>ERZ827524.3027-NODE-3027-length-10456-cov-3.133929_pt1 | contig 10456 bp, 7 predicted proteins | sample MGYA00519702_ERZ827524 | MGnify/ENA primary metagenome ERZ827524 (study PRJEB31778, sample SAMEA3449341) | human gut metagenome | biome: human gut; feature: human-associated habitat; material: faeces | place: United Kingdom | collected 2010/2012 ...
ATCTCAGTAGCCATATCGGTATCACGGATCTGGCTTTCTGCACTGGTGGTGTTCTCAACTACGTTGTCAAGGTTGTTGATCGTGTGCTCAAGACGGTTCTGAACTGCACCGAGAGCAGAACGCTGGGTGGATACTTTCTGGATTGCTTCTTTAATAGTTTCAATAGCATCACGAGCATTGGTATCATCTGCGCCATCAACCTTCAAACCATTTACTCCTAGACCTTTAGCAGACATAGCATCCAAATTAACAGAAATCTGATTGTTAGAAGTTGCATCAGCACCAACATGAAGTGTTAATGATAAAGCACCCGTTAAATCCTGCTTTGCAGTCACAAGCGTGCTATCAGGCGTAAGCTTATTTCCTAATGCATCATACACATTTTTAGCATCAGATCTCGCAGATGTAGTAATTGTTGTTCCAGCCGCATTTGTACTTGAAGTAAAGTAACTATCTAATGCATTCTCCGGAATTCCATTACCATCTTTGTCATAATACTTCATCGTCTCGCCATTACCATATCCAGCTGTAGCTGAACTTGCAGTAATTGTTTCTGTACCGACCTTAGTAAACTTATCTGTCTGACCTACACCTACTGTACCACCATTATTAACTGTTAAGTTAATACTTGCAATTTTCTTTCCAGTATTATCCTGAATTTCATAAACACTTCCTGCTGTTTGTTCAACAACCTTATACTTTTCTGTTCCATTAAGCTTAAGTGTGATAGAATTATCAAACTTAGCAGGATCTGTTGCATTCTTTTCACTAGAAGAAGTAACACTAAATCCCTGATCTCTAATCAATTTAGCTACTTCGTTCTGTGCCTCACCAGAAGCTGTTGCAGGATCAAAAGTTACAGTTAATTTATTACCATTGTTAGAGTCTGTAGTCGGCAACTTAACTTCAGCAGCCTTACCAGTAGCCGTATTATAGGTATACGTATAATCCTTAGTTGCATTCTGGTCACCCTTTAACAGATAAGTTTCATTGAATTTAGTTGTCTCAGATACACGATCAATTTCCGTAGTTAACTGATCAATTTCATTCTGAATATAATCCCTATCTGTTTCAGAATTAGTTCCATTTGCAGACTTAACAGCCAACTCATTCATTCTCTGAAGCATATCCTGAACTTCGTTCAGTGCGCCTTCAGCAGTCTGCACTGCAGAAATACCATCCTGTGCGTTGGAAGAAGCCTGTGTCAGACCTCTGATCTGCTTTCTCATCTTCTCACTGATGGAAAGTCCTGCTGCATCATCTGCTGCACGGTTGATCTTGTAACCGGAAGATAACTTCTCTGTGGACTTAGCCTGTGTCTTTGTTGTAACACCTAACATTCTGTTAGAGTTCATAGCTGTAAGATTGTGTTGTACTACCATAATTCATTCCTCCTTGAAATTGTTCACTGCTTCCCTGCAGTGATTGTTTTATTTATTGTGCAGATTTCTTTTGAAATCGTACGCCTTCGAAAGATGCTCTGCGCTTTCTAAAACAAAACTGTTTGTCTTAGCAATTTGTTTTGTTTTATTTGTATTATATATCGGAGTGTATCCGAAATACTTAACCCTGTTTTGAAAAATTTTGGGGTAAATTTTTGTTTTCTGTTTTTCGTGTATTTATCAACCACAAACAGTTATTTCTTATCATCCAGAAACTGTGGTGGCACATAATTGGCATTATTCATGTTCTTGTAATAATTCAGTGCCGCCTGTTTGTTCTGGCGTCCCTGGCGGATCTTCTCACGGGACTTGCGGAACTGCTGCTCTACGGCAGACTTATTCCGCTGCTCCATGGTCTGCAGCTTCACACTCTTATCCGTGAGTTCTCCGATAAGGGACTGCAGGGCTCTGATCTGTGCAGCATACTGCTCCTTATTGCCAAGAAGCTGTTCCTTAATCCGGTCATAGACAGTCTCAAATCCCTGATCCAGCTCCATAATCTTCTGAATGAGCGGCTCCTTCTGATCTACCAGACGGTCAAAAGCCTCATAATCCAGCTCCTCCACCTTAAGCAGCTCCTGCTGCTGCGTCGTGTAGTCCGTGAGTTCGTCCAGGATCTGTAATTTCTTTTTCAGGCTGTCTTCTAATACGGATAAGTAATTGTCCATTATTCAGCTCCTTTATGTTGGTTCTTCGCCATTACTTCCTTCCAGGTGTCCCTCACGGAACGAAGATGTTCACATACCTCTTCGAGAATTTCCGGATCCTTCCGGATATTCGCCTGTGCCAGACGCTGCTGCAGGTAAGTATAGATCCGGTCATAATCCTCAGAAACCGGATATTTCGTATCCAGTGTACTCTGCAGGTAATTAATGATATTCTCTACCTTCACAATATTAATATGGCTCTTCTCAATATCCTTCTTCTCAATTGCCATAATCGCAATGTTACAGAACTTAATGGCGCCCTCATAGAGCATCAGTGTCAGCTCTGCCGGCGATGCCGTCAGAACCTTACTGTTATTATACTGTGCATACGCTGCCGGTATTGCCATATCATGAACCTCCCAGTAATCCTGTGATCGCACTTGCATTGGACTGCATCTTTGCAAGAGCGGTTTCCATCTTACTAAACTTACTGTACCACTTATCTTCGTAAGCATTCAGCTTCTTTTCCATTTCGGCAATCTTCGTGGTGTAGTCTGAATAGTCGGACTTCATCTTCTTGTCATCATAGAAGCTGCCATAGCTGCGGTAACCCTCTACTGCCTTGGAAAGACCATCCATCGTAGAATACAGTTCCTTATGTAAGCTGCTGAAAAAGGATACGACGGTATCCGGATCGGATGCGATCATGGATTTCAGCTTATCTGCATTGCCGGAGGTATTCTCATCATCCGGATCTCCATCGATGTGATAAGCATTCTTCTCATTCTCTGCTGCCGTAAAATAGCTCAGTGTATCAATTCCGAAATCACTTAAGTGCATCTGCTTACCATCTACCGTTGTTCCACTGCTCATTACAGAGGTAAGCTTGCTGCGGATAGTGGATAGTGTAGAGTCCCGGCGAAGCAGGGAATCTTTGATTTTCTTCTCATACTTCTCTACCTCTGTATCAGACATGGCATCCTTTTCATCATCGGTAAGAGGTTCATACTTGGATGCAGAAGCCGCATTGTAGAGCTTATCCATCTCATTCATGATGGTATTGTACTCCTTGAGGAAGCCCTTGATCATATCATAGATTCCATCGGTATCATCCTGTGTGGTAATGGTGACTGCTTCCCCTGCCTTGGTCTCACTGAGTGCAGTAAAGGTCAGTCCGTTAATTTCAAATACATTGGTATTATTGGTAAATGTTGCACCGTTTAACTCGATCTTGGCATCCTGTCCGTCAATCTTCTTCGCATACCCCTCTGCTGTCGGATCTCCGTCCGGATTAAGCTGAATCCCCAGTGCCTTTAACGCTGCCTGTCCGTTGCTTCCTGCTGCTGTAATGCTGAAATCATTGGACGCACCTGAGGCCTTGGCACTGATAAAGAACCTCTGCTGCTTCTCATCGAAGTTTGCATTGAGTCCTGCTTCCTTAAGCTTCGTCAATACATCTGAAATTGTGGTATCTGCCGTCACATCCAGGGTGAGATCCTTATCTCCGGCCTTAATGCTGATCTGCCCACCATCCCTGATGCCATCACTGCCGGCAAGATCACTTAACCTGGACAGTGCGGTAAGGCTTCCGCTGCCGGATGCTTTTATCTGTGCACCGGTTAAATAACCGGTCTTTGCAAGCTGCTTTACCTCCAGGGACTGTACACCGTTCACCGCATTCTCACCTGTAATCACGCTGACAGCACTGCTGTTCGACACTGCGGTTGTCTTCTTCATATAAGAAGAAGCAAAGCGCATATTACTGATGTACTTGCTCTGAAGGTTCTTAAGCTTCGTATTTAAATCCTTCCAGGCATCCTGCTTCCACTCCAGCTTGGTCTGCTTCTTTTTAACATCATCGACCTTCGTCCTCTTGGCAGAAACGAGCTCCTGGATGATACTTTCGGTATCCATTCCGGAATACATTCCGGTCATACGCATTGCCATATTCGATTCCTCCTGCCTGTTATCTCTTCTCGTCTACGAGGATTCCTGCCAGTTCCCATACCTTGGCAATCATGTCAAGGGTCTTCTCCGGCGGAAGCTCTTTAATTACTTTATGGGTATCCTTATCTACGATCTTGATCGTAACACGGTTCGTTGCCTCATGAATTCCGAATACTGCTTCGGAATGGGACATATTCTTATTGAGCTGTTCGACAGCCTTCCTGATCTGTTCATTACTTGCTGTCTGCTGTTCGGAAGTACCCTGATTATTGGTCTCAGTTCCCTGTCCATTCTTCTCATCGACCTCTTTAATCTTCGCGGTTGTCGGATCAAAGCTGACGGTCTGTTCTGCTGTAGTGGAAACGTCCGTGTTTTCTACAGCCTTCTGTACAGGCTTTGCCTGTTGTGTATTCTGTGCCTGATAAGTCATGGCACTGCTTAGTGGTTCAATTGTCATTGTGTACACCTCCCTGTGCTTCCCTGATGTCTGTTCAACATGGTCACAATTTCATATTTAACGGTTTCTTGTAGTTTATATCGGTTTTGGGTTATAAAAGATTAACCCCCTGCAGAAATTTTTCTCATTCTGCAGGAGGTGGATTTGCCTTGATAATTGACCTTATATCGAATGTGTGGGAGGTAAGCGCCGGTATCATGACTGTGACCGGCGCCTCCCTATTCACAGAGATCATTTAAAGCACCGGATACTGTCCTGAAGCTGATCCACTACTCCTGACATATCTTCAATGGAAGAAGAAATTTCCTGCATTTCTTCTTCCATTCCGTGATTATTTTCCCGAACCACAGAAAGCATCCCGTTACTGTCATTTACGGTCTTTTCTATACTGTCATTTGCTGTATTGACATGCTGCAGACTTTCCTGTATCCTGCCGATCTGCTCTCTTACATCTGCCATCATTTCATCTACATGATCTGCTGCTTCATGATAATTTTTCCCTGTATTCTCCAGTGTATCATAATCGGCAAGCACCTTTGTATTGACAAAGGTAAGCAGCCTTGTTGCATTTTCGGAAAGCTCCTGTACACTCTCTACTACCCTGTCACTGATCTCCTTGATATGGTTTGCCGATTCTCTTGAACTGTCCGCCAGGTTTCTGATCTCCTCTGCTACAACAGCAAATCCCTTTCCTGCCTCTCCTGCCCTTGCTGCCTCTATGGATGCATTCAGTGCCAGCAGATTTGTTGTGCCGGCAATCCCGAGGATATCCCCTGTCAGCTTGGTTATTTTATGGATCTGCTGACTGCTTTCGATCGAGCTGTTCACCGCCGTATTGATCTCGGAAAGCATACTAGTGGCCTCTTTCTTACTTGCCAGAGCCACCTCCTTCATTTCCCCTGCTTTTCCCTTAATACCGGCCGCGTAGCTGCTGCCCTCTTCTGCAACCTGCTTCATTCCCTCCACAGTCTGTCCAAGAAGCAGCGTATCCTCCTTTACCTCCTGTACGGCTCCGGATACCTTTTCCATTCCTCCGGAAAGCCTTGTCAGATTCTGTGTCGTGTTCGCCGCACTTTCATTTACCTTTTCCACGCATGTGGAAATACCTGTCTGTGTCTCCTGCATCCTTCTGCATCCGTCGATAATTTCCTGCATCTGGGAAACCAGATCATTGATCGCCATGGAAAGTCTGCCGATTTCATCCCGTGACCTTACCCGGATCCGTCTGGTGATATCCCCTTCATTATTCCGGATCCCTTCCACCAGCTCATCTACCTGCTTTGTAGCGCCCTTTACAGGATTGATCACCCAGAGCTTGATCCCGATCATGATCAGCAGCATTGTCAGGGCAAGGATCAGTGACGCCACCGCAACAATTCCTGGTACACTTTCTGCCCTCTCCTCCATGCCCGCATGGGCAATATCCATCTGTGTCTCCGTGATCTCAAGCATTTCATCCATGCAGGCTTCTATACTCTCGTTAAACATCGGCAGATTGGAGGTAGCCGATACATATGCCTGCGTCTTGTTCGCTGCACTGGTTTCCAGCAGACTTTCTACTGTTCTCCTGTATTTCGCATACTCATTGTATGCGGACTGGAAGGCATTCCTTCTCTGGTCATTTTCAGAAAGACATTTTGAAAATGCATCCATCTGTGTATCCATCTGATCCATTTCTGCCAGGATCTTTGCCTTCAGCTCCTCCATGGTCACATTATTGGTCGTCATGACGTGCGTCAGTACCTGCCCGTTAATATAGGTAAATTCTCTGGAAAGCCCAGATATCTGCTCCTGCTCTGTCACCTGCTTTGTTACGATCTCATTGCTGACATTAGTTATTGACTGCAGCTTATTTACCAGGATAAAAATACAGCCAAAGGCTGCAGCTGCAAACAGAAGAATCAGCAGCATGATCTTCATTTCCAGTCCGATCCCCCGCTTCTTCCCCGTTCTCCTTATTTTCTTTTCCTTTTTTTCTCTTTTCTTCACAATTACTTCCTCCTGTAAATATGCCGGCAATATCGGCGCCGCTTTCATACCCAAAAAGGGCCATAAAGTGCATATGCACCCGGCCCTCTTTGATTAGATATGCAGAAATTAATTTTTGGCAATTAATTTTCCACCACGTTTGGATACTACATCGAAAATAACTGCTGCCAGAAGTACAAGACCTTTTACTACCTTCTGCATATTCTGGTCTACACCCATCAGGGACATACCAAGGTTGATCACACCCATCAGTACCGCACCAACAATAACACCGGGAACTGTTCCTGTTCCGCCGTATGCAGAAGCACCGCCGATGAAGCAGGAGCCGATCGCATCCATTTCATAGTTCTGTCCATAAGTGGGCTGTGCGGATGTCATACGTGCGATTGTTACCATTCCGGCAAGAGCTGCCAAAAACCCCATGTTCATATATGCCAGGAAATAAACCTTATTTGTATTGATACCGGAAAGCTTTGTTGCCTTCTCGTTTCCTCCCACTGCATAGAAGTAACGTCCTACTGTTGTATTGGAGGTAATATAACCATACACCATGATAACGATCAGCACCCAGATCAGGACGCTCGGGATACCCTTATGCTGTGCCAGTCTGTAGGTAAAAGCAAGGATGACAGCTGTGATGATCACCATTTTCATAATAGCAGTAATAAGACCTTCTACCTCATAGCCCTTCTTTACCTTATCCATTCTTTCCTTAATCTGGATGGAAATGTAGATCGCTGCTGCCAGGACACCGGCAAAAATACAGGTCATATTCAGAGAACCATTTCCGAAGAAATCCGGTATGTAGCAGTCAGCACCGCCGCCAAACAGATTTACAAAGGTTGTACAATCCTTAATGGATACCGTCATACCATCCAGTACAACATTGCTTAAGCCACGGAAGGCAAGCATGCCCGCCAGTGTTACAATAAAGGGAGGGATCCTGACATAGGCGATCCAGAAGCCCTGGAATGCACCGATCAGTGTTCCTACTGCAAACATGACCAGGATAGCCAGCCACATATTCATCTTCATATTTACCATCAGCATGGCACCGATCGCACCGACGAAGCAGACAACGGAGCCAACGGAAAGATCAATGTTGCCACCTGTCAGGATACAGAGCAGCATACCTGTTGCCAGGATAAATACATAGGCATTCTGGGAGATCAGACTGCTGACATTCATTGGCAGCAGGATCGCTCCTCCTGTTCTCCAGGCAAAAAATGCTGTTACTATGATCAGTACGATTATCATTGTATATTTTTTAACAAAATCCACAGATTTTATTTTACTCATGCTGTCTGCTCCTTTCCTGCTGTGCCAAGAATATGAGACATGATCAGTTCCTGTGTTGCCTCACTTCCCGCCAGCTCTCCAACCATTTTCCCTTCGTTCATAATATAGATCCTGTCGCACATGCCCAGAATCTCCGGAAGCTCTGAAGAAATCATGATGACAGATTTTCCTTCTGCCACCAGTTGATTGATGATGCAATAGATCTCATATTTTGCACCAACGTCAATTCCTCTTGTCGGTTCATCCAGTATCAGAATATCAGGATCTGCAAACATCCATTTTGCAAGAAGTACTTTCTGCTGATTGCCGCCGCTCAGGTTTCCAACATTCTGTTCTACCGTCGGACATTTTGTTTTCAGCTTTTCTTTGTAGTCAACTGCCACATTATATTCTTTATCCTTATCGATCACCGTATGGCTGCTGACCGCATCCAGATTGGAAAGTGTAGTATTGATCTTGATCGGATTGCTCAGGATCAGTCCATTTCCCTTTCTGTCCTCCGTAACATAGGCGAGCCTGTTCCTGATCGCTTCCTGTACGTTGTTCAGATGGACTTCCTTTCCATTGATATATAATTCTCCGCTGATGTTATCTCCATAGCTCTTTCCAAACAGACTCATGGCAAGCTCTGTTCTTCCTGCGCCCATCAGTCCTGAGATTCCTACAACCTCTCCCCTTCTCACATTGAGGCTGACATCATCCACCACCTTCCGTTCTGAATACAGCGGATGATATACATTCCAGTGCTTTACCTCCATCCGGATATCACCAATATGCGGCTCTCTCTTCGGGAAGCGGTCGGAGATCTCACGTCCTACCATTCCCTTAATGATCCGTCCCTCTGAGATCTTATCCACCCTCTTATCCAGTGTTTCTATCGTGGAACCGTCCCTGATCACCGTGATCTTGTCAGCCACATAAGAAACCTCATTCAGCTTATGGGAAATGATGATGGACGTCATTCCCTGCTCCTTCAGCTGAAGCATCAGATCCAGAAGTGCCTTGGAATCTGTCTCATTTAAAGATGCAGTAGGCTCATCCAGAATCAGCAGCTTTGCATTCTTGGCCAGTGCCTTTGCAATTTCTACCAGCTGCTGCTTTCCTACTCCGATATCCTTGATCAATGTCTGCGGGCTTTCACGGAGTCCTATTGTCTTAAGCAGTTCTGCCGCCCGCGCATTTGTCTCATTCCAGTTAATTTTATATTTATGTCCCCGTTCATTTCCGAGGAACATATTTTCCCCAATTGTCATATAAGGAATCAGGGCCAGCTCCTGATGTATAATAACAATCCCCTTTTCCTCACTGTCCTTAATGGCATTGAATTTACAGACCTCACCATCGTAAATAATATCCCCTTCATAGGTTCCATAAGGGTATATACCACTCAGTACATTCATAAGTGTGGATTTTCCAGCACCATTTTCTCCTACCAGTGCATGGATCTCACCTTCCTCCACTTGCAGATTTACATTATCAAGCGCTTTTACGCCAGGGAATGTCTTGGTAATATTTTTCATTTCCAGTAATATTTTTGCCAACTGTATCCCTCCCAAGTCTTACTGTTTCCGCATGATCTAATCAATTTATAAAACTAAAATACCTTCTCCGGGGAATCTGTCTCCGGCAGCTCCCTCCATTCTCCGATACAAAACTGGCAGGTGGGCAAGAACCCACCTGCCATGATCATTCTGCCAACTATTTTACTGTAGATCAGACTCTGTGTAGTATCCGGAATCAACAAGCAGCTCCTTGTAATTGCTTGCATCTGCGAACACAGGCTCACACAGGTAAGAAGGAATCACACCGGTACCGTTATCATAAGTTTCTGTATCGTTAACAGGTGCTTCTCCACCCTTCATAACTGCATCTACCATTTCTACTACCTTGGATGCCAGTGTACGTGTATCCTTGAAGATAGACATAGACTGTTTGCCGGCGATCATATTCTTTACGTTTGCGATATCACAGTCCTGACCGGTAATGATCGGCCACTCGCCTGTGTAGTTTGCTTCCAGTGAATTGGTAACACCAAGTGCTGTAGAGTCATTGGAGCAGAGAACTGCATCAAGCTTGGTTCCATCTGCATAGTTTGCTGAAATGATAGCATCCATTCTGGACTGTGCTGTTTCTGTTGACCAGTTTGCTGTTGCAACTGTTTCGAAATCTGTCTGGCCGGACTTAACAACGAGCTTTCCTGCATCGATGTAAGGCTGAAGTACATCCATAGCACCACCGAAGAAGAATCTTGCATTGTTATCACCAGGATCACCTGTTACAAGCTCAATATTGAAGGGGCCGTCTGCGTTGTCAAGATCAAGCTTTTCCTTGATGTATTCGCCCTGCTTGGTACCTACCATGTAGTTATCAAATGTAGCATAATATGTAACAGCGTCAGAGTTCATGATCAGACGGTCATAAGCGATAACCGGAATATTCTTTTCCTTTGCCTGCTCAAGAACGGTTCCAAGGGAATCGCCATCGATAGAAGCGATTACCAGAAGCTCACAGCCTGAGTTGATCATGTTCTCGATCTGAGATACCTGGGTCGGAATATCATTTGATGCATACTGGAGATCTACCTCATATCCGGCTTCCTTCAGCTGAGCTTCCATATTGGAGCCATCCTGATTCCATCTCTGAAGATCCTTGGTAGGCATTGCCACACCAACTTT
>ERZ827524.3034-NODE-3034-length-10442-cov-3.840859_pt1 | contig 10442 bp, 9 predicted proteins | sample MGYA00519702_ERZ827524 | MGnify/ENA primary metagenome ERZ827524 (study PRJEB31778, sample SAMEA3449341) | human gut metagenome | biome: human gut; feature: human-associated habitat; material: faeces | place: United Kingdom | collected 2010/2012 ...
TGATTTTTTACCGTCCTGCGAAGAAAAATCCAAAGATTAAGCTTCCGGAATAAGCCATGAAAACAGGAATTTTTGGTGGGGCATTTGACCCGATACACAAAGGTCATATATACATGGCACAAAAGGCGATGGAAGGGTATTCTCTTGACAGGATTCTGCTTGTTCCGTCAGGTCACTCACCGAACAAGACTGAGAATGCAATGACAGCATTTAGCCACCGGTACAATATGTGTAAGCTGGCATCAGAAGCAGTGCCCGGTATTGAGGTGTCTGATATTGAGATAAAGGATGAGTCCACCAGCTATACGTATGTGACACTCCAAAAGCTAAAGGCGCTTTATCCGGAGGATGAACTGTATTTCATCATGGGTGGAGATTCTCTGGACTATTTTGAGTCATGGATGAGACCTGATGTCATAGCCCGGACAGCAATTATTCTTGTTATGGTGAGGGAAAATTTTCCAAAGCAGCAGATGGAGGAAAAGATTGCACATATCAAAAATCTGTTTCCTGCTGATATAAGACTTTTAAAGTGTGACAGGATGGATGTGTCGTCTACTCAGGTCAGGAAACTGCTACGTGCCAAGTCGCAGGCAGACGGGGATATGAGTCCTAAAGGAGCGGAAATGTTTCTGGATGCTGCAGTTATGTCATATATACAGGCTAATAATTTATACAGGTGATAGAGTATGGAAGTAAAAGAAATAAAGAAACGTATTGATTTTTTGGATTACCTGAAGGCAATTTGTGTTATTATGGTAATTATTACACATTATGATTGGGGAGATAAGGATTCTCCATTTTTTACAATGCTGATCAATATGGCAGTTCCTGTTTTTATGATTATTAGCGGTTATAATTTTGCTATGTCAAATCGGAAAAAGACAGGTGGAAATTTAAAGAAAATGTATGCATGGGAGATGATAAAACCCAAATTGATCCGTTTTCTTGTGCCATTTTTTACAGTGTGTCTCATTGAAATTGTTCTTTTAGTGATCGAGGACAAGCATATTAATCCACCTCGGATTTTCCTTTTAGGAGCATATGGTCCCGGTAGTTATTATGTGCCTATCATGATCCAGTTATTGGTAATCTTTCCTATTATATATAAGTTGGTAGAGAAAAATGCCAGGCTGGGAATCGCATTGTCAGGCGCAGCAAATTTATTGTTCGAAATCAGCGTAAAAATATTTGATATGGATAAGTACTATTATCGCCTGAGCATTGGACGTTATTTGCTTTTGATCGCATTTGGATGTTACCTTTATTTATATCCGGAACACAGAGTGAAAAGGTACCAGCTTATCAGTATGTTTTTGATTGGGCTGGGATATATTGTTGCTGTGTTCGGATTTGATTGGGATATCATTCTGTTTGACTATTGGAAAACAACAGCAATGCCGATTGCATTTTATATTTTTCCGATTATAATTATATTTTTCCGAAGATTTTATCATATAAAATTACCGGGACTTATCGGAAATACATTGACATGGATTGGACAGGCATCGTATCATATTTTTTTGGTACAAATGGTATATTATCATTTTGAACTTGGTGGTAGAATTATGGCAAGTGCATGGTATATTGCACTTCCATTTAATATTTTGGTAACGGTCGCAGCCGGACTTGCATTTTATGAAGCTGACTGCAGGTTTATCAGGAATATGAAATATTTAAAATTCAAAGCAAAGCGGAGAGTAGCGTAAAATAACACAGGAGTGCGCAGGAAATATAAAAAAAGTAGCGACAAACGTCACAGAAAACGATATAATAAGTAAGGAAAAATTTTATGTGGGTTCTCCATGGATATGTACGTAATTGTGAATGAGTAAGCAGGATGCTGCAAACTGCATTTGAGATGTGATTATCAGAGAGAGTGGAAATCGTGAATAGACAAGAAAGTAGCAGGTAGATTGCATGGAAGTATTGAAAGTACAAAAAGGTCAGATTGTTGCAAAAAAGAATGACAAAGTAAAAGAATGGTATTTTATACAGGAGGGTTCTGTTATCCAGAAGTATGCATTTGTTGAGCTGGAATTGAAGCAGAATGGTATTGTTGGTATTCTGGAGAATGACAGATTCCTTTGTGATTATATTGCGGCGGAGGACAGTGTACTTGCGGTCTTTCCATGTGAATCATCGGAGGATCTGCAGGGGATTTTGTCAAATGATGCAAAGATCCGAAGATATTTTTTAAAGGCAGCAATTGAGCAGAGACAGCAGATGCTTCAGGTCTACTCCGGTCTGGATGTGAAATGCAAACAGTTTCATACGTTTATAGAAACTTTTTATAACGACTATAAAACAATCTGTAACCAGTATCAGTTAGAAGAACAGCCTTTTTCTAAAATGGATTATTTCCATTCTCTGGAAATGCGTCATAAAGCGGAAAAATGGGAGATGGACAACAGCAGTAGTCTGGTGACAAATTATCTGGAAGAATATCTGAATCTGCTGGAAAAGGATGATAGTCTGTGCGTTGGTGCAATTATGGAGGCTTCTGCACAGATGCGAAGAGTTGCGCAGGGAATCAGTGAGATGGTTGCGTATCTTCTATATAATAAGGATCTGCTGATCAGTGAATCCGGAAAAGATATTTTCCAGTTATTCTTTGATCTGGCGATTCGCGCAGGGCTGAATCATGAAGAATTAGAACCAATCAATAAAGAAGTGAAACTGATCATTGAACTGGTAGAAAAATTAAAGATTTATGATCAGAGAGTCATTGATTACCGCTGGAGTGAATACCAGAATTATGAATTTGGAAGCAATGGGTTAGAGGAAGTGGCATCTGTTGGAGTTTTTGGCGAAGACGAAGAAGAGTTTGAGAGCGATGAGGAAGAAAGCGAAGACTGCTTAGAACATATTCTTACCTATGCGGGATTTGATGAATCACAGATCGAGGATGTACGCAATAAGATCAGGGAATACCGGGAACTGCCGGATATGCTATCAACGGATGATGAGGCATACCGCATCAGAAAACAGCTGACGCCTGTTTTTTATGATGTATATTATAAGGTATTTATGCGCGCAATGCAGGAAGAGGGGCAGATAACGCCAATTCTGGAAATGTTCCTTAATTTTGGCTTTATGGATGTGCAGATGGTTGGTGAGGATAATGCCAATGCATTGTACGATCTGACAGAACATTTGGATCTATGCAATTCAGAGCATGTGTATACCATGTATGAGTGGCTGAAGGCAATTTATGAAGGACGGAAAGAGCCTTCCAAGAATGAATTTGATCTGGATTATAGCCAGTATTTATTAGAAAAACTGAAAACAAAGAAGATTACGGAAGCACAGATGAAACAACTTCAGGATAACCGGGAGCTGAAAGTAAAATATGAGATTCAGAACATGTTTACCTCTGGAAACCGTGCAACTTATGGAAAAATAACAACATTCTGTCCGATTTTAGGAGAGTATGATCTGATCAACTCTGTAGAAAAGATGCTTGTGACAGCAGGGCGGTTAGAGGAAGTTATCAATCAGATCCGTAAAATCGATTTTTCTGTTTTTTACAGAGAAGTATTATTTTCAGATCCGGACAAAGGAATTAACCATGAGAATATTATGAAAGAGGTATTGCCGGATATTATTCTTATGCCAAATGCGGGAACCAAGGCAATGATGTGGCAGGAGACAGCGGGAGTGAAGCGCGACACTTCAGCACGTTTTATGTTCCCTGTTTTTACTGCGGTAGATCTTGAAGATATGATGATCGAGACTATGGGTAGATATCGTTGGGAGATCTGCAGAAAGATCCAGGGTGTACATTGGAATGATATCCGTGAAAAATCCCTGACGGCGGAGTATTGCGATTATATGCAGTTTTACCGTAAAAATTTTGAATTGTCTGCTGATGCAAAAGAAAAGCTGAAAAATGCATTGTTCCGCGCAAAGAATAATTACAGGGAAGTTTTTGTAAAGGATTACCAGAACTGGATCAAATATGAGTCAAGAGGAAGCTATCGTCTGAACAAGGTTTCCAGACAGATACTGATGACTTATTGTCCGTTCTCGAAAGAACTTCGAAATGAATTGAAGGCAAACCCAATGTATCAGGAACTTCTGAACCGATATGATATCCAGAGTTCCAGAAGTGTGAAACGTATTCTTGCCGTTTACGACAAGTATAAGCGTGCTGGCGGAGAATTAAATCAGGATTTAAGAGATAATTTATTATATTATCAGCTGTAGAAAAATCCATCGGAAAAAAGATATAAACTTTTCCGATGGATTTTTTGTGTGTGAAATATCAATAGAAAAAGCCAAATGCAACCGCATCTGGCTTTTTCTGAGGGGAGTATAAATAATTAATAAGGGGTATAACTATGATACGTTTTCGTATCACAACGTTAGTATATCCTATCTATATTTAAAAAGCAATTTAAAAAATGTATATTTTGTGTGATTCTTCAAATAATAAAAATGCATGTGACAAAGTAATTTTACATGCAGAAAAAGAAGAAAATTTTGTACACAAAACAGGAGGACATTTTATCATGGCAAAGAACATGGATGGTACAAACAAGAGTGAAAACCGCTACGAGCAGAACAGTTATGAGAACAGCAATGGACAGAATAAGAGTGGTCAGAACAAATCTACCAATAAGTCAACAAATAAGTCCACAAACAAATCCGCAAACAAAACTTCTGACTGCCATCACGAAGAGTAGCAGCACGGAAAAGAAATCATTGCATAATATGTAATAAGGAAAGAATCAGAGACAGATTACAGATCACACTGTAATCTGTTTCTTGTTATAAAGGGGGAAATATGGCATTTTATACCATTTATCCAAGAGATATCCAGAATATTTGTTTTCAAAAGAGGGTGCGTGTAGTTGATATCAGAGAACCTCAGGAATACAGAAAATATCACTATCCGGGTGCGGTAAATATCCCGTACAGTGATGAGGACAGCTGGTGCTGTCGTTTTTCAAAGTACCGGCCGCTGCTTTTATACTGTGAGTATGGGAGTACAAGTCTTCTTGCAGCGCGCAAGCTGGGAAAAGAAGGGTATGAGGTTTATACTGTGATTGGCGGTGCAAATGCAATGCAGGAGCAGATAAGGCGTTAGACGGGCAGAACCATTTCTCATGGAAATATTTTTGCAATTGACAGTTCAAAATAGAACAGATAATATAAGAATAGGTTTTTAGACTTATTTTTAGAGGAGATTTCAGTGAGAACATTTGATTTACTTGTGCCTTGCCACTTTGGGTTAGAGGCAGTTTTAAAAAGAGAAATATATGATCTTGGCTATGAGATCACAAAAGTAGAAGATGGCAGAGTGACATTTGAAGGTGATGAGGAAGCAATCTGCCGTGCCAACATTTTTCTACGTACGGCAGAACGTGTTATGATCCAGGTCGGAAGGTTTAAGGCAACGACTTTTGAAGAACTTTTCCAGGGAATCAAGAACCTTCCGTGGGAAGAATATATTCCGGAGGATGGAAAGTTCTGGGTGAAAAAAGCGTCTTCTATCAACAGCAAGTTGTTCAGTCCATCCGATATCCAGTCCATTGCCAAAAAAGCAATGGTGGAGCGCATGAAACAGAAATATCACAAGGAATGGTTCAAAGAAGATGGAGCAGCTTATCCGGTCCGTATTTTTTTACTGAAGGACGAAGTGACGGTGGCGCTGGATACATCCGGTGATTCTTTACATAAACGTGGATACAGAACGATGACGAGTAAGGCTCCATTGACGGAAACTCTTGCAGCTTCTTTAATTATGTTAACCCCTTGGAGAAAGGACCGGATTCTGGTCGATCCATTTTGTGGAAGTGGTACCTTCCCAATCGAGGCAGCAATGATCGCAGCGAATGTCGCACCGGGAATGAACCGTGATTTTACAGCAGAGGAATGGACAAACCTGATTGACCGCAAACTCTGGTATGAGTGTGTGAAAGAGGCAGAGGATATGATCGACACTACTGTGAAAGTAGATATTCAGGGATATGACATTGATGGAGATGTGATCAAAGCAGCAAGAGAAAATGCGAAGCGTGCGGGAGTGGAACACATGATCCATTTTCAACAGAGAGCGGTTGCAGATTTAAGTCATCCGAAAAAATATGGCTTTATCATCACAAATCCACCGTATGGGGAGCGTCTTGAGGATAAGGCGGATCTGCCGGCCTTGTATACACAGATCGGGCAGGCATACCAGAGATTGGATTCATGGTCAATGTTTCTGATCACAAGCTATACCGATACAGAAAAATATATTGGAAGAAAAGCGGATAAAAACCGCAAAATTTATAACGGTATGTTAAAGACTTATTTTTACCAGTTTTTAGGATCGAAGCCTCCTAAAAAACGTAATAAGGAGATTTAAGGGTACATGAAGTATTCGAAGCGTTATATTGCCTTCACAGGAGTGCTGGCAGTTGCACTTTTGATAAAATTTAATAATTTTGGCGAACAATATCAGACCGTGAACCGTTTCCGAGGGGCACAGTTGGAGGAGACAACATGGAATCCATTGATCGCCCAGAGTGTAAATGACGGATTACTTTCAGTAGTCATTGACAACAAAGAGTACACGAATGAAAAATATCCTTTTTTCATGGATGCGAATCTGGACATCATGGTTCCGGTATCTATTTTACGGGATGCATTAAACTGCAGCGCACATATCTATAATGAGGATACACTTCTGGTAGAGAAGCATAACAGTGAACTTTCCTTTTCTCTGAACGATGATGTGATCGAGGTTAATGGCAAGAAGGAAAAAGTGGTTTCTCCGCTGATCAAAAAAAACAAAGAGTATTATGTGAGCCTGAATGATCTGTCCAATTATCTGGACTATTCCTACACCTGGAATATTCAGGAAAACAAGGCACAGGCAGCAGATGTGTCGGAGAGTGCAACGATTATTCCGACAAAGTACGATCTGAGGGACAGAGCGAGGGTTTCTGCTATCCGAAATCAGGGAACATATGGAACCTGCTGGTCGTTTGCAGCGTTAAGTGCGATGGAATCCGTTCTTTTACCGGAGCAGAATTATCAGTTTTCGGTGGATCATATGACATTGAATAATGGGTTTCATCTGACACAGGACGATGGTGGTGAGTACACGATGGGAATGGCGTATCTTGCGTCATGGAAAGGTCCGGTATTAGAAAAGGATGATCCATATGGAGATAACAAAACGACGCCGGATCTTACTGCTGTAAAACATGTGCAGGAGATGCAGATCATCGATGGAAAAGATTATGAGAAGATAAAGGAAGCAGTATTTAAATACGGTGGCGTGCAGACTTCGATTTATAACTCGTTAAAAAGTTCGCAGTCGAAATCACCTTATTATGACCGCAGAACAAGTTCGTACTGCTATATCGGTACGGAAAAACCAAACCATGATGTTGTGATCATCGGCTGGGACGACAGTTATGCCAAGGATAATTTTTCCGTTGATCTTGAGGGGGACGGAGCATTTATCTGTCAGAACAGCTGGGGAAGCGAATTCGGTGATGGCGGGATTTTTTATATTTCTTACTATGATACGAATATTGGTACCCACAATGTCGCGTATACAGGAATTGAGGACAGTGATAACTACGATCACATTTATCAGAGTGATCTCTGCGGTTGGGTAGGACAGCTCGGCTATAACAAAGAGAGCATTTACGGTGCAAATGTTTATACTGCGGAATCCAATCAGAATCTTACGGCTGCGAGCTTTTATGCCACAGGAAAAGATTCGGAGTATCAGCTTTATGTTGTGAAAAATTTTGAAGATGAATCATCTTTGAGTAATATGACACCGGTAGCATCAGGAAAATTGAGTAATGCAGGTTATTATACAATCCCATTTGACAAACAAATTGCACTGGATGCAGGAGAGCGGTATGCGGTGGTATTATTTATCAGTACACCGGATGCAGTACATCCGCTTGCCATTGAGTATGAGGCGGATGATGCCACGGCCGATGTCGTCTTAGATGACGGCGAAGGTTATGTCAGTGCCAATGGTTTTGAGTGGGAAAATGTAAAAAATGTGGAGAATTGTAATATTTGTCTCAAAGCATTTAGTAATGACCGTTAACAGGGGGTTACGTGGAAGAGAAAGCAATGAAGTTTGCAACCGTGACAGCGGTTCTTCTCATGATCATAGTGTGTGTGTTATTGCCGAAACTTCCGGCAATCCACACATGGGCAGTGGAGCGTGAGGAGGAGCGGATCGCAGAGGCAGAACTTGCAGAACAGAAGATTACAATGAGTGATCTTACAATTAAAAATACAGAAGTGGCAGATGACACAGAACAGAGACAATTGCGTCTGAAGATTCCGGCGGGAGTAAAGGGGAGTGATATCACAATCTCAAATGACTATGTGACACAAACTGTCCGTATCGAATTGCCGCAGACAGAGGTCAGTTATTTTGAGAATGATCCATTGACAGGAAGCAGCAACCATATTGATAATCTTTCTTATGCAGTGAGCAAGGGAAGCAGTGGACTGATCGAGATCACGATGGATCAGGTTTATGAACTGGATATGGATTATGATGAGAATTATTACTATTTTGATTTTCTGACGCCGCATGAAGTCTATGACAAAGTCGTGGTTGTGGATGCCGGGCATGGTGGAAGAGCGCCGGGAGCAACGAAACAGGGAATCAACGAAAAAGATATTGACCTTGGAATTGTGCTGCAGCTGAAAGCGATTTTTGATAACAGCGATGAGAATATCGGTGTTTACTATACAAGAACGGATGACAGCAACCCGACTTTTGACCAGAGGGTACAACTGGCGAATAAGTCTCAGGCAGATCTGTTCATCAGCATACATAATAATTCAACGAAAAGCGGGCGGATGTCCTCGACACACGGTACACAGGTGATGTACAGTGAGTCAGATACGAAAGAGTTGGGAAGTAAGGCATTTGCGCAGATTTGCCTGGATCATGTGACGGAGGCGCTGGAGAGCAGGGATAAGGGGCTTGTGGAAGGCGATGAGATTTATATCATTCGGACCAGCGAAGTTCCGGTAGCATTGATCGAAGTCGGATTTATGACAAATCAGGAGGAACTTAATCTTCTTAACAGTACCGATTATCAGAAAAAAGCGGCAGAAGGCGTTTATGACGCTGTTCTGGATGCATTTGCGAAAGGATATTAAAAAGATGACAAAAATTATTTTTGCAACAGGAAACGCAGGAAAAATGCGCGAGATCAGAGACATTATGGCAGATCTGGATGTGGAACTTTTATCCATGAAAGAGGCAGGAATCAAACTGGATATTGTAGAAGATGGAAAGACATTTGAGGAGAATGCACTCATTAAGGCAAGAGCAGTGTCTAAGGAGGCACCTGGGGCAATTGTGATGGCAGATGATTCCGGGCTGGAAGTGGATTACCTGCACAAAAAGCCGGGGATTTATTCTGCACGTTTTATCGGCGAGGATATATCTTATGATATTAAAAATCAGGCGATTTTAGACCTTCTGGCAGGTGTCCCGAAGGAGGAACGAACAGCCCGTTTCGTCTGTTCCATTGCAGCAGTGCTGCCGGATGGAAGGGAATTTGTGACAAGAGAGACCATGGAAGGCTATATCGGGGGTAAAATTGCAGGCGAGAATGGATTTGGTTATGATCCAATTTTTTGCGTGGAAAAATACGGATGTACAACCGCAGAACTTTCGGAAGAACAGAAAAATGAGATCAGTCACCGGGGAAAAGCACTGCGTGCCATGAAAGAGAAACTTGCGAAGGAAAACCTATGAAAATATTAATCATCAGTGATACCCATAGAAAACATGAAAATCTTTTAAAAGTGTTAGAGCGGGAGTGCCCGGTTGATCTTTTGATTCATCTTGGTGATGCTGAGGGGTATGAGGATTATATCGCAGAGCAGGCAGGGTGCCCTGTGGAAGTGGTGGCGGGGAATAACGACTTTTTTTCCTCACTGCCACGGGAAAAAGAGCTGCAGATCGGAAAGTATAAAGTGCTTATTACTCATGGACACTACTATTATGTTAATACCGGGATTGAAGATATTGAGCGCGAAGCAGAAGGAAGAGGATTTGATATCGTTATGTTTGGGCATACCCATCGTCCGATCATCGATTATCATAAGGATGTCATTGCGCTAAATCCGGGCAGCCTTTCTTATCCGAGGCAGGAAGGAAAAAGACCATCTTATATTATTATGGATCTTGATAAAAAAGGAGAGGCAACGTTTGAAATTGAGTATTTATAGGCGCAAAGACCTCGAAAAATCAGGGATTCGGGCAATTAGAAAAAAGTTAAAAAAAATGTAAAAAAAGTGTTGACATTTTCTTTGCGCTCTTATATAATAACTCTTGCGTCACGGATTGAGAGACAAAACAAAGCTTCTCAAGAGGTGAAAAGCATTGGAGATTATCCTTCGGGGTGTGGCTCAGCTTGGCTAGAGCGCCTGGTTTGGGACCAGGAGGT
>ERZ827524.3044-NODE-3044-length-10418-cov-2.645662_pt1 | contig 10418 bp, 8 predicted proteins | sample MGYA00519702_ERZ827524 | MGnify/ENA primary metagenome ERZ827524 (study PRJEB31778, sample SAMEA3449341) | human gut metagenome | biome: human gut; feature: human-associated habitat; material: faeces | place: United Kingdom | collected 2010/2012 ...
TTTCTGCTGGAGCATCTAAAGTTAAAGTTATCAAAGTTGTTCGTGAAATCACAGGTTTAGGATTAAAAGAAGCTAAGGCTGTAGTTGATGGTGCTCCTAAGGCAATCAAAGAAGCAGTTTCTAAAGAAGAAGCTGAAGACATCAAGAAACAGTTAGAAGAAGTTGGAGCAAAAGTTACAGTTAAATAATTGTAGTTTTCCAATATTTAATTTCTTGAACGAACGCTCGGAGGGTGTAAGCTCTCCGAGCTTTTTTTGTTGGAGGTATAATAATGAGTAAAAAGTGCCCTTATGAAAAAAAATGTGGTGGCTGCCAGTATATTGACCTGCCATATGAAGAACAGTTAAAGAAGAAACAGAAAGATACAAATAAGCTTTTAAAAAGTTTTGGAAAGGTAAAGCCGATTATTGGAATGAAAGATCCGTGGCATTACCGTAATAAAGTACATGGAGTTGTAGCAGGAGACCGCCATGGCAACTGCTTTACAGGGATTTATGAGAACCGTAGCCATCGTGTTATTCGTGTCGATTCCTGTCTGATTGAGAATCAGAAAGCGGATGAAATCATGAATACAGTAACTTCCCTTATGAAGTCTTTTAAGATGCGTCCATATAATGAAGATACTGGCTATGGATTTTTGCGCCACATTTTAGTTCGTACCGGTTATCATACTGGTCAGATTATGGTTGTATTAGTTACAGCATCTCCAGTATTTCCATCCAAAAATAATTTTGTAAAAGCACTTCGAAAAGAACACCCGGAAATCACAACAATTATTGCAAATGTAAATAACAGAAATACTAGCATGGTTCTTGGGGATAAGCAGCAGATTCTTTATGGAAAAGGCTATATTGAGGATGTGCTTTGCGGCAAGACATTCCGCATTTCTCCGAAGTCATTTTATCAGGTAAATCCAATTCAGACCGAAGTTCTTTATAATAAGGCGATTGAATTTGCAGGACTTACCGGAAAAGAAAGAGTTATTGATGCGTACAGTGGAATTGGCACAATTGGAATGGTCGCAAGTGATAACGCAGGAGAAGTCATTTCTGTAGAATTAAATGGAGATGCGGTCCGCGATGCTGTCTTCAATGCAAAGCAGAACAAAGTAAAAAATATTCGTTTTTATAAAGATGATGCAGGAGATTTTATGGTAAAAATGGCATCACACAAGGAAAAAGCTGATGTTGTCTTTATGGATCCCCCACGTTCCGGAAGCGATAAGAAGTTCTTAGATTCCCTGCTTCGCTTAAGACCAAAGAAAGTGGTTTACATTTCCTGCAATCCGGAAACACTTGCCCGAGACTTAAAGCACCTTACAGGAAATGGATACCGTATAAAAGAGATTCAGCCAGTAGATATGTTTCCTTCCACCGGCCATGTAGAAGCTGTTTGTTTACTATCAAGAAGAGAGAAATAGTACGAAAACAAAGCGTATTTCTGTTTTTTACTAACACTCACGAGTACCTTTATAGTTGTCCATAAGATGAGGATAGGAGGAATCATGGAAGTAAGGAAACGATTTGAAAATGATAAATTAAAAAAACTTCAGATTTTTAATGGGGCACAGTTAAAATATATAGCATTTATATCCATGCTGATAGATCATGTAAACAATGCGTTGATAACCCCTTTTCTAAATGGGAAGGGATTTTTATTACATTTATCTAATCTTTTTTCAATTCTGGGCAGGATTGCATTTCCTATTTTTGTGTTTTTTATTGTAGAAGGATTTTTTAAGACCAGTAACAGGAAGAAGTATCTTATAACGCTTTTGCTATTTGGTGTGATATCTGAAGTTCCGTTTGACATGTTTACATCAAAAGTATTCTTTGATCCATATTGGAATAACATCATGTTTACTTTAGCATTATGTCTTATTACAATTTGGATTATTGATGCTGTAAAAGCAAAGATTAGCAATAAAGTTTTGTGGTATAGTATCTCAATCGTTGTTGTAGGGATTTCGTGTGCAGTAGCGATGGCGCTCAGTCTGGATTATGATTATCATGCGATTATTGTTGCATACATTTTTTATATTTTTTATGATAAACCAATACTTGGAGCGGGATTGGGCTATCTTTCGATTATTAAAGAGTTATATTCTTGCTTGGGATTTGCTATGACAGTAACATATAACGGTGAAAGAGGAAGGCAAAATAAATGGATAAATTATCTTTTTTATCCGGCAGTACCGGAGAAGTATATTGTTCCGGTGGACAATCCATGGGAGGTAACGGCGGAAGCACTGGCAGTTATGCAGGAACTGGCAACGGAAGCAGGAGATGAAAAACTGGGAAAAATGCTCAGGCGCTATGAAAAAAATTCGGATATATCAAATGCCAAAAAGATAGCCGGAATGCTTTGCAGGAGCAGTCATTTACCGGTGATTACTCTGCTGGGAGAAAAAATCAGGGAAGCAGCATCGGTCTATCCGGACAGAGATTTTGGCAGAAAACAGAATAAATATCTACATGAATTGATGGAAAAAGCTGAACGAAGAAAAGAAGAATTGGAAGCAGAGAATGTTCAGACTCTGATCTACAGAGAAGAACCTTTCATTTATGACTGTGATTCCATATCGTTTCAGGTATATCTTATGATTGTGAGAAAAGGTGTATGGAAGCAGAAAATAATGGTTGAGAAAATATAAAGTAGTCCGAACAGGAATAAAGAAGGGATTATAATAATAATGGATAAATTATTAGACTTAACAAGAGACTTTGATGCAGCGAAAGCTGCTTTTGAAGCATATCTGGATGAATATGACAGAGCAGATGATAAGATTCATCTGAAGATCGTACATACTTATGGAGTGGTTGATGCAGCAGAGGACATTGCCCGCCGTATGGGGCTGGGTGAGGAAGATGTACAGCTGGCGAAGGTAATCGGATTGCTCCATGATATTGGAAGATTTGAACAGATTAAACGATTTGACAGCTTTGAACCGGGAACCATGGAGCATGCAGTATATGGTGCACAGCTTCTGTTCGGACCGGAGAAAATGATCCGCAGATTTGTGAAGGATGACAGGTTTGACAGTTTGATCTGCACTGCGATTGAGAAGCACAGTGATTTCAAACTGGAAGGAATCCACGATGCAAGAACACTTTTCCATGCAAAACTGATCCGGGATGCAGACAAGCTGGATAACTGCCGGGTGAAACTGGAAGATGCCATGGAGACGCTGTTGGATCTGTCTGCGGATGAGGTGGGAAAGTACGCAATTTCACCGAAAGTACGTGAAGATGCATTTGCGGGAAAATGCATCTGTTCCAAAGACAGGAGAACCCCGATGGATTACTGGGTTTCCTATGTGGCATATTTTTATGATCTGAATTTTCAGGAGACACTGGACATTGTGGCAGAAGAGCAGTATGTAAAGCGGATCATCGGACGTGTGCCATATACAAATGAACAGACGAAAAAGACGATGGAAGAGCTGGAACGGCAGCTTACAGAGTATGTGAGAAGGAAGTAAGTTTCTGTAAGCTGTAGACTTTTGAAAGTTGTAACCTGACTTCCGGCAGAAAGCCAGAGATGATTTTTTACGAAAAAAGCGGCTATCTCAAAGGATAGCCGCTTCAACTGTAGACAGAAGTATTTCTATCACTTAATTTTTCAAAAACAGAAGCCTCAAAAAAAGCAGTATTATTAAAAAAGTACAAACAAATTTTTCTATTTTACAGTCTTTTTTCATAGGAAAGTATTTCTCTCTACAGAAAGAGTAAATCATGGCACAAGCAAGTGAAATAGAAAAAAATATTTTAAAATTCATAGTATCCATGTTCTCAGGAAAAAACATCATAATAAACCAAAGAATCACGAGCAAAAGAACTATTATATAGTGGGAAATTTTTTGAATCTTATTATTATCCATATCAATCACTCCTTTAAGTAATATTAAGTCATTAAAATGATAACACAAACCCTTTCTCTAAGTCAAATATTTATCACAAAAACATAGGCTATATTGTTTTGATATATGTAATAATATCGTTTTTTTTGTGCTTATTGCACAAATTTCAGCGTTGTAAATTATCTCTTCATATCCGTATACAGAAGTATAGAAAAAGCCCCTCTCCACAGGAAAAGGGCTGCATTTCCATCTATTTTTCTTACATCTGATAATATTTGGCGTAAATTCCGCCTTTTTGCAGGAGAAACTCATGCGTTCCACGCTCTGCAATTCCATTTTCGGTGATGACGATGATCTCATCAGAACCTTTGATCGTGGAAAGACGATGAGCGATGGTGATCGTTGTGCGGTTTTTGGAAAGTTCTTCCAGGCTTTTCTGGATCTTCCGTTCACTCTCATTATCCAATGCACTGGTAGCTTCATCCAGGATCAGGATCGGAGGGTTTTTCAGGAAGACACGGGCAATGGAAATCCGCTGCTTCTGACCACCGGAGAGACGGGCACCACGTTCTCCGACAAAGGTTTCATACTGCTGTGGAAGTTCCATGATAAAGTCGTGGATGTTTGCACGTTTTGCAGCGGCAATGATCTCTTCGTCAGAGGCATCCGGTTTTCCGTAGGCAATATTGTCACGGATCGTTCCTGAGAACAGGTAGACATCCTGCTGTACCATACCAATCTGTGAACGCAGGCTTTTCAGGGTGAGATGGCGGATATCCTGGTCGTCGATCGTAATGCGTCCGGCTGTCACATCGTAGAAGCGGGGCAGCAGAGAACAGATCGTAGTCTTTCCGCTGCCGGAAGGACCGACCAGAGCGACAGATCTGCCGGCAGGGATCTCAATGGATACATTGGAAAGAACCGTTGTATCATCATCACTATAATGAAAGGATACATCCTCATAGCAGACTCTTCCTTTTACATTTGTAAGATCAACGGCATCGGGTGCATCCTGGATCTCGGGAACAGTTTCCATGACATCGAGAAACCGTCGGAAACCGGAAAGCCCTTTCTGCATCATTTCCACCAGTTCTACAAGAATCTGGATCGGACTGATAAAGATACCAATATACAGTGCATACATTGCAAGGTCTGCAGCCTGCATCTGTCCCCGGGCGATCAGATAACCGCCATAGACCAGTGTAATAAGATACATCAGTCCCTGAAAAAATAAATTGGAACTCATAAAAGATCCCATGCAGTGGTAGTTATCATTTTTGGAAAGAAGAAAGGCATGGTTGCTTTTCTTAAATTTTTCACGTTCCAGATCTTCATTTGCGAAGGACTGTACGACCCGGATACCGGAAAGAGTGTCCTGCAGACTGGCGTTGATATCTCCAATCTTGCGGCGGTTTTCCATGAAAGTTTCCTGCATCTTGCGGTTCTGTCTGAAAGAAAAGAGGAACATTACAACGACCAGGATCGCTAATGGAAAAGCCAGTTTGTGGTTGATCATAAAAAGAAAAATAAATGCACCAATGATCTTTACAACAGAGATGAACAAATTTTCAGGACCATGATGGGCAAATTCGGAAATATCAAAAAGATCACTGACCAGCTTGCTCATCATCTGACCGGAATTATTCTGACTGTAATAGGAAAATGAAAGCTGTTGGTAATGATCAAATAATTCCTGCCGCATATCCCGTTCCATATTTGCTCCCATCATGTGTCCCTGGCAGGTTACATAATATTTGCAGAGACTCTGGATCAGGTACATCAGGAGGAGTCCTGAAGCGATCCATGGAAGTGCATGGAGGATGACAGCAGTATCTCTGGTAAATAAAGTCTTCGTCATGGTTCTGAGAATCTGCGGGTAGGAAAGATCTACCAGACTGATGATGGCAGCACAGATCAGATCAATAAAAAAGACCAGTTTATAAGGTTGATAATAGTGGATGAATTTTTTTAATGTATGCATAAGTTTCCCTCCGGTTAAAAATTTCATCTGAACAGAGTCATCTTAGCACAATTAAAATTTCTTGACAAGCACAGCAAGGTATGGTAAAAGGAAAGTTATCGGAAAAGGCAGAAAGAAAATGAAAACAGGAGACCGGAAAACAGACCGGAAGAAAAGACAGACAGGGAGAATACAGTGGATGAAAATTTATCTTGCCCCGCTTGAAGGGATTACAGGACATATATACAGAACAGCATTAAAAGAGTGCTTTGACGGATTTGACAAGTATTTTATTCCTTTTATCAGTCCGAACCAGAAAGGGCATTTCAGCACGAGGGAAAAGAAAGATGTGTTGCCGGAAAATAACCGTGGTGTTCTGGCAGTGCCGCAGATTTTGACGAACCAGGCAGAGGATTTTATAGAGACAGCTAAAAAGCTTGCAGAGTATGGATATGAAGAAGTGAATCTGAACCTTGGCTGTCCTTCCCGGACGGTTGTTACGAAAGGGCGTGGAGCAGGGTTCCTTGAAGAGCCGGATCGGCTGGATCGTTTTCTGGATGAAATCTTCAAGAAGCGTGAATGGAAGATTTCGGTGAAGACAAGGATCGGAATGAGTGAACCGGAAGAATTTGAAGATCTCCTGAAGATCTATAACCGGTATCCGTTGGAAGAGCTGATCGTACATCCAAGGCTGCAAAAGGACCTCTATAAAAATACACCGAATCTGGATGTATTTGCCATGGCGGCAGAAGAGAGCAGAAATCCACTCTGCTATAATGGGGATATCTGTAACGCAGAAGATATGAAGAGGCTCAGAGAGCGGTTTCCGAAGCTGGATTGCGTGATGGTTGGACGCGGAGTGCTGGCAGACCCGGCACTGGGAAGAGTCCTGAAAGGCGGAGGGCAGGCAGAAAAGGCAGAACTCAGAAAGTTCCATGATCTTTTATACCGGGCATATTGTGAGGAAATGTCTGGTGACAGAACGGTATTATATAAGATGAAAGAATTGTGGTTTTATTTCTCGGGACTTTTTACGAATGGGAAAAAGTATTATAAAAAGATAAAAAAATGTGAAAGATGTGTTATTTACGAGAGTATTGTAAATGAGCTTTTTATGAAGGAAGAGGTTATACATGGTTGATGCATTATTAAAGATGGACGGAGAAATTCTGCTTTTTATCCAGGATCATATCCGGCAGGAATGGATGGACTGGTTCTGGAAAGCAGTGACTCATCTGGGAGACGGAGGTGTTTTCTGGATTCTGCTGGGAATAATTCTTCTGTTTTCCAAAAAGACAAGACCTGCGGGAGTTGCCGCATTGCTGGCACTGCTGGTGGGGGCGTTGATCACGAATGTCTGCCTGAAAAATTTTGTGGCAAGGATAAGACCTTATGAAGTGGTAGAGGGACTCAGGCTGATGATCGAACGTCAGAGGGATTACTCTTTCCCGTCGGGGCATACGAGTGCTTCTTTTGCGGCAGCCTGTGCATTAGTCAGGACATTGCCCCAAAAATGGGGAACAGTCTGCATGATTCTTGCAGGTGTGATCGCCCTGTCAAGGTTGTATGTCGGTGTCCATTATCCAAGTGATGTCCTTGGAGGAATGGTGGTCGGAATTTTTGCCGGCTGGGCAGGATGGAAACTGATGCAGATGCTGATGTTGCAGATGGAGAAAAAAAGAAGATCAGTTTAAAAGCAAATACCGGAAGCAGCTTTCATTCTGCCTCCGGTATTATTTTTGTATCCTTTAAAAATTAATTTTCTTTTTCGTGCTGCTTTGCCAGAGCGGCTTCTACAAATCCTTTAAATAAAGGATGCGGACGGTTCGGTCTGGATTTCAGCTCAGGATGTGCCTGAGTGGCAATGAACCATGGATGAGACGGGATTTCTACCATCTCTACGATCCGGCTGTCCGGAGAAAGTCCGCACAGAGACATTCCGTTTGCTTCCAGTACTTCACGGTAATCGTTATTTACTTCATAGCGGTGACGGTGACGTTCATGGATCTCTTTTGTGCCATATAATCTGTATGCGAGAGAGTCTTCCTTCAGCACGCAGGGATAAGAACCAAGTCTTAAAGTTCCTCCGATATCTTCGATTCCGATCTGATCCTCCATGATATGGATGACCGGATGGGTTGTATCCGGGTTCAGTTCCATACTGTGGGCATCTTTGTAGCCGATGACATCACGGGCAAATTCCACAATGGAAAGCTGCATTCCGAGACAGAGACCAAGGAACGGGATATTGTGGGTACGTGCATAACGGATTGCTTCGATCTTCCCCTCTATACCGCGGTGGCCAAATCCGCCAGGAACAAGAATACCGCTGACATCAGCAAATAACTCTTCGGCATTTTCAGAAGTAACTGTTTCGGAGTCGATCCATTTGATATTGACAGTTGTATGGCTGTAAATTCCGCCATGTTTTAATGCTTCTACGACACTGATATAAGCGTCATGAAGCTGGATATATTTTCCGACAAGGGCAACAGTAACTTCCTGTGTCGGGTGACGGAGTTTTTCAACCATTTCAGTCCAGTCTGCCAGATCCGGTTCAGGACAGTCAAGATGGAGACATTCACATACTACCTGTGCAAGGTGTTCTTTTTCCATTGCCAGAGGTGCTTCGTAAAGATATTCTACATCCAGGTTTTGAAGGACATGATCTGCCGGAAGATTACAGAACAGGGAAATTTTGTTCTTCATGCCATCATCGAGAGGATATTCGGAACGGCATACGATGATATCCGGCTGGATTCCCATTCCCTGAAGTTCCTTTACGCTGGCCTGGGTCGGTTTTGTCTTCATCTCCTGAGATGCTTTCAGATAAGGAATCAGGGTTACATGGATCAGAATCACATTCTCAGATCCGCGTTCATGCTGAAACTGACGAATGGATTCGAGGAAAGGCTGGCTTTCGATGTCACCGACTGTACCACCAACTTCAATGATGGCGATCTCTGTATCAGTAGCAGCGGGATTCCGGTAAAAACGGCTTTTGATCTCGTTCGTGATATGTGGGATGACCTGTACTGTTCCTCCGCCGAAATCTCCCCGACGCTCTTTTTGAAGAACGGACCAGTAAATTTTTCCAGTTGTAACATTTGAGTTTTTCGTCAGGCTCTCATCAATAAATCTTTCATAATGTCCGAGGTCAAGGTCTGTTTCAGCACCGTCATCGGTAACAAATACCTCACCATGCTGAACCGGATTCATCGTTCCCGGATCAATATTGATATAGGGATCAAATTTTTGCATTGTAACGGTATAGCCTCTTGCTTTGAGAAGACGCCCGAGAGATGCAGCGGTAATTCCCTTTCCAAGACCGGAGACTACTCCGCCTGTAACAAATACATATTTCACTGCCATAGTGTCTTTCCTCCTCCGTAGTATATTGGGGTTAATGTGAAAAAAATACTTTCCAAGTATACACCAATCGAAAAAAAAAATACAGTATTTTTTAAAAAATATCCCCTACAATTTCAGTAGGTAGAGAAATCCCCCGTAATTCTGCGGAAATTACGGGGGAAAGTAAAAATATAAAACTTCGGTAAATCAGACTTTAAAGCGTCTGCTTGGTTCATAGACTGCTTCACAGGTGAGCTGAACACCAAGCTTTTTAAAAGTCTTAATATCAACATCTGAGAGCATCACAGAAGTATGTGCCTGACAGCCTTTCAGCTTTGGAAGCTGGGAGAGAGCCAGTTCTGCAAGCGGGTTAGTTGCGGCACTTCCTGAGAGGGCAATCAGCACTTCATCTGTATGAAGACGTGGATTTTTACTCTTCAGGTATTCCACCTTCAGTTTCTGGATTGGCTCGATAGACTCAGGAGAGATGATCCTGATCGAGTGATCGACACCTGCCAGTTCTTTCAGAACATTCAGAAGCAGTGCGGCAGATGCTCCAAGAAGATTGGAAGTCTTTCCGGTGATGATCCGTCCATCCTCAAGTTCCAGTGCTACCGCAGGTGCATCGGATTCTTTTGCACGCTCCAATGCCGTTACAGCAACTTTGCGGTCAGCGATAGTGATTCCAGCCATATTCATGAGCAGTTCGATTTTTTCAGCTTCTTTTTCAGAGGAATTCCCCTTCAGGAGGGAGCCAAGAGCAGTGTAATAACGGCGGATGATCTCCTGACAGGAGGCCTCACGGCAGGCTTCATCATCACAGATACAGTTACCAGCCATATTTACCCCCATGTCGGTAGGAGATTTGTAAGGACTTGATCCATAAATCTTTTCAAACATCGTATTTAATACAGGGAAAATCTCAACATCACGGTTATAGTTGACCGTCGTTTCTCCGTAAGCCTCCAGATGATAAGGGTCGATCATATTGACATCATTTAAATCTGCAGTAGCGGCTTCGTAAGCGAGATTGACCGGATGCTTAAGAGGCAGATTCCAGATAGGGAATGTTTCAAACTTTGCATAGCCGGCATCAATTCCACGCTGATGATCCTGATAAAGCTGGGAAAGGCAGACCGCCATTTTTCCGCTTCCAGGACCCGGTGCCGTTACGATGACCAGCGGATGGGAAGTTTCGATATAATCATTTTTGCCATAGCCTTCATCACTGACAATGAGAGGAATATT
>ERZ827524.3050-NODE-3050-length-10398-cov-2.881272_pt1 | contig 10398 bp, 10 predicted proteins | sample MGYA00519702_ERZ827524 | MGnify/ENA primary metagenome ERZ827524 (study PRJEB31778, sample SAMEA3449341) | human gut metagenome | biome: human gut; feature: human-associated habitat; material: faeces | place: United Kingdom | collected 2010/2012 ...
GAAGCTGAGCAGCCAGAAGCACACGACATATACAATTCCCTTGGAGAACGTGAGCAACACGATGGCAAGGATCGTGATTGCAAAGCAGAGGAGCATAGCGCCTTTGCGGCCGATCTTATCACTGCCGGTGGAAATCAGGAAGCGGGCGGCGATCTCCTCGATCGCGTCACAGTATCTCTGCAATTTTTAACAGAGGGCGCGCGGTTTTGGCGTGCCGGAGCGGTTCAAATTGCTCGGTTTTTCCATCCGCCTTGACAATCGTCCGCACAAATGCTATTATAGTCCGTACAAATACCGTTTGGAGGAACCGTATGCAGCAAAGTCCAAGAAAGTTCTGGGAAGTCTGGGGGCGCTCGGATGCGCTCTACAACCGCTGGGCCGCCGCGCACGGCGTGAACAACTACCGCCTGTTCGTGCTCTACGTGCTCGACAACCATCCCGGCGCCACGCAAAAGGCCATCGCTGACCACGCGGGCCTGCCCAAGCAGACCGTCAACACCGTCGTGCGCGCGCTGCGCGACGAGGCGATCTACTCCCCCGCGCAGGTGAAAAAGCGTGTGTACATCATCGACGAGGTGCACATGCTCTCCAAACCGGCGTTCAACGCGCTGCTGAAAATTTTGGAGGAGCCGCCTCAGCATCTCATGTTTATTCTCGCAACAACGGAGCTCCATAAAGTTCTTCCCACGATCCTCTCCCGCTGCCAGCGCCACAGCTTCCGGCGGCTCGACGGCGACACGATCGCCAAGCGCCTCGCCTATGTTGCGGAGCAGGAGGGCATCAATCTCACGGCGGACGCGGCGCAGCTTCTGGGCCGCCTTGCCGACGGCGGCATGCGCGACGGCCTTTCGCTGCTCGACCAGTGCTCCGCGGCGGAAACGGTAGACACCGCGGCGGTGCTCAACGCCATGGGACTGGCCGGAACGCTCCGCACGCAGTCCATTGCGGACGCCGTTCTCGCCGGGAATACCGAGGAAGCGCTCACGCAGTTCGAATCGCTCTGGCAGGACGGCAAGGATCCTGCGGCGCTGCTCGGCGAGCTCTCCGGGCTCTTCCGCGACGCGCTGCTGCTCCGTCTCGCCCCGAAGGGCGGGCGGACGCTGATCTCCGGAGCTTACGGGGAAAACGTTCTGCGCGATATCCGCGCGGGCGACGGAAACCTTCTCTGGCTTCTCAATACGCTGCAAAAGCACCAGGCGCTGCTGCGCGAAACGGGCAATCCGCGCCTGCAGACGGAGCTTTGTCTCGCGGAGCTCTCCGGCGGCGGAGAGATCGCGCCGCCGCGCGCGGCCGCTCCCGCGCAGAGACCCGCCGCGCCCCGGCCGGAACAGCGGGATATCCCAACGCCCCCTCCGGCGCCGCCGGTACAGGAAACGCCGGCTCCGGCGAAGAACGATCCCGTATATGCGCCGCCGATCACGGCGAGCGAGCCTGTCCCGGCGGAAGAAGCAAAACCGGCGCCTCCGGCGGCGGAAAGCGTCCCGGTGACAGAAGCGGAGGGAAGCGTCCCGGTGACGGAAGCGGAGGACAGTGTCCCCGCGGGCGGCGTCAGCTGGGAATACGCGCTCTCGCAGCTTGAAAACGAGCTGCCCATCGGCGTTCGCATCGTTCTGACGGACGCCACGCAGTCCTCGGGCGAGATCCGCGGGAGCGAACTTATTCTGCATCTGCTCCCCGGCTTTGCGAAAAACGCCGTCAACGTCCCGGACGTGCTCAACAAGATACGGCAGAAGGTGTCTGCGCTCTGCGGCGCACCGATGCAGATCCGGCTGGAGGAGCTGCAAAGCGGCGGCGCACAGGGGGAGGATAAACTTGATTTTCTCGGCAAATTCGGCAATGTAACCATCCAATAAAAAGGAGACAGGAAACTATGGCAAAAGGATACAGAGGCGGCAGCTTCGGCGGCGGTATGAGTATGGGCGGCGGCATGAGACAGAGCGATCTTATGAAGCAGGCACAGAAAATGCAGCAGGACATGCTGAAAATGCAGGAGGAACTGGACGCCAAAACATACTCCGCTTCGGCGGGCGGCGGCGTTGTCACGGCGGAGGTCAACGGCAAGCGCGAGCTCATCACGCTCACGATCGACCCCGAGGCCGTCGATCCCGACGATGTGGAAATGCTGCAGGACATGGTCATCGCGGCGGTCAATTCCGCGCTCAAGGCGGCGGAGACCTCCCGCGAGGAGAGCATGGCGAAGGTCACCGGCGGGCTGAACTTCGGCTTCTGATTTTAAATTTTAAATTTTATCATGCAGAAACGGCGCGAACAGGGGAACTGTCTGCGCCGTTTTGTGCTGTAAGCGGTATTAGAGATGCTTTACCATCTGCATTTCACGGTAAAGATGGCCGGAATAGGAGTATTCTGTTTCTTTTATCTCCCGAAAGCCGAGATCCGAGTACATTTTGCGCGCGGCGGCGTTATCGAGAGATACGCTGATATAAATTCTGTCTGCGCCGTGTTTCTTTTTGAAATAATCAAGAAACTCCCGGACGGCCCGCTTGCCGTACCCATTACCCTGAAACTGACGGCCGATCATAAACCGGCTCATCGACCAGCCGGGGTATATATCGTCGTAGTCGTACAGAACAAACCCGACCATGGTATCGCCATCGTATACCCCGAGCGTGTACAGCCCGTCCTCATAGGCGGCTTCAACGAGGGAGCGCGTATTGTCTGCGACAAAGTACTTCTGACTTTCCTCGACCTGCAATTCCATGCATTCCCGGTAGTTTGACTTATCGATCGTTTTAAAATCCATGCCCCTGCTCCTATACATTTTCCAGCGGCAGATGCACGATCTGGATATCGCGCTCGATGGCATAGCGCAGCGTGTTGAGCGTGCCGCCGGATTTGCCGTCGTAGCAGACAGATTTGTTGCAACTTTACCACAAAACATGCTAAATGTACAGATTAATGGGTTGACTTACGTTCGTGCTATGCTAGACTGTATATAGATAAAAAATCTATGGGAAAAGGAGTTATTCTTATGGAATTGAAATCTTTGTATTGTCCTAACTGCGGTGCTGCGGTCAAGCCGATAGATGGTTTAGATACGTTCTATTGTCAGTATTGCGGATACCAGATCCATTTGGACGGTATGAGCGACGAGGCGTACAAAGCCCGTACGAAAGTGAAGCAGATGGAGCACGAGGAGCGCATGCGGGATAAAAAGAATGCGTATGGACGTTTTGAAAAAGGGTACGAAGAGCGTATGCTCGATAAGAAAATTGCGCATGAACAATTTAAAAAGAAAATGGAAGCAGATGACGATAAACGAACCAATATTTTAATAGCTATAATTTTTCCAATAGCAGCTGCGCTAGCAATAGTTTTCATGTTTTGGACGAAGTCGATTGTTTAAATCCCAGAAGGGAGTCATATACGGTCTCTTTCCTTTTTCATTTGTCCACAAAGCAAAATTTTGCTTGATTCTCCCTTTTCTCTATGATACATTCACAGAGGAAGGGAAGTGTGAAAAAATGTCGGAAGAATACAAAGCAAAGTGCCCGTGGTATTTTAAGGCTTATAAGCGTTCTTTATCACGAGGGCAATCTGTATTGCCAAGTGTAGCCCGTGTTATACCAAATGCATACAAGAACCCAGCCAATATCATGATATTCTGTCATTCCTGCGAATGTTACATGATATATCATAACGATCCTGGGACACAGTTAGACGGATATTATGAGTGCCCGAAATGCGGAAAGCACATACGGGAGAAAACACCGTATTGTCAGTTGCATCGGGATGACTTGGGAGATGACGAACGAGAACGTAGAAGACAAGAAAAGCGGGATTGGGAAAACGATAACGATTGGGATTAATTTAATTTGATATTACTTGCGATTATATGAGTTGAATTTAAATTTTCATAGAGCCCAGTAATTAAAATGAAATTGAATATATAGTTTTTGAAAGAGTCTGCAAAAGGAAATTGCAGGCTCTTTTTGTTTAAGAAAATTATTAAGAGTTTAACAATGACCTAGAGCGCCTTTTGAAAATTTGAATACGGTTATTCTGCAAGATTAACATACTAATACTGAACTACAAGATTTCCAGCGGCAGATGCACGATCTGGATATCGCGCTCGATGGCATAGCGCAGCGTGTTGAGCGTGCCGCCGGATTTACCGTCGTAGCAGGCGATGATGAGATCAGCGTGATCGACCATGTACCGGTTGCGCTTCATCATGCAGCCGGGGGAGTAGTGCTCCTGCAATACGGTGACGGTGTCGCAGCGCGCGAGAAGGGCTTCGTACCGCTGCCGCTGCGCCGCGCCCCAGTGCTCCGCCTGTCCGGCGAACGGGACGGCGGCTTCAAGCGTTATATCGGGGTGATCCTCGCGCAGCGCGAGAACAGCCTCGCAGAAATAGAGATCGCACCCCTCGGCCATACCGCAGATGAACCGGTGAAAGCCGGATTCGTATACCGCTTCCAGCGTATCGTACAGCGTCCGTTTCAGTCTCCGGCAGCGCGGATCGTTTTCGTTATAGCCCCATGGCAGCTTTTCGGCCCGGTGGCCCGTAAAGGTGCAGGTCGGCTCGCCCATGCGCATCACATCCTTTTGCCGCTATTGTAAGGTTTTTCGGCCGGATTGTCAAAGCTCTTGATTTTTTTGCGGGGCGTGCTATAATACGGCTATCTGAATATGGAACTATTCTTCAGGGCAGGGTGGAATTCCCGACCGGCGGTAAAGTCCGCGAGCCGTAAGGCAGATTCGGTGCAACTCCGAGACCGACAGTATAGTCTGGATGGAAGAAGAAGCGGTAAGGCTCTCCTTACATTCTTGTGCTGCGCCCGGAGAATGGCTTTCTTCGGACGAATTTTTTTTAAGGGGGCCTTTCCCATGACAAACACCCGTAAACTGACGACAATGGCGATCCTGACGGCACTCTCCGTCTGCTTTGTTGCGCTGATCCATTTTCCGATCTTTCCGGCGGTCGCGTTCCTTGAATACGACCCGGCGGATATTCCCATTCTGATCTGCGGCTTTGCGTTTGGCCCGGCTGCGGGATTCATCGTCACGCTGATCGCCGCATTCATTCAGGGTTTTACCGTGAGCGCCCAGAGCGGGATCTACGGCATCATCATGCACGTTGTCGCAACGGGCGCGTATGTGCTCTCGTCGAGCCTTTTTTACCGGAAACACAAAACGAAAAAAATGGCCGCGGTCGCCATCGGCATCGGCACGCTGACGATGGTCGTGTGCATGTTCTTTGCCAATCTCGTCATCACGCCGTATTTTCTGATGGGCGCGGTGAACAGCGGCACGGTGTCCGCCGTGCTCTCGCTCATGCCGTTCATCCTGCTTTTCAATCTTATCAAAGCGGGCGCCAACGGCGCGATCACGTTCTTTATCTATAAGCGCGTCAAGCACCTGTTCTTCAAAGACTAAGAAACCGAGGATATCTCTCCATGACCGAGGACTTTTCCCGCCGGTTTGCCGCCGCGCGGCGGCAGATCATTGAAAAAGAATATGCCAATCTGAACCCGGAACAGCGCGAAGCTGTTCTGACGACGGAAGGCCCGCTGCTTCTGCTCGCGGGTGCCGGCAGCGGGAAAACGACGGTCTTGATCCACCGCGTGGCCAACATCCTGCAGTTTGGCCGCGGCGCGGACACGAGAGGGCTTCCGCCCGATGCGGACGAGACGATGCTCGCCGCGCTCGAGGACGCCGCAGCCGGACGCACGGACGTGACGGACAATATCCGCCGCCTGTGCGCCGTCGATCCCGCGGCGCCGTGGCAGGTGCTCGCGATCACGTTTACGAACAAGGCCGCGGACGAGCTGAAAAACCGTCTGGAAGCCAAGCTCGGAGAGATCGGGCGCGATGTCTGGGCGCTCACGTTCCACGGCACGTGCGTGCGCATCCTGCGTCGCTGCGCCGACCGTCTCGGTTTTCCGAACAGCTTCACGATCTACGATCAGGCGGACAGCCTCTCGGTTATGAAGCGCATTCTGCGCGATATGAACATGGACGACAAGGTGTTCCCGCCGAAGGCCATGCTTGCCGCGGCGGGCCGGTACAAGGGCTCGCTCGTCTCGCCGGAGGAGGCCGTCGCCGCCGAGGAGCGCTCCGGTGATATCCGCCGCATCCGCACGGCGAAGATCTATGCAGCCTATGCCAAACACCTGCAGGACGCTGGAGCTATGGACTTCGACGATCTCATATACTATACCGTCCGTCTTCTGCAAAACGAGCCGGATGTGCTCGCGTATTATCAGAAAAAATTCCGATACGTCCTCATCGACGAGTATCAGGACACGAACCATCTGCAATATCTCTTTGCCGCGCTCATGGCGAGCGGCAGCCGGAACATCTGCGTTGTCGGCGACGACGACCAGAGCATCTATAAATTCCGCGGCGCGACGATCGAGAATATCCTCTCCTTTGAAAAGCAGTACCCGGACGCACGTGTCATCCGGCTCGAACAGAATTACCGCTCGACCGGCAACATTCTCGCCGCGGCGAACGCCGTCATCGCAAACAACCGCGAGCGCAAGGGCAAAACGCTCTGGACGGCGCAGTCCGGCGGCGACCCCGTCACGCTCTTCGAGGCGCGGAATGAGGATGACGAGGCCGACTTTGTCGCGCGTACCATCGCCTCCGCGCGCCGGCCCATGCGTGATTTCGCCGTGCTCTACCGGACGAACGCGCAGTCGCGCAGCATCGAGCTTGCGCTCAAGCGCCGCTCCATCCCGTACCGCATTTTCGGCGGCACGCGCTTCTTTGACCGCACCGAGGTCAAGGATATTCTGGCATATCTCAGCGTGATCGCGAACCCCACAGATGAAACGCGGCTTCTGCGCATTGTGAACGAGCCGCCGCGCGGCATCGGGGCGACAAGTCTGGAAAAGATCCGCGAGATCGCCGCGGCGGAGAACATTTCCGTTTTTGAAGCGATGACCACGGCATCTCACCGCACCGGCATCGCCGCCGGAAAGCGGATGGAGGAGTTCTGCCGCATGATCGCGGAACTGCAGGAAGCGGTTTCTGCGCTGCCGCTTGATGAGTTTTACGACGCGGTGGTCGAGCGCACCGGCTACGCGCTGGCGCTCGAGACGAAAGGCGGCGACGAAAATGTCACCCGCCTTGAAAACATCGCCGAGCTCAAGTCCAGCATCGTGAAGAGCGTGGAAGCCAACCCCGACCTCGATCTCTATTCGTATCTGGACGAGGTAGCGCTCTATACCGATCTGGACAATTACGACCGCGCCGAGGATGCCGCCGTCATGATGACGATGCACGCGGCGAAGGGTCTGGAATTTCCGGTCGTGTTCATTATCGGCGCGGAGGAGGGCCTGTTCCCGAGCATGCAGGCCATCGGCCAGAGCGAGGATATGGAGGAGGAGCGCCGTCTCTGCTATGTGGCGATCACCCGCGCGCGGGAAAAGCTCTATATCACCTGCGCCGCGCAGCGTATGCTCTATGGCCGCACCTCGGCCAACCTTCCGTCCCGCTTCACCGAGGAGATACCCCAGACGCTGCTCGACCGGCAGGGGCTTGCGAAAAAGAAAGCGAATCTCTGGGATGACGACGGCACATTCATCTCCGGGAAGAGCGGAACGTGGGGCGGAGGTGCCTCCGGCTATTCCGGCGGAGGGGTGTCCTACCGGCCCGGCAGCTTTGGCACGAGCTATGCTGCACGCACCGGACGGATCGGTGCGGCAAAGCGCACGGCTCCGGAAAAGCCGAAGACCGTCCTGTCCGCACCGAAAGCACCGGACTTCAAAAAGGGCGACCGCGTGGTACATAAGGCGTTCGGTAAGGGCGTGATCGAAAAGATGACGCCGATGGGCGGCGACGCGCTGGTCGAGGTAAAGTTCGATTCCGGGGAAACGAAACGAATGATGCTGCGCGTTGCCGCGCAGCACATGACGAAGGGCGAGTGAGAAGTTATGGAACATACGGAATCCATGCATACCGCGGAGGAGCACGTTCACGTCCATGCCGACGGAACGGTGCATTCTCACTCCCACGCGCATACGCACCAGAGCACCAAAACCGTAAAGAACCGTCTGGCGCGCGTGATCGGACATCTGCACGCCGTTGAGCGCATGATCGACGACGGGCGCGACTGCGCCGAGGTGCTCGTACAGCTTGCCGCCGTGCGCAGCGCGATCAACAACATCTGCAAAATAATTTTGCGCGACCATATGAACCATTGCGTCATCGACGCCGTCCAAAAAGGGGACACCGAAACGCTTTCTGAACTGGACAAGGCGATCGATCTCCTGATGAAATAATGATAGGGAGGTATTCTCCATGAAAAAATCCGCGGCACCTATTCTGATCCTCGTTTTCCTGCTTGTCGCTGTCGGCATTTTTGTTGTGTTCCGTATATCGAAAAACAATGCTTCGGACACGCAAAATCCCGGGACGACGGCGACCGCAACGCCCGAACCGACGGCCACGACGCCCCCCACGGCGACGCCGGAGCCGACCGGGACACCTGTTCCGACAGCCGTCCCGACCGCGGTTCCCACAGCAGCGCCCGTCCCGACCCAAACGCCGGTACCCACTGTGCAGCCGACGGCGGCGCCCGTCCAGGACCAGAGCGGCGAGTTCCGCTCGGACACGGGAACGTACATCAACATCGTCGTCAAGTGGACGGTGACCGGCAGCGGCGGCACGAAAACGCTCAAGCTCGACACTTACGTCGAGTCGTACGCGCTCGTAACGGGTGACCGCACCAGCGACGTTGTGTTCAATGTCGGCGGCAATGTGTCGTACGCGTCCTCCAAGGCCATCCGCCTTGATAATGTCCCCCTGACGCAGACCTTCCTCGGCAGCACGAGCGTGGATGTCACGTCCGGCACGGACGTACCGGTGAACGTGACATGGCACTTCAACGGCACCTACAGCAACCAGAACATCGCCACCATCGTGGCGGAGGACACCCTTCACGTTAATTAAGGAACAGTAAAAGAATGCGGCGCGGTTTGCAGAACCGCGCCGCATTCTTATGTCTATATGTCGGATAGTTCGGGGATGCCGTATTTACGAAACCGGGGAATTCCCGGCGAATCGCCTTGTCAGCAGAAGCGCCAAAGCCGTACCCATAAGACCGCCGGTCAGCTTGGTGATAAGCAGCGGAAAGATCAGGCTCCGCTCGACGGCCACGGTAAAGCCGAGATGCGAGGCCAGCGCGGAAGCGCCGCAGACAAGAAAAGCGGCGTTCATAACTTTGCCCCGCAGATCCATTCCCTTGATCATGCTGATGGCCGGAGTAGCGCTGACAAAGCCGACAAGCAGGGCGGCAAAGCTGCGGTCATCCATATGCAGCTTTCTGCCCAAAGCAGAAAACGGCCGGGAAAGGCCGCGCCGGAGAAGCTCCGCCGCAGGGAGACTCCCCAGCATGACGATCCCGATGGACGCGACCACCTGCATTGCCTCTTCCAGCGGCATCAGGGAAGGCAGCAGCTTTATATTGCCGATATACTGCACCGCGCCGAGCGTCAGCCCGATCAGAGAAAGAGCCCGAAGAAACTTGGCAAAGCCGCCGAATACTTTCAGACTTTTTTGCGGGGCAAAATGGAGGCAGAGCATCAGCGCCGCGGAGAAAAGCAGGATCGGAATGCTCTCTTTCAGAAGGGGGAGAAACTGCATCCCTCCGGCAAGACCGCCGAGTATCTGCGCCGCGGGCATGGGAATAAGACCGATCAATATCCCTCGGGAAAAAGCGCTCGTGTCCTCCGGAGAGAGGAGCCCCATGCCCATCGGGATGGTAAATGCCAGCGTGCATCCCGTTGTGGCGGAGACCAGAATGCCCGCGTAAAGCCCGATGGTCGGATCGGAGGCAAGATCGACTGCCGCCTGGTAGCCTCCCATATCGATGGGAATAAAACCGCCCAGCATTCCGGGGTCCAAACCGATCCTTTGCCAGAGCGGCGAGAGCGTCAGGGAAAGTACCCGGACAATGAGGGGAGAAAGACAGAGAATGCCAGCCATGGAGAGAGCCGTGGGGCCTAGCAGACGGAAACCCTCCTCAAATCGTTCTCCCAATCCCAGCCGGTTGCCGAGGAGAGAGTCGATCCCGCCGATAAGCGCTCCGCCTTCGCCGCCACGCGGGACTGGCCCGTCATCAGCTTGTCGAAGTTGCGGCGGATCTCCGCTTCGATATCGGCAATGGTGCGCGGAATACCGGCCGAAAGGTTTTCGCAGCCGGTTTCCGTCACGAGGCAGTTATCCTCCAACCGGAAGCCGATGCCCCATTCCTCATGGTAAACGCCGATATCCACGCAGAAAACCATGTTCGGCGCGAGAATTTCCGGACGCCTGACCATGTCGTGCACGTCGTAGCCGATGTGATGCGCGCCGCCGTGCCACATCACCTTTCCGATTTCATCCGCGCTCTTCAGAACGCCCGCTTCGACCAGTCTTTCCGCGTTGTAG
>ERZ827524.3061-NODE-3061-length-10363-cov-3.505821_pt1 | contig 10363 bp, 8 predicted proteins | sample MGYA00519702_ERZ827524 | MGnify/ENA primary metagenome ERZ827524 (study PRJEB31778, sample SAMEA3449341) | human gut metagenome | biome: human gut; feature: human-associated habitat; material: faeces | place: United Kingdom | collected 2010/2012 ...
TGTCATTTCCACTTAACGGACGGAGTTCATCAATGTAATATGGATTGGGCAAAAATCTCACATCGAATACCAGATCTGAATCCGATGGAATTCCGTATTTAAATCCAAAAGACAGAACGGTGATCATCAGATTTTTAAAACCCAGATTTTTCACGAAGATCTTATCCAGTTCCGCCTTCAGTTCTCTTGTCAGAAGCTGGCTGCTGTCGAGAATATAATCCGCATGCTCTTTCAGATATTTTAATCTTCTGCGTTCTTCCCGGATGCCGTTCTCCACTCTGCCGCTTCCGGCCAGCGGATGTGTTCTTCTGGTTTCCTTATAGCGTTTTACCAGTACCTCATCTTCGGCATCCAGAAACAGTATCTCATATTCAAGTCCGGTCAGCCGGATCTCTTCCAGCGCTTTTTCCACTCCTTCCATCCCGCCGCCGCTTCGCACATCTACTCCAAGAGCCACCTTCTGGATACTTCCCGAGTTTCCTTCCACAATAAACTGTGCGAATTTTTCCAGAAGTGGAATCGGAAGGTTATCCACACAAAAATAACCTGCATCTTCCAGTATTTTCAGTGCAGTACTTTTTCCCGCACCGGACATTCCCGTAACAATTACAAATCTCATGTTGCTCCTCTTTCGCTTTTAAAATTCCCCAAGAAATTTCACTTCTGTATCCAGCTGCACCTGAAATTTTTCATATACGATCCGCTGTACATCGTGAATCAGATTCACCACATCTGTCGCTGTCGCATTTTCTTTATTGATCACAAAGCCACAGTGTTTTTCCGATACCTGTGCACCACCAACCTGATAACCGCGAAGACCGGCATCCTGAATCAGTTTTCCGGCAAAATATCCCTCCGGACGTTTAAATGTGCTGCCTGCACTCGGGTACTCTAAGGGCTGTTTTTCGCGGCGTCTTTTATTTAACTCTTTGATTTCTTCCTGAATTTCTGCCGGATTTCCCTTTTCAAAAGAAAATGTTGCCTCTAAAACCAAATAGCCTTTTTGAAGAATCACACTGTTTCGATAAGAAAGCTGCAAGTCTTCTTTCTTAAGGACAACGCGCTCACCCTCTTTTGTCAATACTTTTGCACTCACAATACAATCTTTGATTTCTCCGCCATAGGCACCGGCATTCATCGCAACACCACCGCCTAATGTTCCCGGAATTCCTCCAGCAAAGGCAAAACCCTTTAACCCTTTTGAAGCCAATCGGGATGCCATATAAGCTAACGAAACACCAGCCTGTGCCGTCACAACACCATCATCTGAGATTTCTATTTTTTCCAATCCCTTTCCAATTTCAATGATAACACCATCAAAACCGTCATCGGAAAAGAGCATATTGCTTCCCTTTCCAATCACATAGTAAGGAAGTCCTTTTTCTTTTGCAAAATCCAGTGCCTCAATAATTTCTTCTTCTCGCTCCGGTATGAAATAGTACGCTGCCGGTCCGCCAATCCGAAATGTCGTATGAGTCCGCAGCGGTTCCTGTTCCAGTCGAATCATTTTTCTCTCCTTCTATTTAAAAAGCACCATTCGCACAGCACCATAAATGCCGGCATCATTGCCAAGTTCTGCTAAGTGGAAACTCTTGTTTTTCAAGGCAAACATGGAATTTTCATTATAATATTTTTCTACTACATCTAAAAGAATCTGTCCTGCTGCTGATACCCCGCCACCAATAACAAAGGCTTCCGGATCTACCACATGAGCAACATTACTTAATGCAACACCTAAATATCTGCCAAACTTCTCAACCACTTTCATGCAGTAAGCATCGCCCTCTTTGGCACCATCAAAAACAGCTTTTGCCGTAACTTTTTTATCTGCTAAGTAAGAACCTTCCGGTACATTTTCTTTTGCCATATTCACAATTCCGGTTGCCGAAGCATACTGCTCCAAACAGCCTTTATTTCCACATCCACAGACACGGGTTTCATCCATATTAACTTTCATATGACCGATTTCCCCACCGGCACCTTTACAGCCGGTCAATATTTTTCCCTGTAAAATGACACCGCCGCCAACGCCGGTACCAAGTGTCACCATGACAATACTGTCATAGCCTCTGCCGCCGCCTTTCCACATCTCACCAAGCGCAGCTACATTCGCATCGTTTCCAACTTTTACATTGCCAACGCCGGTCAAACTTGCCAGTTTGTTGGAAACCGAGAATACATCCCATCCCAGATTGGCACATTTTAATACTGTTCCGTCAGCAGTAACCGGTCCCGGAATACCAACACCGATTCCTTTGATATTCCCCTCAAAGGTTTCTCTTTTTTCTTCAATACTATCTACAATATCTGACAGAATATACTGTCCATTATCTTTTCGTCTCGTTGGAATTTCCCATTTATCCAAAAGTTCTCCGGTATCTGAGAACATTCCCATCTTTACGGTCGTTCCTCCCACATCAACCCCAACATAATACTGTGCCATATCATCCGTCCTTTCTATGCCTTACCAAAATTATTACTCGTCACACGGTTGTACAATTCTCTCGCTGCATTATATCCCATCTTCTTCTGTCGGTAATTAACCGCCGCCGACTCGCAGATAATGGCTACATTTCGTCCCGGTCGAATCGGAATCGAATGACAGACTACTTTATTTCCAAGGTATTCAATGTACTGCTCTTCCAATCCCATGCGGTCATATTCCTGCTCTTTGTTCCACTCCTCCAGCTGAATGACAAGGTCAATCGACTGTGTGTTTTTTACACTTTCTACACCAAAGAGTGTCTTGGCATCAATAATTCCAATGCCTCGCAGTTCAATGAAATGTCTTGTTATATCCGGAGCTGAACCAATCAGCGTCTCATCACTTACTTTTTTGATTTCTACCACATCATCTGAAACCAATCGGTGTCCTCTGTGAATCAATTCCAAGGCAACCTCACTTTTACCGATACCGCTCTCACCGGTAATCAGTACGCCCTCGCCGTAAATGTCAACAAGCACGCCATGAATACTAATTCTAGGTGCCAGTTCTACTTTCAGCCATCTCGTAACCTCAGCGGAAAATGCAGAAGTGTCAGCGTGCGACTGCAAAATCGGGATTTGAAATTCATTCGCCAACCGCAAAAACTCTTCCGGCACCGGCAAATCACGGCAAAAAACAATGCCCGGAACTTTGTAAGAGAGAATTCGTTGCATCTGCTTAAGGCTTTCCTCAATTCCCTGCTTTTCCATGTACGTATGTTCTACCTGACCGATAATCTGGATTCGGTGATGATCGAAATAGTCAAAGAATCCCGCAAGCTGCAACGCCGGACGGTTAACATCTGACTGCGTAATTTCAATCGCCGAAATATCAACCTCCGGTGTAAGATTTTTAACTTTCATTTTCTGGATAAATTTTTCTAAAGACACTGTATACATGGCAGTACTTCCTTCCCTGATATTCTATTGTGATGATACCATATTGGGGGGCGTTTTTCAACGGGAGTTTGTGAGAAGTGTTCGTTGCTGATTTTTTAGGTTCCGTAATTTATCAAGAAAAGTTTGTGTTTCGTGGGTGCTCTCGCTAAACAAACGCGTAGGGGTATCGGCATGCCAACTACGCATGCCAGATACCCACGTGTTTGTACCCACTCTCCACAAATCTTTTCTTGATAAATTACTGGAATACTAAAAAGACTAGTAACGAACACTTCGCATATTTCTGCGGTGAGATTTTTGTTTTTTGGGGAGGTGAAGAGATACATACTTTCGAAACAACTCTTTTCGCTTTTTATAAAGGTTAAGGTTGCATGCGGCACTTACCTGCATTAAAAGAGGTGCCCTGTATCAAGAATTTGCGGCTGGTATTTTCAGTGCCCATACCGCTACGCACTCAACGAGCGGGAGCGCCCACTTGATACATATTTTTTTAATAAACTACTCGAAAACAAAAAGCCCGCCCGATTCCTACTTCATCAACACCTTCTCATACATCAGCCCAACCAAAAACCAGAGTGGGGCGTAGTCAAAGCGGACGATTCCTTTATAATTTGCTTTGGATTTACTATAATCCCACGGGCAGCAGCCGCGTTTTTTCAAGAAGGAGCCGGTGCTGTATTCGGTGAGGAAAATACAGGCGGTGTAGACGGAGCCGCGCACGAGGAAATGTCTGCCCTGCATTTTTTTACAGAGAGGAGAAAGAACGGACGCCATGCCATAAATGGGAAACATCCAGATGGACGTCTGGCAGGGCATTTTCTTGTTTTTTTCTCCGCACAAAGAGCCGCATCCGGTCCATAAACATTCCATACCCCAGCCGATGAGACCACATTTCAGAAAATCAGTTGTTTGTTTTTTTAATTTCTTATTCAAAACCATCCCTCCTAGAAGCAGTATGCCCCGAAATGCTTGCGAATACTCATGGAATTCGGTATAATAGATATGATACGTTAGAAAAGCAGAAAATCCAGATAGGAGGTACAACAGATATGGCAGTCATTCGACCATTTCAATGTGTAAGACCTGAAAAATCAAAAGCAGCAAGAGTCGCCGCTTTACCATATGATGTATATAATCGACAGGAGGCAAAAGAAGAAGTTCTTCGTGAGCCAATGTCATTTTTAAAAATTGACCGTGCAGAAACTAGTTTTGACGATTCGGTGGACACCTATGCACCGGAAGTTTATCAAAAAGCAAAAGAATTGCTCGAAAAAGATATTGCGGACGGTGTTTATATAAAAGACACAGATTCGGCGTATTATGTATATGAACTCGTGATGGATGGACGTTCACAGACGGGGATTGTTGCCTGCGCATCCGTGGATGATTATGTAAATGGCGTAATCAAAAAACATGAAAATACAAGAGAAGACAAAGAAATTGACCGTATTACACATGTGGACACGTGTAATGCCCAGACCGGACCAATCTTTCTTGCATACCGCAGTGAAAAAGTGATTGATGAAATTGTGGCGAAAAAACAGAAAGAAGAGCCGATTTATGATTTTACGGCAGTGGATGGAATTACACATCGCGTCTGGAAAATTGCGGAGGCGGAGGACGTAGAAAAATTAGGAAAAGCGTTTGCGGATATTGAAAATATTTACATTGCAGATGGCCACCACCGTGCAGCTTCGGCAGTGAAAGTCGGATTGAAACGCAGAAAAGAAAATCCGGGTTATACCGGGGATGAAGAATTTAATTATTTCCTGTCAGTGCTTTTCCCGCATGACCAGTTGATGATTATGGATTATAACCGCACCGTAAAAGATTTAAATGGATTAAGTAAAGACGAATTTTTGGAAAAAGTAGCTGAATGCTTTGAGGTAAATGAAGAAGATGGCGCTGTCCGCCCACAAAAGAAGGGCGAAGTTGGAATGTATCTCGACAAACAGTGGTACCGTCTGATAGCAAAACCAGAGTTGTTTGAAGGAAAAGATGCGGTTGGTTCACTGGATGTATCGGTGCTGCAGGATTATCTTTTGGGACCGGTTCTTGGTATTGGCGACCCGCGTACCGATTCGCGGATTGATTTTATCGGAGGAATCCGCGGACTCAAAGAATTGGAGCGTCGGGCAGATAACGACATGAAAGTTTCATTTTCCATGTATCCGACATCCATTACGGAACTTTTTGACGTGGCAGACCAAAAACTTTTGATGCCGCCAAAATCAACGTGGTTTGAACCGAAATTACGCAGTGGATTATTTATTCACGAAATCTAAGGAGGAAAATTTAAATGGATAAGTTTTTTAATTCGGACAATATGGTAATGCGCACGCTCAGCAAAATTTTTGATATTGGCTGGCTGACACTTATTTATCTCGTGTTTTGTATTCCGATTGTTACCGTGGGAGCAGCAACGACATCGCTGTATTATGTAAGTGCCAAAGTGTTGCGCCACAACCGCAGTTATGTTTGGCGTGAGTTTTGGCACAGTTTTAAGACAAACTTTTTGCAGTCCACAATTGCGTGGGTTGTAACGGCAATTATCGTGGTGCTTCTCTGGCTGAACATGAATATTGTAGCGGAGACCGGCGGTGAAAAAGGAGGGTATCTGATTGGTGCGTATTACGCCCTTTTGTTTATCATTTTGTGTATCAGCTGTTACATTTACCCAATTATTTCACGCTTTGGAACAAAATTCTCGCAGATTCTGCGTTTGAGTTTATATTGCGCGTTCCGTCATTTTCTGCATACACTTTTGATGCTTGTGATTCTGGCGGCAACGGTAGCACTTATCTGGTTTGGCATGGTGACAAACGTGGTGCTTATTTTCATTTTTGCGCCGGGTGCTGCTTCCCTTTTGTACACGTTCCCAATGGAGCATGTCATGAAAAAATATATGCCAAAAGAAGAGAAAAAATACACAGAAGATGGGGAAGAAATTGTAGCTTGGTATAACGAGTAAAGAAAAGGGAGAAAATTATGGCAAAACAATTAGAAGACTATATGCAGTGGCCGGAAATTGAGGCGCTTATGTATGCTGAGTGTGGCAGACCTGAGACGGTTCTTGGACCGAAGCAGGTGGACAAAAGCCATGTGCTTATCACGGCATTTGAACCGGAGGCAGATTCGATTGTCGTTTCCGGTGAGGATTTAAAAAAAGAATACAAAATGACAAAAATGGACGAGACCGGGTATTTTGCGGTATTGATTCCGGCAAAAAAAATTCCTTCGTATCATTTTGTCTTGAAACAGGGGAAAAAGAAAATTGAAAAAACGGATGCTTATGCAGTAGACTCTTTGTTTGACGGCGTGGACATGACGCAGTTTAGCAATGGAATTCACGATACCGTTTATGAAAAAATGGGTGCTCATCCGATGACAATCGAGGGCGTGAAAGGAACGTATTTTGCTGTGTGGGCGCCGGAGGCAAAGGCGGTTAGCGTCGTAGGTGATTTTAACGACTGGCAGGCAGCGAGAAATCCGATGCGCTATCTGGAGGCAGCAGGAATTTATGAGTTGTTTGTTCCGGGTGTAAGTGCCGGAGATTTGTATAAATATGAAATCTGGGGCGCGGACGGAAAGCGCGTGATGAAAGCAGATCCGTACGGCAATTATGCAGAGCGTCGTCCGGCGACGGCAAGTATTGTATGGGATTTGAATAAGTATCACTGGAAAGATGAAAAGTGGCTTACCGAGCGTAAAAAATGGAATGCGAAAAAGGAGCCGATGCTTGTTTACGAAGTGGCGCTTGGCGCATTTAAAAAGCCGGCAGATACAGAAAAAGAATTTTATAATTACCGTGAACTTGCTCCGATGATTTGCGATTATTGTGAGGAAATGGGTTACACGCATGTGGAACTGATGCCGATTATGGAGCATCCGTATGACGCTTCCTGGGGGTACCAGGTGACTGGTTATTATGCACCGACCTCCCGTTATGGAACGCCGGATGATTTTATGTACTTGGTAGATTTTCTGCACCAGCATGGAATCGGCGTTATTTTAGACTGGGTACCGGCGCATTTTCCAAAAGACGAACATGGACTTGCCCGTTTCGACGGTACCTGCCTGTATGAGCATTTAGACAAGCGTCAGGGCGAACATCCGCACTGGGGCACGCTGATTTACAATTATGGCAGACCGGAAGTAATCAATTTCCTCACTGCCAATGCACTGTTCTGGCTGGAGCGTTTTCACATTGACGGACTTCGGATGGACGCAGTCGCTTCGATGCTGTATCTCGATTACGGCAAGGAAGATGGCGAATGGGTTGCCAATGTTTATGGCGGAAATGAGAATTTAGAAGCCATTGCATTTTTACAGAATTTGAATCAGAAAATTCATGAAAGAAAAGACGGAAGCTTTTCAATTGCTGAGGAATCTACGGCGTGGCCGCAGGTGACCGGTCCTGTTAAAGAGGGCGGCCTTGACTTTGATTTGAAATGGAACATGGGCTGGATGAATGATTATCTGGAGTACATCCGCACCGACCCGCTGTTTCGTAAAGGGCGTCATGGTATGCTCACTTTCAGCATGATTTACCAATATTCGGAAGATTTTATGCTTGTCTTGAGCCACGATGAAGTCGTTCATATGAAAGGCTCCATGTTTACGAAAATGCCGGGAAGTATTTCGGATAAATTTGCTACACTTCGTCTGACGTACGGTTACATGGCAGCACATCCGGGCAAAAAGTTGATTTTTATGGGTCAGGAATTTGGACAGGAAAGAGAATTTTCGGAAAAACGGGAACTCGACTGGAATCTTTTGGATGCCGTGGATGGAGAAATGTCGGATAACGAGAGATTGCGCCAGTATGTCAGTGTTCTCAATTCGTTCTATTTGGCACATCCGGCGATGTATGAACTGGATGCACGTCCTGCCGGTTTTGAGTGGATTAGTACATTGGATGCAGACCACAGTGTAATTGCCTTTTTACGAAAATGTAAAGACGAAACACTTTTGTTTGTCTGCAATTTTACTCCGGTTTCTTATGATGCATTCCGTATCGGTGTGCCGTTTGCCGGAAAATACAAAGAAATCTTTAACAGTGATGCGTCCGAATACGGCGGAACCGGCTTTGTGAATCCGCGCGTAAAACAGTCCAAACGCAAGCACTGGGATGGCAGAGTAAATTCGATTGAGTGTCGTCTTGCGCCACTTGCGATTCAGGTATTTGCCTGCACAAAAGTGCCGTCAAAAGCAGGACGCAAAAAGAAAGAGAGTTAAATCATGGTAAACATAATGCAGCAGCTCATTCAATATGTAGAGCAGCTGGTTCCGCGGGGAATGGATTTTATCCTTTCCCTCGCCATTGGAATCATTGTCTTTTTTGTTGGCTCAAAGCTTATAAAAAAAATATTGAAAATTGTGCGGCGTTCAATGGAAAAAAGAGAAATGGACCCCGGTGTTATTTCCTTTTTTCTCTCGGCATCTAAAATCACGCTGTATGTATTTTTGGTAATTATTGTGGCGCAGATTTTCGGATTTGCCGCAAGCTCGATTATTGCAATTGTCGGCTCTGCCGGTCTTGCAATCGGTCTCGCTCTTCAGGGAAGTCTTGCCAATTTCGCAGGTGGTGTCCTGATTTTGATTATGAAGCCGTTTTGTGTCGGTGATTACATCATTGTCGGTGATGTGGAAGGCGTTGTTCAGAAGATTGATGTTGTTTACACCACGCTGACAACGGCTGATAACCGTGCCGTCATTTTACCAAATGGAAAACTGGCAGATTCGAACATTGTCAATGCGACAAAAGAAGACCGCCGCCGTGTGGATATTTCAGTTGGAATTGCTTATGACGCACCGCTTAACCGGGCGAAGGAAGTGTTGATGAAAATCGGTGAGAGCCAGAAAGACAGACTTCCTAACGAACCAATTCGTGTTGTCGTTTCAGAGCTTGGTGACAGTGCCGTGATTTTGCTGATTCAGCTTTGGGTGAAACCGGACGATTACTGGACGACCCGCTGGGCAATGACCGAGCAGATTAAGAAGTCGTTTGACGAAGCCGGTATTTCCATCCCATTTCCACAGATGGATGTGCATATGGTATCAACAAAAGGTTGATAGCCTGCGAACCATTCTGAGATTCCGAAACACTCTCCCAAGTGCTACAATAAATTTAGAATTTGATGAGCGAGAAAGGAGATTGTATCAATGAAAGTAAGTAATCAGGCAGAATTTGAAAAGCAGAATATGTTTGGAACGGGTGAACCAAACACCGGATTTGCACAGTATTTTAAGGGAGAATCCTTTTTAAATCCGCTTACTAAGCCGGAAGACAATTTATTTTTGGCAAACGTAACTTTTGAGCCGGGCTGCCGCAACAACTGGCACATCCACCATGCGACAAAAGGCGGCGGACAGATTTTGGTCTGCACAGCCGGTGAGGGATGGTATCAGGAAGAAGGCAAAGCGCAGGTTAGTCTGACACCGGGAACCGTTCAGGTAATTCCTCCGGAAGTCAAACATTGGCACGGCGCCAAAAAAGACAGCTGGTTTTCACATATTGCCATCGAAGTGACAGGCGAAAATTGCAGCAATGAGTGGTGTGAGCCGGTGACGGATGAGCAGTATGACGCACTGGATTAGAAATTGAATAAGAATAATCGGAATGACCTCGTACTTTGGAAAGTGCGGGGTTGTTTTTTTGTGTGTGGGATTTTTTTGTTGAACTTGTTTGAGTAATGTGTTATAAACAAGTTTACTGGGAAGTTTATTGGACAGCGAAATGTAGTAGGATGGAGTCACCGAAAGGGAAGGAAACTTTTGGAATCTGTATAAAATATTAGTTATCCGAAAAAACGTGGAAAGGTGGCGGTATGAATGATAGAATATTTATTCTTGGATATTGAATGGAATGCAAAAAACAATTCAAAGAACGTATCTGATTGGGAGCCAGTTCAGGTGGCAGCAATCGGAGCAGATGCAGATTTGAAGGCAGAAAAATTATTTGCCAAGCGGGTAGGTC
>ERZ827524.3067-NODE-3067-length-10338-cov-2.911991_pt1 | contig 10338 bp, 9 predicted proteins | sample MGYA00519702_ERZ827524 | MGnify/ENA primary metagenome ERZ827524 (study PRJEB31778, sample SAMEA3449341) | human gut metagenome | biome: human gut; feature: human-associated habitat; material: faeces | place: United Kingdom | collected 2010/2012 ...
TGCGGCCGTAGGCCTCGTCGCCCAGGAACAGGGAAGCCCACTGGTGGTGGGTCATGGCGGTGGTGCCGGAGTCAGAGAGCATATCAACCGTCAGCATGCCGGCGGGGAAGGCAAACTCGTTGTAATGCGTTGCCTTCAGGACGCGCTCACGCTGTTCGACCGTGACATCGGGAATGTCGCGGACGGCGAACGTGAAATGATGGGGTGCGGGAACGTTCAGGGGATACTCTTTACTCATAATACTGACCTCCATAATGTTGGCGCATTGCGCCTTTTGTTTTGGAGATACCCCGGTCGTCGCAGACAGCTCGCTGCCGGCGCCTGGCGGACAGTATCAGATCGACGAAAGAAATTAAAGGACGGCGATGCACTCGATCTCAACGAGCGCGTCCTTGGGGAGGCGGGCGACTTCGACCGCGCTGCGCGCCGGATAGTCACTGGCAAAGAACGTGGCGTAAACGCCGTTCATGGCAGCGAAGTTGTTCATGTCGCTCAGAAAAACGGTGGTTTTGATGACGTTTTCCATGGTTGCGCCGGAAGCCTCGAGGACGGCCTTGCAGTTTTCAAGAGACTTGCGGGTCTGCTCCTCGATCGTGGCGGGGAAAGCACCGGTGGCCATATCAATGGGAAGCTGGCCGGACGTGATGATCAGGCTGCCCGCCCGGATGCCCTGCGAATACGGGCCGATCGCCGCGGGGGCCTTTTCGGTTGCGATAACGTTTTTCAATTCTGGTTTTCACCTCCTTGGTGTGAGAATAGTTTATCATCGCCGCAAAACGCTGTCAATATAAATCACAAATCTTTTCAAAGTCTAAATATATTTTTGTTCATTGCACACAAATTTTAGTAGAAAAAACTTATATAACGAGAAATTTTCTTCTCGTTGTGAGAAAATTCCCGAAAAATCGCGGTTTTTTTCTTGTCTCGGGCATTTTGGTATGGTAGTATGAGAATCACCGCACTCCAAGGGAGGTACAAAACCCATGACGGAACAACTGCTTTTGCAGTATACAAGGCTTGTTGAGTTTCTCGGTCATGTTCTCGGGCCGGATTATGAGATCATTCTGCACGAAATTTTGCCGGAGCAGAGCCGCGTTGCCGCGATCGCCAACGGCGGCATCAGCGGACGGGACGTAGGCGCGCCGATCACCAACGCGGCGCTGCGCATGATCATGCAAAAGCAATATGAATCCAACAACTATATTATTAATTACACGGGCCAGTTATCCAACGGAAAAACGCTCCGTTCGAGCACGATGTTCATCAAGGACGGCGGAAAGCTCGTGGGGCTTTTGTGCGTCAACTTTGACGACAGCCGCTTCCATGAGGTCAGCGACACCATCCTCCGACTGGTGCACCCGGACGACTTTGTCCACCGCCACTACTTCCCAGACGACGCGCCCGCCAAGCAGCCCGCCGCGCCGCAGCATGCCGCCGCGCAGCCGGCGGAGCATTTCCAGTCCGACATGAACGGGCTGATGGAGGACCTGTTCGCGACCGTGACGAGGGACGCCGGCGTGCCGCTGCGCCGTCTGACGCAGGCCGAGCGCGCCGAGATCGTCGCGCGGCTCTATGAGCAGGGCATGTTCGAGCTGCGCGGCGCGGTGCAGTTCACCGTGGAAAAGCTCGGCTGCTCGCAGGCGAGCGTCTACCGGTATATAAAGAACGCCAAAGCCGCGGAGGAATAAAAAAACGCCTCCCTCTGACGAGGGAGGCGGCAAAATTGATATTTTGACGGAGGGCGAGAAAGACGTTCGATGCGGAAAACGCCGTTTTTCTCTCCCTCCGTCTCGTTTTGCTCGACAGCTCTCTCGTCAGAGGGGGCTGTAAGCGGCGCAGATGAAAATGCTTATCACGCCGTCGCTTTCTTCCCGGCGGCGCGGAGAATGAAGCCGAGGACAAGACCGGCTACGGCAGGAATGAGCCAGAAGAGGCCGATGCCGAAAAGCGGCAGGCTCTCCTTGCAGAAGGCGACAAAGCCGTTCACATGCAGGAAGGCACGCGCCCCGTCCGGCAGCGCGGCGAGCAGATCCAGCACCGCCGCGGCCAGCGTGAACGCCGTGACCGAAACGAACACGCGCTTGTCGTAGTCAAAGAAATGTCCGAACAGGCTCAGCAGCATGAGCGTGATGGTGAGCGGGTAGAGGAACATGAGCACCGGCACGGAATATTCGATGATTTGCGTCAGGCCGACGTTGGTGATCAGCAGCGACACGACGCTGAACACGATCGCCCATGCCTTATAGCTCATGGACTTCGGGAACAGCACGCGGAAAATCTCCGCACAGCTTGTGACAAGGCCGATGGCCGTCTTGAGACAGGCGAGCGTCACCGTAACGGCGAGGATGACCTGTCCGGCGGTGCCGAAATAGTACCCGGCGATATCCGCAAGCGCGATGCCGCCGTTGGCGCTCACGGCGAACGCGCCGCGGCTCTGCGCGCCGATGATCGTCATGGCGAGATAGATGAGCCCCATAAACACGCACGAGAACACGCCCGCGCGCACGGTGTTGCCCGCGACGGCGGCGTCGTGCTTAATGCCCAGATCGCGGATGACGCCCACAACGATCACGCCGAACGCCAGCGAGGCAAGCGCGTCCATCGTATTGTAGCCGTCCAGAAAACCGGCGGAGAAGGCGCTGGAGGCGTATGCGCCCTCCGGCGCGACCGACGAAACGGCAGCGACAGGCTTTACGAGCGCCGTGACAACGAGCACGGCAAGGAACACAAGGAACAGCGGGTTGATGATACGCCCGACCCATGTGAGGATCTTGCTCGGGCGCAGCGAGAAGAACAGCACGAGCGCGAAGAAGATCACGGAGAATATGGCAAGCTCCGTCACCGCGCCGCCGGTGAGCATCGGCTCCACGCCGATGGTAAAGCTCGTCGCGGCGCAGCGGGGGATCGCAAAAAGCGGGCCGATCGTCAGATACAGCGCGCAGGTAAAGAATACGCCGTACCCCTTCCCTACGCGGCTGCTCATGGCGAGCAGATCGTCCGAACGGCTGATGCCGAACGCCGCCACGCCTATAAGAGGCAGACCTACCGCCGTAACGATGAAGCCGAGCGCCGCAATATAGGAGTTCGCGCCCGCGAGCTGACCCATATGCACCGGGAATATCAGGTTCCCTGCGCCGAAAAACAACCCGAACAGCATGCTCGCCACGGCGATGAGCTGCCGGAAATTCAATCTCTCTTTCATATCTCTTCCCTCACAAAACGTTGCAAAATTATTTTGCAATTTAAAATATGAAATTAATTGTACATCTTTTCCGACGCATAAGCAAGTCTTTTTCGGTGAAACATTTGTGTTTTTCTGGTGTACTTTTGCGGTGTTTTTCTGTTATAATAGCTTCTGCAACCGCCGGTTGCGAAAGTTCCAAGCCGGAACGGTGGCTTCGCAACCGGCCTTCATGTCATACTGATGCCATAAATTCAAGGAGGACACACCTTTATGAATCTATCGGAAAAAATTCTGTACTGCCGGAAAAAGGCGGGCCTTTCGCAGGAGGCGCTCGCGGAAAAGCTCGGCGTGTCGCGGCAGGCGATCAGTAAATGGGAGACCGGCGAGTCCGTGCCGGAGCTCTCGAAGCTCGTCCTGCTCGCCAGAGCGTTTGACGTGACGACGGACTGGCTGCTCTCGGAGAGCGAGCCGGAACCGGAGACATTCCCGGAATCGGAAACCCCGGCCGCGCCGGAGGCCCCGGCGCAGAGCTCCAACTGGGTCGAATCCATTCCCGGCGTGATCGGGCGGCTCATCCGGCGCTACGGCTGGCTCTACGGCGTGTATACCGCGCTCGCAGGACTCGGCTTCATCGTGATCGGCGCGGTCGCGCGCGGCGTCAGTCTCAGCATGGAGCGTTCGTTCTTCGGCAGCACCGGCATGGATCCCTTCGGCGGATACGGCGGCTTCTCCGACTTTGCGGGAAGCGGCACGATCTGGTATGACAGCGCCGGGAACGTCATCTCCTCCCCGTTCGGCTCGTCCGGCATGGGCAGCAGCGGCTTTACGAACCCCGTCGCCATCCTCGGCACGGTCATCATCGTGATCGGCGTCGTGATGCTCATCGCCGGCATCATCCTCGCGGTGTATCTCAAAAAGCGCGGCAATACGAAGTAAGATCTTATTTCGGTTGGAACACACTCCCCGCCCGCAGGAGAGACCCAGTCTCTGTTAGAAAAATCGCTCTGCCCGACATCAGGCAGAGCGATTTTCTCTTATAAGGACTTAGCGTTTGGCTTCTTCCTTGTCCTCTTTTTTGCGCTTGGCGAGGATGATCCAGAGCAGGATTACCGCAACGCCGACGCCGATAACGATCCAGAGCCAGACCGGAGCGCCGGTGGAGGCGACAACGGGAACGACTTCCGTTTCGGTCTCACCGCAGTTCTGGCAGGTAAGCACCTTTTCGCCGGTCTCCTTCTTCGTCGGCTCCTTGGTCACGGTACCCTCATCCCAGTCGTGGCCGAGCGCCGGAACGGTTTCGGTCTTGGTTTCCGTGCAGCCGCTGTTCATGCAGGAGATCGTCTTGACACCTTCTTCGGTGCAAGTCGGTTCGGTTGTGATCTTTCCGTCGTCCCACTTGTGACCAAGCGCCTTGACCGTCTCGGTTTTGGTCTCCTTGCAGCCGCTGTTCGTGCACTTGACCGTCTTGACGCCGTCCTTCGTGCAAGTCGGCTGCGTCGTCACAGTACCGTTGTCCCACTTGTGGCCCGTTGCGGGGATCGCCGTGGTGGTCGCCGCGCCGCAGCCGCGGGTGCAAGTCACGCTCTGAACGCCCGGCTGCGTGCAGGTCGCCGCCTTGGTGACCTTGGCATTGCCCCAGGCATGGCCGAGCGCCGGCGTGTTGACGGTATCCTCCGCGCCACAGCCCTCACGCTGGCAAACGACCTTCTTCGAGCCGCCCGCCGTGCAGGTCGCCGCCTTGACGACCTCCGCGTCCTTCCAGCTGTGGCCGAGCGCCTTTACGGCCTCGGTCTTAGTCTCCTTGCAGCCGGAGTTCGTGCACGAAATCGTCTTCACGCCGTCTTTCGTGCAGGTCGGCTCGGTCGTGATCTTGCCCGCGTCCCACTTGTGGCCCGTCGCGGCGATCTCTTCGGTCTTCGTCGCGGTGCAGCCGGAGTTCGTGCACTTAAACGTCTTGACGCCCTTCGCCGTGCAGGTCGGAGCGGTCGTTACCGTACCGTTGTCCCACTTGTGGCCCGTCGCGGCGATGGTTTCAATCTTGGTCTCGGTGCAGCCGACTACTGTGCATTTATACACCGTCTGTCCGTTCTTAATGCAGGTCGCAGGAGTGGTCGTCCCGGCGTCCCAGATGTGATCATGAGCAGCAACGGTAACAGTGACCGTGCCGGGGGTAACGATGCACGGGACTCTGTTTTCATCCAGATCACTAACCTTGGGATTGATTGTGACCGTGCTCGGTCCAAACGCCGCAGTATCTTTGATTCGGAATACGAGCGTCAGCATCGGTCCAATGTACGTCGAACCAGTGTCATTGGCCGACAGCCAGGTAGCGCTTGTCCCGACTTCCAAGCCGGACATGCCCGCGTTGGAAAAGCTTACCCTTTCCAGCACGTTCGTATCGTAGCTGATGCCTACCTGCATACCGACGATAGTCGGGCAGCTGGTAATGCTGACCGTGATCGTCACTTCATCGCCGCGGCTGCCTGTAGCCGATGTGACGGAGAAATTCATGGTTTCTCCATCGGCATACGCCCCCGTGCACAAAAGCGACGTCATCATGAGGATTGCGAGGATTAATTGTCCTTGTAGCTGGCGCTGCAAACGGAACAGGTATATAGAGTATAGCCCTGCTCCGTACAGGTTGGAGCCACGACCTTCGACGTATAGGAGTGCGTCGTATGGCCGGAGTCTCCGGCCGTGAATTGGATGGGGCCGTTCAAAACGGTCTTTTCGATCGTTTTGCTTTGGAGAGTGTTGCTGTTATTGGCAAAGTAATAGTTCTTGACCTGTACCTTGATGTAGAAATCATAGCTTCCGGGCGATGATATCCAGTCAAAATGCATCGCGGAGTCCAGCTCCGAGTTGTTCAGGTTTTTGGATCGCACCTGCTCAGTTCGGCCATAGCTCATGGTCGTTCCATATGTATGAACCGTTCCGGAAATGGCGCTGATGTCCGCATTGCTCGACGTGATCGTCCAGTCAACGGGATAGCTCTTGCTGACCGGAAGAGACGCCGGGACGTCTTTTCCGCTGGCGGAAATCCCGTTTTTAATGGCGGTATCGCAGTAATTCGTCACCTTGCAGAATGGGGCATAGACATAGCCCACCGTTCCGTCCGACAAACGCACGCGATACCAGTAATGATCCGACGTCGTTACACCATTCTTGTAAAGCGCCGTTACCGTCAGGCTCGTCCCGGAGGCAACCGTCTTGACCACGGAGGACGCAGAGTCTGTCTCATTGCTGCACGGCAGCGACCAGACCCGGTAGTCTTTCGTCATGTTCACGGTCAGGTACGACGGGTAGTACTCACATTGGGATATGTAGCCTTTTTGATAAGTACCGGCTCCCGGCCATTTGATATACTTTATATGGGTGCAATTTCCTGCATCGACTCTGATAAATTCGCTCCATGTGTAAGTTCGTTCTTGAGTTCCACTGTTCCAGCTCTCAAAAACAGTAAACCCGGAACTGCTTTTTGCAACAATAATTACACTATGGCCTGCATTGCAGCTATCAATGCCGTCGTATTCATGCACTTTATGGGAACAGCATACACGCAACGTTGAGCCGAGTGCCGCCTGCCCCACATATGCCTTCAGGTGTTCTTCCGTAAGCGTGAGTTCATCGTCCGAAAGATTCCGCAGCATATTGTGTCCATTACTGGAGTCACCGGTAAATTCGCTACTGAAGTTTTTCCCCCAGATTTTTTTATAAATACCATTCGCATAATTCCAGCATTCGCCGTTTCCAAGCCATGCTACATCGGTATATTTCACACTCACGCCATTGATGGTGTATGTGTTGGCAGCAGCGCGAGCTGCGCTTTGTTGCGCCGCAAACATCGGCGTTCGTGCTCCATCAGCCGATTCAAGCGAAACGGCAATATCGACTGTTTCTGCGCCAAACTCGATTTGGAATTCTTCGGTCGAAATTGAAACATACCCCTCGCATTCAGCGGTATAGAGATATGTTCCCGGCATCAGGCGATAGCTTCCGTCTTCCTCCGGCTCAATTTTCTCCGGTTCCTCGCCGTCCGCTTCTGCCTGCTCATATGACATTTTTTCATATACACAAAGCGTCAGTTCCTCCGGCGTACAGATAAATCGCACCGTTACATACTCTGGTTCCGGTGTCACTTCCGGCTCCGGTGTAGTCTCCGGTTCCGGCGTTGCTTCCGGTTCCGGGGTGGTCTCCAGTTCCGGGGTGACTTCCGGAACCGGTGTCGTTTCCGCTTCTGCTGTGGTTTCCGCCGTACCGGGTGTCTCTCCGTCCGCGAGAGCGGACACCGGCAGGAGCGTGAATACCATCAACACCGCGAGAAGCAAGGACAGCACTTTTTTCATGGCATAACTTCCCTTCCTTTTTATTTAAGTTCAACACTCATACCCGCAAGATATTTTTTTCAGACGGACGCAGTCGAATATATCTACTTCGCCGTCGTCATTCACATCGCCCGAGATCCAGCTCGTGACTATTACACCGCCCGTAACGATATTGGCATTCACCGCACTCTCATCCAAAGCCGCTGCCTTGAAGCCCGTGACCGTCACCTCTGCCAGCCCATCCGGAGCATTATCCAACACCTGGAATTTCAGCGTCAGGATGTTTCCGTTAATTACATCCGCCGCTTCGTCGATCCAGATCGCCTTTTCGCTTTCGGCATCCGCCGTATTCTTTCCTGATACAAGGTCATTAAACCACAACGATCTTTGATTGTCAATTTTAATTAACCAAAATGATAATGCAATATCATTTTGGTTATTTTACCATACATCATATTACTCCACGACAGGAGCCGGGAGGTACAGTCATGATTTACGAAAGAATAAAAAAGCTCCGCGAGAAGCAGGGCTATACTCAGACGGAGCTTGCCAAAATGCTTGGGGTGACGCGCTCGTGCGTGAACGCCTGGGAAATGGGCATTTCCGTTCCCTCCACGCAGTCGCTAGTGCAGCTGGCGCAGATTTTTGATATGTCCACCGATTATCTGCTCGGTCTGGACGTGGCTTTCGCCATCCGCACCGACGGGCTTTCCGACAACGACATACAGCTCGTACATTCGATCGTTCAGCGGCTGAAAAACGGCGACGTGCAGGCCGGCTGACAGCTGGCAGTGAATAAAGCATCCTCCGGCTTCTCTCTGGGTTGAAGCCGGAGGATGCTGTTTTATGGCCGCCCCTTCTACATTATTATATTATTATATTTAACATTGCCCTCCGCATCGGCCAGCGGCGCGTTCAGCGTTGAGTTTCCCGCGAAAATATGCTACAATGCTTCTGTTCCCCGCGGGAAACAGAAGCATTCTTTATCGGAAAGGATGAGTGCCTATGCCGACACAGGTGACCAACTACCAATGCCCGTCCTGCACCGGGCCGCTGCACTATTCCGGCGCGTCCGGGAAACTGGAATGCGATTACTGCGGCAGCTCGTATAGCGTTGCAGAGATCGAGGCGCTGTATAAGGAAAAGGAAGCAAAGGCCGCCGAGGCGTTTGAAACGGCGGATACTGCCGCGCAGAGCGGCGACGACAGCAGCGCGTGGGACACCGCCTCCATGAGCTCCGACTGGGGCGCGGACGCCGCCGGGATGAAGACCTATTCCTGTCCTTCCTGCGGTGCGGAGCTCATCTGCGATGCGAACACCGCCGCGACCGCCTGCCCGTACTGCGGCAACCCGACCGTCGTGCCGGGGCAGTTTGCCGGGGCGCTGAAGCCGGACTATGTTCTGCCCTTCAAGCTCAGCCGCGAGGACGCGATCAATGCGCTCCGGCGGCACTATAAAAACAAGCCCTTCCTGCCGAGAGCGTTTTCCGCCCAGAACCAGATCGAGAAGATCCAGGGCGTTTACGTCCCCTTCTGGATGTTCGACGGTGAGGCGGAGGGCCATGCGCGCTACGACGCGACGCGCTCGCGCGTTTTCCGCACCGGCGATTGGGAGGTCACGAAGACCGACCATTTTGAGATCTGCCGCGACGGTTCGATGCCCTTTGAAAAGGTGCCGGTGGACGCTTCGAGCCGGATGCCGGACGCGCATATGGACTCCATTGAGCCCTACGACTATGCCGAACTCAAGCCGTTTTCCTCGGCGTATCTCCCCGGCTTTCTCGCGGATAAGTACGATGTTCCGGTCGCCGACTGCGAAAGCCGCGCCGACGAGCGCTGCCAGAAAACGGTGCTGGACGCGCTTGGGCGCACCGTAAGCGGGTATGACATGTGTATTCCCCGCGCGCAGGACGTCCGGCTGCACCGCGGCAAGGTGCATTATGCGCTGCTGCCGGTGTGGATGCTCTCGACGCGCTGGAACGGTAAGAGCTTCCTCTTTGCCATGAACGGGCAGACCGGCAAAATGGTCGGCGATCTGCCGACGGACGCTGGAAAATACTGGCGGACATTCGCCGCTATTGCCGCGCCGGTCGCGCTTCTCGGAACGGCGCTCAGCTTTCTGCTGCGATAAGGAGGAGAAAATATGAAACGGAAAATTTGCTCTTTCCTTCTCGCCTTCCTTCTCCTGCTCGCTCTCACCCCCGCCGCGCTCGCGGACGGTGCGCAGCTCTCTTACATAACGGACGACGCCGGTATCCTCACCGCGAGCGAGACCGCCTCGCTCGAAAAGGCCGCGCAGCACATCGCGCAGCGCTACGGCGTCGGCATTTATCTTGTCACCGTGAACGACGCCTGCCGCATCGACAGCCGCGGCACATATGAAGCGGCGTATACCTACTATCACCGCAACTCGCTCGGCGCCGGCGCGGAGCGGAACGGCGCGATCCTCCTTTTAAGTATGAACGACCGCGCCTTCGCCCACTTCTATTACGGCGAAAAGAGCGAATACGCCTTCAACAGCTACGCCCAGGAGCAGATCGAGGATACATTCCTCGACAACTTCCGCGAAAACGACTGGTACGGCGGCTTTTCGGACTATCTGTCCGCGTGCGGGGAGTACCTTGCGCTCGCAGCGGAGGGACATCCCGTGCGCCGCAGCCCGGTACCGGCGATCGTCATTTCGTGCGCTGCGGGAGTACTCATCGCGTTTCTCGTATGCTCCATTCTCAAGCGGAAGATGAAAAGCGTGTATGTGCAGGCGCGGGCGGACGGCTACGTTTCCGGCAAGCTCCGTCTCGCACGGCAGACCGACCGCTTTACCCACCGCACC
>ERZ827524.3068-NODE-3068-length-10332-cov-2.251922_pt1 | contig 10332 bp, 9 predicted proteins | sample MGYA00519702_ERZ827524 | MGnify/ENA primary metagenome ERZ827524 (study PRJEB31778, sample SAMEA3449341) | human gut metagenome | biome: human gut; feature: human-associated habitat; material: faeces | place: United Kingdom | collected 2010/2012 ...
GCCGTCACAAGCACGCAAGTCTCAAGCAGAAGGAACGCCGAAAGCAGAGAAAGACTTCGTCCATAGAAACCTGCTTTCCGTTTACAGAGTTGATCATCGGCTTTCCATTGTAGATACGCATTGCACGTTCCATAGCCTTTCCATCTACTGTGTCAATCTGAAGTGGAAGACTGGTCACGCTCTGCAGTTCTTTTACAACTTTTTCCATCATGGCAACTTCATCAATATCCGGAAGTTCCTCAATAGAGGATACACCAAAGCAGCGTAAAAATTCTTCTGTCGTTCCGAATACAATTGGATGTCCTATTGTATCGAGTCTGCCAAGTTCTTTTATCAGGCGGTATTCGAGGAGTTTATTTACCGCGAAGTCACTTTTTACCCCTCGAATCGCCTCGATTTCCTGTTTGGTTACAGGCTGTTTATAGGCAACGATAGAAAGTGTCTCTAACATAACGTCTGTTAAAGAACGCTTCTTCGGCTGACTTACTAACTTTTTGACATACTCATAAGTCTCAATCTTCGTACATATCTGGTACGCCCCATCTAACTCAATCAGGCAGATTCCTCTATCCTTTCCGGCATAATCGCCTTTCATTTCCTCTAATAGTTCTTTTATTGTATCTTCTTCTATGTCAAGAACTTCTGATAATCGAGAAATTGCAACTGACTCTCCCATCGTAAAAAGAATCGCCTCAATAATTCCCTTTATTCTCTCTTTATCTTTCATAATACCTCTTTTCCAATTCTTCAGTACCCCCTATTCACAGGAATCTAAGTATATCTCCGCAAAGTTATGTTCCTGACTTACTTTTATCTCTCCTACCTTCATCAGTTCAAGTACCGCAAGGAAAGTTACGATTACCATTTCCTTGACGGGCTGAATATCAAGAAGGGTTCGGAAATTTATTTTTTTCAGTCCGCGAATCTGACGGCGTATGTCATCCATACGGTCTTCTACTTTATATTTTTCTTTCTGAATCTTTCCGAAATGGCTCCGCACTGGATCTTCTCTGTCCTTTTTCCGGCGCATGACCATGCGGAATATCTGGTTTAACTTTTCTAAAGTGATGTCCCCAACAATTTCTTCCGGGCGGATCGGCTCCTCGTAGTACTTGATTTCTTCTGGTACAGTTTCCGGTTTAAAGAATACTTTCTGGGCATCTACACTTAAGTCTTTTAATTCTTCTGCCGCATATTTGTACATTTTGTATTCGGTAAGACGGCGGACTAATTCTTCTCTTGGATCTTCTTCCTCCTCTTTTTCCGGCTGTGGAAGCAGCATTTTTGACTTTATCTTTAATAATGTCGCTGCCATAACGAGGAACTCACTCATTGATTCCATCGAATAGGTTTTTTCCATCTCACGGATGTATTCCATGTACTGGTTTGTGATTTCCACGATTGGAATGTCGTATATACTTACTTTATTTTTCTCTATTAAATGTAGAAGAAGGTCCAGAGGACCTTCAAATACATCCAGTTTAATATCAATTTTCATGCTCTGCTCTAAGTCTCTTTCGGTCAATATCTATTGATGCCTCATCTAACATAGGAAGAGGTATCTCCTTTGGCTCTGGAAGAAATTCTACTTTATAAATGATAGCGGCAAGTGCCGGAATCGTAATCTTAAACTTTCTCTTCCACCACTTATAGCCCGTTGTTTCTGCCACGATGTCTTCCTTTAATCCCTCAAAATATCCACCATACTCTTTTCGCTCACCAGATAATACTTCATGAAGAACTGCATAATGGTCATAACCAAATTCAAAGTCATTATACTGTGCATCACTCATGTTCAGTACAACGATGAAATGATCCTCTCCGCACATTCTCTCGTAAATGTACACTCTTTCCTCAACCGCTTCCACCTCAATCCATCGGAAGTTCGCAGAATTATAATCTCCATTGAAAAATGCTGGTTCACTGATATAAAGATGATTTAAATCCTTCATAAAACGGTGGAAATCCTGATGCTTTGGATAGTCTAAGAGCATCCAGTCACATTCTTTTTCCTCATCCCACTCTCTGAACTGGCCAATCTCATTACCCATGAAATTAAGCTTCTTTCCAGGATGAGTGTACATGTAAGTGTAAAGAGTCTTTGCCTGCTGGAACTTTAGGTCATACTCGCCCCACATTTTCTGCAAAATGGTTGCCTTTCCGTGTACCACCTCATCATGAGAAAATGGTAACAGATAATGTTCATTATAAAAATACATCATAGAAAATGACAGCTTATGATAATGGAACTTTCTGTCATATGGATGAATTCTAAAATAATCTAACGTATCATTCATCCACCCCATATCCCACTTATAGTCAAATCCCAGGCCGTCATACTCTACCGGTGCAGTTACTTTCGGGAAGTTCGTAGAATCTTCCGCAATAAGCATAACAGAAGGATGTAACTTTTGCAAACCAGAATTCATGCATTTGATAAAATCAAGCGCGCCTTCATTAATTCCCTTTGAAGAATCTCCCTGCCAGTAAATAGCATTACTAATTGCATCCATACGGATGCCGTCAAAGTGGAACTTCTCCATCCAGAAATTCGCAGAGGACTGTAAAAAGCTTCGCACTTCACCACGGTAATAGTTAAAATTACAAGTTCCCCACTCACTATAACCCTTATCATCGTCCGCATATTCATAAAGAGCCGTTCCATCAAACTTATTCAGCGCATAAGTATCCGCAATAAAATGTACCGGAACAAAGTCCATGATAACACCAATTCCTTCTTTATGGAAAAGATCTACCATCTCCATTAATTCCCTTGCTGTTCCATAACGGGAAGTCGGACAGAAATATCCGCTTGCCTGATATCCCCAGGAACAGTCTGCCGGATGCTCAGTTAGCGGCAGGAACTCTACATGTGTATATCCCATTTCTTTAACATATGGAATAAGCTGCTTTCCTAACTCCTGATAATGATACCAGCCATTCTCCTCGTCTGCCTCATTCTTTCGCCAGGAACCGGCATGCACCTCGTAAATATTTACCGGAAGATCATAATTCTTACTTCTCTTCTTCATCCACGCTTCATCTGAAAAATGATAGTCTTCCAAATCTACGATAACTGATGCTGTATCTGGTCGTACCTGTGAACCAAAACTGTACGGGTCAAAACGATCCATAACAATTCCATCCGGCTGATAAATACGGTACTTGTACATCATTCCCGGCTTCGCATCCTTTTGTACACATTCAAACACACCGCTCTGTGCATCCTGAATCATCTCATCTTCTGTACCATCCCAGCCATTAAACTCTCCGATCACCTCAATCTTTTCCGCATTCGGTGCATAAACTCGAAATAACACACCGTTCTTTGTCAAGTGTGCTCCAAAATATTCATACGCATCAAACGCTTTTCCAATATAAAATTCATGTAAATTCATAATCGTATCCCCTCATCATTTTATTTTGCCCAGATATTTACTTCTATTTTAAGCAATTTTCTTAAGATTAGCAACAAGGAAATGCATATTTTTAGGCACTGGCCATAAAATGTACTAATTCTTATTTGGAGTATCATATGCAAAAATATTTTTCCAGAAAAATTACACGAAAATTCTTTTATTCCTTTGCATTTTTTCTGATAACAAGTTTTCTGACGGGGACTATTCTTTTTCCTGTGAAAATAGTTTCTTTGGCTTCTTCTGGTAATTCTATGGAAAACTCTTTAAATCCACTTTCTGACAATTCAGGAATCAACGAGCTTTCTAATCGTTTAAAAAATATTACTACTTCTAATAATATTTCTGTTCAAGCTGCCACTGATAGTACTTCTAATGTTTCTTACCAGACTAACTCTGAAAGTTCCAGTGCATCTTCTGCAAACACTGGATTTCAATCCGCTGCACCTAATGCCATTTTAATGGAAGCCACTACTGGTACAATTCTTTATGAAAAAGATGCAGACAAAGAAAAACCTCCTGCAAGCGTCACAAAAGTTATGACTCTCTTACTTATCTTTGAAGCTCTTTCAAAAAAGCAGATTACCTTAAATGATACGGTTACCGTCAGCGAACACGCTGCATCTATGGGAGGCTCCCAGGTATTTTTAGAACCAGGTGAAACCCAGAGCGTAGACACTATGATAAAATGTATTGCTGTCTCCTCCGCTAACGATGCATGTGTGGCGTATTCGCATAGTAGGAATTAATTTGCTACCTGAAATGGATTACGGAATCTGTAATAAATATCCAGTCCACCATCTTCATGAACTTCTATTTTTTCTATCAATTCAATAACCACATCTCTTGTAAGCTTCTCAATATTAATATAATCCTTAAAAGCTTCTACCCATTCATCATGCTGATTTTGAAGAGAATTCTCATCCGCTAACTTTGTAAGAATTTCTTCTTTCTGCCTTTCTAATTTGGACATTTCCTCTTCATATTCTGCAATATAGGAACGATATTCCTGTGGTGTAATCATCTCTTCCACATAGCCTGTGAACGCTCTCTTTTTAAACTTTTGGTATTTTTCCAATTCTGCATCTACTATCTGTATTTGCTTTTTATAAAATTGTTCCCGGCTATCTATCTTCTGGACTTTATCCAAATCGCTAATATCATCCTCTGTAAGTATCTTTCTTGCTTCATTCTTTATAGAAGATAAAACCGCTTCTTCCAGCTCCTCATTTTTAATCATATGACTTGGACAGTGTTTTTTCCCCATCGTTTTATATATCTTGCAAATATACCCGATACTGCCCTTTTTATTTTCTTTGGCATAAGCTCTATTCATAGCATGTTTACAATCGGCACAAAATAAAATACCTGCAAATATATTATCGCTATACTCTGTATTTACAGATTTTCTTTTTATTTTCTGTATTGCCTGAACTCTATCAAAGGTTTCCTGATCTATAATCGGTTCATGAGTATTATCTACAACAATCCACTGTTCTTTCGGCAAACGTCTCTTTTTCTTATCCTTATAAGAAATTTTTATATCCTTATGCTGTACCATTTTACCTAAATATGTCTGGTTATTTAGAATCATATGTACCGTCTGATAACACCATGTCTTTGTTGTATCTTTTAATTTGCTGTTATAGTAATTTTGCTGTAGAACTCGCGTTTTATATAAAGACGGAATCAAAATATTTTCTGATGATAATATAGAAGCGATATGAGCTTTTCCATTTCCCTCTAAATATAATCGGAAAATCTTTCTCACAATACTTGCTGCATATTCATCTATTATCAAATGATTATGGTCTTCTGAATCTCTCATATATCCATAAGGACATGAAGAACCTACAAATTTACCCTGATTCATTTTGGAGAGGAATACGCTTCTTACATTCTTAGACAATGTCTCACAATACCATTCATTAGTAAGTCCCTTCACCTGTCTGCTCATCTTATTATTTTCATCCATCGTATCCACGCCATCTACAACACCAATAAATCGAACACCCCATAATGGCAGTTTGTGATGTAAATATTTTTCTGAATGTTCCAGATTTCGGGTAAATCTTGACTGGCTTTTCGCAATAATAGTACCAAAAAGCCCCCTCTCTGCATCCTGCATCATCTGAGAAAATCCCGGTCTGTCTTCATATAGTCCACTCTCATCATCATCGGAATATATTTTAACAACCTGAAAATTATGCCGCATTGCATAATCACTTAACATAATACGCTGATTAATAATACTTTCGCTATCATCCCCTTTATTCACTTTATTTCTGTCTTCTTTTGATAATCTTAGATATAATACTGCTTTATTGTTCATCTTTCACCTCATTAATATTATGATATCAGGGTCAAAAAGTCAAAACTCCGTTCATGTTTCTGGATTACCTGCTCCATACAATCTTTCAAATTTTTATCACCATAAATCACATTTACTTTAATAACTCTGCTTTTCTTTTTGCTCATAATGCCCTCGTTTTTTTCTACTATGTATATCACCCTTTCCAGAAAAATATATTTTGTCCATCTATTAAAATTAAATTTATTTTCACTTTCATAAATACGCAAAAAGAGTACCAGAACTTTAGTATTCTGATACTCTTCTTTACAGTATTTTCCTTCTTTTTAATTACAAATATAATCGCTATTGCGGCTTAAATAGTTAATTTTATAATAATATTATTTTGAAATAAGTCAGGATAGATTTCATTCAAAATGTCTCGCATTCTTAAATTAGAGGATTGGAGATACTTTCCTTAATTTATCAAAACAACAGTTGAAGTCCCATTGCAATAATCCACATATACGCACATGTCTTTGGAATCATCAGCAAGCCAACTTTTGGTTTTGTTTTGCTAAATAATGTTACAGGAAGGTAACAGCCAAAGGAAATAATAATCGCTACGACCATTCTTGTCATATGGTATCCATTTGCATTTCCAGATATCGCATACAGAATAATGACTCCTATACCAGTAACAGCAAAAACTGCATTCCTGATAATCGATAACTTGAGATTTCCATCCTCTGTACACCAGTTATTCTGTGGAAGAATACAGACAGCAATTCTAATGATCGCAGAAATCCATACCATTGCTTTTATTGCAGCAGGTATATTAAAATCTGGGAAAGTATACTTCCAAACATACATTAAAATAATATAAAATACAGTCATTGTAATTGAGGATATCTGTAATCCAATCCCAAGCTGTTTCTTTATTCTGTCATTCGTTCCACATGCAGCTCTTATGATTCTAGGTACTAAATGAAATGCATCTCCACCACAAAGAGTTAATGTTAATATTCCATAAAGAATAAATAACGTATTTCCTTTTGCATAGGTGAAAAATAAAATTGCTGCTACTAAATCAAATATCAAATATCCGGCATCAAATATCGCTTCCATAATATCCGGCATCTTTGGCTGGTATTTTTCTTCTCTCATTCTTACTTCTCCTTTTTCATTAATTGGTTATAACAAAAATGATTTTTCATTCTCTCCCTCCGCATATTTTTTTAAGTATGCATCTGCATTAGCACAAATTTTATTAAATACCGCCATGCACATATACTTTTCTTCTTCGGTTAATCCATCTAAAACATTTTTAGCGAATTCTTTCTGTGCTTTCATTCCATCTTCGATAATAGACTCTGCCTTATTTAATGTAACAATCTCAATATGCTTTTTATTCCTGGTACTCTGAATTCTTTCAATCAAGCCTTTATTCTCTAATGCTTTCAGAGAAGTAGATACATGAGATTTCGTTGATTTACGAATCTTTACGATGTCTGCTGCCGTATTATGCTTCGGATTATTATGTAAAAACATAAGTATATCATATTCCATTTGCGTTAGCTGATACCTGTCACATACTTTTCTCGTAAATAGTTCATAACAGCTGGTGATTGTTTTATGCTGATCCCAAAAAAACATATTTTTCCTCCTTGTTATATCGCCTTATTAATGTTCTATTTAGAACGATTATGATTATATAGTTCTGCTTCCTTTTTGTCAATCTTTGATTTTTTATTTTTCTCTCTTAAATCTGTGGACAAAAAAAGATAAGCATTATTCTGCTTACCTTTTTTCTCAATCTATTCTTTATTAACAATTAATGGCAGCTGTGGCTTCCACATCCATGCTCGCCACAGGTATGTCCCTCTCCATGATCGTGATCATGATGATTGCACTTTACATCTGGATTATAATCTAACGTTCCGTTCACAAAATCTTCCACAGCCGCATCTGCATCACCGGAAACGCCTCCATAGAGCTTAATCCCTGCCGCTGATAAAGCCATCTGCGCTCCTCCTCCGATTCCACCACAAATAAGAACATCTGCCTTCAATGCATTTAAAACACCTGCTAATGCGCCATGCCCGCTTCCATTCGTATCGACAACTTCAGAATGGATTACTTTTCCATCCTGTACATCATAAACTTTAAATTCTGCTGTATGTCCAAAATGCTGAAAAATCTGTCCGTTCTCATATGTTACTGCTACTCTCATTATACCTTCTCCTTTTTCTGTTGCATACTTTTGATAAAATTCTTGTTTGTAGCATCCACCCAGACCACATTTACTACTTTTACCATCGCAGATTCGAAAATCTCCCCCTTCAATTCGAAGAGGATGTCCATCTATGATTGCATCTGCCACTTTCTTTCTGGCAATCTCATAGATTCTTTGAACAGTCGTTCTTGCAATCTGCATAAAGCCTGCACACTGTTCCTGGCTGTATCCTTCTTTATCTATAAGACGAATCGTTTCATATTCATCTACTGTCAGAAGAATCACCTCTTTTTCATCTTCCTCCCCTCTTCTTCCATTTTTATTGGATGGTCGAAATTCCAATATATCTGGAAAATGGCAGACTTTTCTGCACTTTATCGGTCTTGGCATAGGATACTCCTTTCACAATCTTTTCTTTATACTACAATATTTATGAACATATGTCAATAACGTAGTTGACATATGCTCATTTCACTTATTTTATAGAATGGGAAGCATTGTCCTGTAAATTGTTTTTAAAACAATCATTTAAATAAATGATATGTGATACCGCTACAATTACACTATGAAGCATCTTTTTTTCGAACGGAATATCGCCCATATCTTTCATTGGCTCTTCTTTATTTTCAAATATAGCTACGAGTGTCTTTTCCAATTCTGAACAGAAATAATCATAAGCAATCGGTAAAGTATAAGTTGCTTTTTGTAAAACAAAAAGGGATGCTATATTATCCATGGAAAGAACCTGCTTTATAATTACAATATAAATAGCATATGCTATTTGATCCGCATAATACTGTTTTTTTATAGGACGGTCAATATACCCCTTCTTTACATAATTACTTAACATAGATGGTGTAATCGAAATCTCTATTGGTGCTAAACATTCATTGATATACTTTACTGTCTGCTCAAGATAAAGTCCTACATTGGGAATTTCTTTATATCTTGGCATTCTGTAGTCTCTGGCTGAAAATCTCATAATACATTCCTTCTTTCTTACTTTGTCTCTAACTTGATGCCACGGATTACTCCGCAGCTAGAGCGTGTTTGAAAAATGCTCTAACGCTGCTCCCATAATTCTGAACATCATTATATATCAGCTATTAAAAAACCGCAATAAAGTTATTTAATACCTTGACAAACACATATGTATGGTTTACTATACTTTTTGATAAGTTTTTTAAAAACCGATATAAAAGTATTTAAAACTATTCACGGAGGTTACATATGAAAATGAAAATCGTTGCAGATTCATCTGCAAACCTTTTATCTTTACCTGATATAGACTTCGGGGTTGTTCCACTTCATATAATCGTAGGTGAGAACGATTATATAGATGATGATAAGATTGATCTTACAGCTATGCAGGAGAATCTTTCTTCTTATAAAGGCAAGACATCGACATCAAGCCCAAGTCCTCACGAATGGGAGAATGCGTTTGGCGATGCCGATGTTGTCTTTTGTATCACCATTACAAGTTCCCTATCCGGTACATATAACAGTGCTGTTATCGCTAAGGACATCTATGAACACAATCATACCGGCAGAAAGGTATATGTTTTAGATTCTTTATCTACAGGACCGGAAATCGCACTTTTTATTGAAAAAATAGCAGAACTCATAAAAGCTGGTTTTGCTCCAGATGATATTTATAAAACTCTTCTCGAATATAAAGATAAAACACACCTGTATTTTTCTCTGGCATCTTTAAACAATTTTGCAAAGAACGGAAGAATAAGTCCGGTAATTGCAGCCGGAATCGGTTTATTAGGAGTCAGAGTCGTTGGGAAGGCAAGTGATGAAGGAACTTTATTGCCGCTTGACAAATGCAGAGGTGAAAAAAGAGCATTAAAAAAACTAATTGATCATCTTAAAGAATGTGGTTATACAGATGGAAAAATCATCATTGCTCATAACAACAATGAAGCCGGTGCATTAGAATTAAAAAAATTGATTGAAAATACATTTGGAATTTTTAATGGAACGATTCAAAAAACAAGAGCCCTTTGCAGTTATTACGCAGAGCCAGGATCCCTTCTCATCGGTTTTGAAGCATCCCTTTGTAACCATAAACCATATAAAGATTGATTTTTAAAAGTCTACTACCCCTATACGCTACATGTGTGGCTATGGCAGAACACATCAGTGGTAGTGAAGATGCTTTTGTCGCCAAAATGAACGAGAAAGCACAGGTTCTTGGCATGAAGCATACACATTTTGTAAATTGCTGCGGATTAGATGCGGACGGACATTACACAAGTGCAAGGGATATCGCCTTAATGTCAAGAGAACTGATTACGAATCATCCAGACATTTTCCATTATACAACAATCTGGATGGAAAATATTACACATGTAACAAAACGAGGGGAATCTGAGTTTGGACTT
>ERZ827524.3069-NODE-3069-length-10331-cov-3.114052_pt1 | contig 10331 bp, 8 predicted proteins | sample MGYA00519702_ERZ827524 | MGnify/ENA primary metagenome ERZ827524 (study PRJEB31778, sample SAMEA3449341) | human gut metagenome | biome: human gut; feature: human-associated habitat; material: faeces | place: United Kingdom | collected 2010/2012 ...
TAATGCAGGTTATCTCCAATTTTGGCTCAAAACCGAGAAAGGTATAGCGTCCCCATTGCTCGTTTGCCAAGGCTGATTCCAGCATATAGCAATGCGTAGATATGTTTTTGAGTATCCGCATGGCTTCTATAGGCGTTATAAAATCGGATAGAATCTCGCAGCTTACCGGCAGTACATTATATTTGCCGCTTGCTGCTATGTTTTGTATCTGGGACAGGGTGGGCAGAACATTCATATATAGTACCTCCGCTGAAAATAAAAACTCCCCGGACTTTTTCGGTCAGAGGAGTTAAAACAAAAACATCCCTGACAGAATTAGCCCATCTGTCAAGGACGAATAAGATACTATATAATAAGTATTACATATCCGCGGTGCCACCTTGAATTCACGGTTTTATCCGTGCGCTTGGCGGGATACCAGCATATCCCCGGCAACTGACGTATGCCAACACGTTGCAGATTACTCTGATAATATATATCATTTGACTGCACCCTCAGCGGCCCATTTGACAATCTGTTTCTTGCCTGATTTGCAGCATCGCAGGCTCTCTGTAAAGGCATTATTGCCGTTATCTCCGCTTCAACGGTTTGCGCTTTTAAATTAAAAATATAATATCATTGGCACATTTGTTTGTCAAGTGAAACATAGCAGTTTTTTTAATAACTAATAAAAAATTGCTGTTTATTATTGCTTTTTAAGCGCATTGGATAATAGGGAAATGGAGTGTTTTATTATTTTTTAAATGCTATATAGTTTGCCTAATATAAAAAAGCCCGCCTGAGGCGGGCGGCAAGGCCGTTATTTTATCCATTCGTCATGCTGAGCCTTAGTTATGCCGTATATGAAGCGGTCTATGTATTCGCCGCTGTCTAAAAGTATATCCTGGACGAGCAATCCTTCCTTTTTAAAGCCAAGCTTTTCTGCGAGCTTCTGCGCTTCGTAATGTTCCTTATCCACGGTTACTGTAATTTTATTGTAATTGAGCAGCTTAAAACAGTTGCCCAGCATTTCGGCCGTAGCCCGTGAGGCTATGCCTCTCCGTGAAAATTCACTGTTGCCTATCAGAATATAGTATTCGGCTTTTTTGTTGGCTTCGTCTATATTGAAAAGACCAAGCATGCCGATGGGAGTGCGCTCGCCCTCTTCATTTACCGCGTGGATTACGAAATCGTCCCGGTTGCGGTCTATAAGCGAGCGCTGGAACCATTGGTTGCCGTTCTGTTCAGTTTGAGGCAGAGCAATATGAAGATGCTTCATAAGATTCTGATTTCTGGCCCAGGTAATAATAGACGGCATATCGCTGCGCTCAATCTTTCTTATACTTAATCTGTAGTTGGCCATAATAAACTCCGTTTCTTCGCCCGGCGGACAAGTAATTTGGATAATGCTGCTTAAAAAGCAGTTATCAACAATTTATTTTTTATATTATAGCATATGCCGGCGAGTTTTGTGAATAGTTTTTTTGAAATTTATTAACAAAAGCTGCATATAAATTCAACGCACAGGCAGAAAGAGCTCGTGCCGATGGGTAAAAAATTAAAAATACCTGAAAATATCAGTCATATTTGAGTTAAAGGGCTTATAGAATGTAATAACAATTAATGGGACAAATTTTGATTGTGCCGAGGGAGGAGCGAATATGGATATTACCATGGAACAGTTACGTTATGATGAGGTCGCCGCTGCGGAGTTCACGCGGAGCGTGCGGATAATTGCTCAGTTGCCGGGCACGGACGCCCAAGCCGTTTTATTGGGAGCGGATGTTGAAGTAAGCATGGGAAGATGCGAGGCTCTTGCTTCTGAAGGCATCCTGGAAGGAACCGTGCGGGGCTGCGCGGTTGTTTCGCAGGAGGACACTCTTTTGAGGGTAAACGGAAGCCAGGCATTTGATTATGCGGCAAAGCTTCCGGGGCTGAGTCCAAAGGCCACAATTAAGGTTTGCCCTGTAGTTAAAGACTATACCGCGTCCATTCAGGGCGGCAGCGTGGTTTTTGACGTAGAACTGCTTCTGCGCATAATGACCATAACGGCCGAGGATATCAGCGCAGTCTCTGAAATCCAGGATGAAAACGTACATGTGCTGTCCGCTGATGTGGAGAGCACGGTAAATGAAGGTGTGTTTTATTCCCGCTTCAGCGTTAAGGAGGATATCGAACTTTCGGTAAGGATGCCTGAAGTTAAAAGGGTGCTTTGCACTCAGGCCAGCGCATTAGTCAGCGAAGCCCGGTGCGAGGACGGCGAGATATTATTTGAAGGAGATATAGTGCTTAGGATTACATATGACTGCGAGGATGAATACGAGCCCATAGCGCAGGTTGCGGATAAGATTCCCTTCAGCAGAGTCATAGAAGCGCCGGTGCGTGCTGGCATGGAAGCAGAGGTCTGCGCTATGGCAGAGGAATGCAGCATTCAGATAGAAACAAATCAGCAGGGCGAGTACCGCATTTTGACCTGCGAGTGTCTGATTAACGCCTGCGCCAGCGCGTGCAGCCAAAAGAGCGTCAATCTTATAATGGACGCATATTCTACTCAGAGCGAGTTAGCTCTTGTGCAGAAGGAGATTGAGTATAAAAGATGCGCTGTTCAGGCCCAGGCAAATCTTGCGGCGAGAGTGGCGGCCACGCTGCCTAAGGGCATGCCTCCTATGGCGAGGATTTCGGCAGTATTGGCGCAGCCCTATGCCCAGAATGTTACCGCTATGGACGGGCGGGCGCTGCTCAACATGGCGGCAAGGGTATATGTTATATATATAGCGTCAGGTACAGGGGAATTAAGCTCCTTTGACCAGATTATAAATTTTGAAATGATATTTGACAATCCTGATATCCGCTCAGGCATGGAGATATACGTCAATACTGCCGTTGAACAGATGGTGTCAGCGCTGATTGGCTCCAGTGAATGTGAAATCCGTTTTGGGATCATGGTGGATTTGACGGGATTTGAAAGCAAAAAAGCCAGCGTGCTGCTGTCCGCTGAGGATTCCGGCGAAATCAGGCCGGATGGCTACGGAATATGCATTTATATTATGCAGCCCGGCGATACGCTCTGGAGCGTGGGCCGTGAACTGGGTGTGGGCGTAGAGGATTTAAAGGCGGTCAATCCTGATGTTTCTGACGACCCACCGGCAGGCACAAGGCTTATAGTTTATAAGCAGATAAAGGTTTGATATATTTTGAAGCTTATAAAGGGCGGATTTTCAAATTAGCTGAGAATCCGCTTTTTATAATATATGGGATCTTAATGTGTTATAAATAATAGCCCCATGAGCAGTAACCGCGGCGCCGGGGGCGTTTGCGGCCTTCGGCCGCCGGGCTGGGCCTGTAGGCCCAGCCGAGCAGGCGTAAGCCTGCTAAACGCCCCCGGCGCCGCGGTTACTGCTTATGGGGCTAAAATCCTTTATTAGCCTGGTCAGTCTGCAAGAAACTGACTGGAAATTTGAAAAGCATATAAGCTATTTTAAGCCCTGAGCCTCCCGCAGCAGCGAATTCACGCTGTCAGTTATTGAATCAAAATAGGCGGCTGGAGTCTGCTGGCCGTCAACAAAGGTTATCCATTGCTCGGTAATTTTGTTGATGAAATTTGAGCCGTCCGGGAAGGTAAGGTTAGAGAACATAAAATAGCTTTGAGGAGAACTCTTTGAGGCAATATTCCTAAGAGTCCATTGTGAGCCCTCGTCCGAAGTAAGGCTGAGCAGTTCCGCTTCAAACGCGGCCTCGTTGCGCTCGTCTTCCAAAGAATACAGCGGGCAGCAGTAATCGCCTAAAAGCTGCACCGTTCCCTCAGGGTTAGCCGTTCCTTTAAACACGCAGTATGGGTCAAACCAGTTTACATCCGAGACATAATCTTCGGCTCCCGGCGCCTTAGGAGGCATCAGAATGCCGTATTCTGGATAGTCGCCCGAAGTAACCAGCTGAGACGTGCGGTTAACGTATGTGGTCATCATGGCGGTTTTGCCTGTTAAAAAGGTTTCGCTGTCCGCGGTAAAGCCCTGGTCGCGGTAGAGTACTCCGTCTTTTCCGAGCTGAACGAGAAAATCCCAAGCTTCCAGCATTTCATTTGAGTTTCCTGTAAATTCAAAATAGGAAGTGCCGTCGTTTTCCACCTGGGTTATAAAGGCGGCTCCGTTGGATGCGGCAAGCGACCAGATAAGAGCATTCTGATATGCGGGGGCTATTCCGTAAATTGCGTTGTCGGTATCCGTGCAGGCTATAGCAACTTCTCTGAACTTATCCCATGTCCATTCACCGTTTTCATTTAATTCATAGAGAGTTTCTGCCGGATAGCCGTTCCTTTCGAGCAGCTCTTTATTGAAAAGCACTATCTGGTTAAATGATACCTGGCCTATGCCGGTGCTTTGAGGCACCGCAAAATAAAGCTTGCTGTTAAAAGTTGTGTTTGATTCCTGAATCTCCTGGTTCCACCAGTTATTATCACTGAAATCAGCGTATTCCGCGTAATCGCTCAGCGGCAGAACTACGCTTGCTTCCGTTCCGTTATAGGCATACATAGGCAATACTGTAAGAGGCCCTCCGCAATGCATAAAGTCAACCGAGGGATTGCCTGCGTATGCGCTGGCGCAGGCGTCCTGCCACCAGTTAGTGGTGGGCTGAACATAGTTTATGGTTATTCCGTAATTGCTTTCTAAAGTGGCTTTGCGTTCTGTCCAGCCCACTCTGTTTACTTCTGTTTCATGTTCAAATGGATTTGACGTATCGCCTACTGACCATACAAGATAATTGTAGGTTTCTCCCTGCTTTATGGCATTTTTTAAATCTCCGCGCGGACGCAGATAGCTGGAAGTTTGCTGGTTATCCTGCGTGTCTGTACTGAAGGTGGGGGAAGGCGTTGCTTCCGTGCCTGAACCGGCCTCCTGTCCGCATCCCGACATAGCTATAATAAAAATAGCCATAAGGGCGGCGGTGCAAAGTTTTAATAATTTCATATAGGGCCTCCCTTTCTGAATAATTATACTGACAGCATTATAACAAAACAGCGCCTGCAATATCCATATCGTTTAAAAATGGAGATATATTAATTTTTTATGTGGGTTTCAGGGGAGAGATTTTATTAAAAAAGAGCGCCGTGAGGCGCTCTCAGACTGTCGATAAAGCTTCAATTTAATTTTTTGCGGCGTTTTACCGCATTTTGTTTTTCCGCCGTGCTGCGGGAAAACGCCTTATAAGCTGTTTCCCAAGGGCGCCGGGGCGATATTTGCGGGGATAGAGTACAGTTCGGATATTTTTATTTCTGAACTAACGGCATTCCCGATTAAAAGCATATCGACTTTTTCTACACGCTCAAAGAGCGCCGTAAGGCGCTCTTTAAAGGTTGATCAAATTTTTATGCTTTGGGGCCGGCTTTAACGATGTTTTCAGGCATATGGGTGTATTTCTTGAAGTTTTCGGTAAAGCGCGCTGCCAGCATTTTAGCGGTCTTATCGTATTCCGCCTTATCGGCCCATGTATTCTTGGGATTGAGTATTTCGGCGGGTACGTTGGGGCACTCTGTGGGCACATATACGTTGAAGATGGGGTCAAGCTCAAATTTTACGTTGTCCAGAGCGCCGGTAAGGGCAGCAGTTACCATGGCACGGGTATATTTAAGGCTCATGCGCTTGCCTACGCCGTAGCTTCCGCCCGACCAGCCGGTATTGATAAGATATACATTCGCGTTGCTCTGAGCAACCTTTTCGCCCAGCATTTCAGCGTAAACGCTCGGATCCAGGGGAAGGAAGGGAGCGCCGAAGCAGGTGGAGAAGGTAGCCTGGGGCTCGGTAATTCCGCGCTCGGTGCCGGCCAGCTTTGAGGTGTAGCCCGATACAAAGTGGAACATGGCCATGTCTTTATCCAGCTTGGCGATGGGGGGGAGTACGCCGAAAGCGTCGGCAGTAAGGAAAACAACTGTTTTGGGCTGTCCGCCTACGCCGGGTATTGCAGCGTTGGGAATAAATTCAACAGGATAACCTACGCGGGTATTTTCGGTCAGGCTGCCGTCATTGAAATCAAATACCCTGGTTTCGGGATCCATAACGACGTTCTCGACCAGAGCGCCGAATTTGATGGCGTTCCATATCTGGGGTTCATTCTCCTTGGAAAGGTTGATGCACTTTGCATAGCAGCCGCCTTCAAAGTTAAATACGCCGTTGTCCGACCAGCCGTGCTCGTCGTCTCCTATAAGCATACGCTCAGGATCAGCGCTGAGGGTGGTTTTGCCGGTGCCCGAAAGTCCGAAGAAGAGGGCAGTGTCGCCGTCCGCTCCAATATTGGCGGAGCAGTGCATGGGGAATACGCCGTTTTTGGGGAGCAGATAATTCATAACGGAGAAAACGCTCTTTTTGATTTCGCCCGAATACTGGGAGCCGGCGATTATAACCATTTTCTTTTCAAAGGAAACGATAATAGCAGCTTCGCTGTTTGTGCCGTCTATTTCAGGAATGCATTTAAATCCGGGTGCGGCGATAATGGTAAAGTCAGGCTCAAAGTTCTCAAGCTGCTCCTTTTCAGGACGGATGAGAAGCTGATGTATAAACAGATTCTGGGAAGCCAGCTCGTTAATTATGCGGAAACGCTGGGTGTATTTGGGATCAGCGCCTGCAAAGCCGTCGAAAATATAGATATCCCGGCCCTGAAGATATGCGGTCATTTTGTTGTATATCTTGTCAAAGGTTTCGGGATCCATGGGAACGTTTACCTTGCCCCAGGCAATTTCATCGTGTATGGAAGGATAGTCCACAACAAATTTATCGTCAGGAGAACGGCCGGTATATTTACCGGTATTAACAACAAGCGCGCCTGTTTCGCTTAAGGTTCCCTCATTAGCCTGGAGAGCCTTTTCTACCAGAGCCGGAACAGACAGATTGCGATAGACCGCTTTGGGAGCGATGATTCCGAGCTTTTCAAGTCCGTAAGTATTCATGCAAGAAATCCCCTTTCATAATTCATTTTAATAAATTTTTTTGGGGAACAGATTTTTAGCCGGCATTTTACCGGCCATCTTTCCCCATTTTTCTAAAGCATACTATATTTCCGGCATTGTTGTCAAGCGATATCGCTTGTTTTTAAAATGAACAAAAAGTTAACAATTTAAAAAATGCAAGATGATATGCAAATATCCTGCAAAATAATACTGTGTAAAAACAGCTTGATAAATTTCAAAATATTATTTACAATAAAATGACGATATATGGGGGTTTATAATGAAACCGGAGGCTCCTCTTTTTGATATGCTTAAAAAATATGCAGAGAAGGACTGCGCGCGCTTTCATATGCCGGGGCATAAGGGCCGGGGGGAGATGGACTGCTTTAAATATGATATAACAGAGCTTTCCTTCAGCGATAATCTTTATGCTCCCCAGGGCGTAATAAAACAGGCCCAGGAGCTGATGGCCGGTGCGGTAGGCGCTCGCAGGAGCTATATGCTTACAGGCGGCTCCAGCCAGGGGGTGCGGGCTATGCTGTGCGCGGCGCTTAAAGAAGGGGATAAGGTTATTATGAGCCGGAATTCCCACCGCAGCGCCGGGGACGCTCTGGCATTTTCCGGAGCACTGCCTGTTTATATACAGCCGCGTATAAAGGAAGGACGGGTGGAACAGCCTGACGTTGAAGAGGTTGAGCGGTGCATAGGGGAACATCCGGAGGCAAAGGGAATATTTTTGACTTCGCCCGATTACTGCGGACGCTGCGCGCCGCTTAAGGAGATAGGACGGCTTGCTGAGAAAAACGGCATGCTGCTGCTTGTAGATGAAGCGCACGGAGCGCATTTTCCCTATTACGGCTTTGAGGGGGCGGCTGAAGCGGGTGCAGACATGTGGGTGCAGTCCATGCATAAAACCATGGGGGCACTGACCCAGGCTGCGCTGCTGAATATAGGGAATGCGCGCTTTGAAAATGAGCTGTCCATGCTGCTGGCAATGCTGGGCACCTCCAGTCCAAGCTATCTCATTATGGCCAGCATGGATTTAGCGCGGGATGAATTGGAAAACATTGATAAAGAAGAAGTCCTGACACGCATAAAAGAGCTTCGCAGTAAACTCAGGAAGGCCGGTATACGGCTTATGGATGGGGAACGGCAGGACATAACCCGGCTGTGCGTACTGACTGCGCCGGTGCTCAGCGGCCTGAGTGCGGCCAGACAGCTTGAAGAAATGGGGATTTATCCGGAATGTGCGGACGAATATGCAATCATATTTATTTTAACGCATAAAGACGGCAAACAGAAATTGGAACGCTTGTATAATGCGCTGACGCATTTAGAGGCGCAGCCATTTTCCATTATTCCGGAAATGCCTTCAGAACTGCCTGAGAGGGTGCTTTCTCCGCGGCAGGCGGTTTTCCTTTCCCGGCATAGATATGTACCGCTTGAAAATGCGCTGGGGAAGGTATGTGCGCGGGCCTTTGGGGCTTATCCGCCGGGCGTGCCTGCGGCGGAGAGCGGCGAGAGGATAGAAAAGAATACGCTGGATTATATACTGGGCGCGTATAAGAGCGGTCAGGAACTCTTTGGCGTGAAGGACGGCTGCGTTTTAATATGCGAGGATGTATAAGAAGATTGCGGGCGGCAATAATTCTGCGGTGATTAAGAAAGAATTAAAGGTGTGTAAGGTATGAACAGAGGCTTTTTTATAACTTTTGAAGGAACGGAAGGAAGCGGCAAAAGCACTCAGATAAAGCTGCTCTGCGAGAAGCTTAAGCAGGACGGCCTGGAAGTGGTATTAACCAGGGAACCTGGCGGCTGCAAGCTGGCTGAAGGAGTGCGCAGCCTGCTTCTGGACGGCCAAAGCGAGATTTCGCCTCTGGCAGAGCTTCTGCTGTTTGAAGGGGCGCGTGCACAGCATGTGAGCGAGGTTATATTACCGGCGCTGGAGAAGGGCAAAATAGTTATATGCGACAGATTCATACATTCAACCATTGCCTATCAAGGCTATGCGCGCGGGTTGAATATAGGGCTTGTACAGAGCCTTAATGAGATAGCCGTACAGGGCTGCCAGCCTGATTTGACAGTATTCCTCCATATTGAGCCGGGACTCTCCTTTGAGAGAAAGGGAGGAATGGATGAATGTGACCGCATGGAAATGCAGGGTATGGAGTTTCACCAGGCGGTGTACCGCGGTTTTGAAGAAATTGCAGGTCAAAATAAAAATTTTATTATGCTGGACGTTGCCGGAAATACCAAATATGAGACTTCTGAAATAGTCTACGGGCTTGTAACGGATAAACTGCGGAAAGGGCGGTAGTATTATGGAGGATAAGGAGGAAATAATACTTTCCCGCCTGGAAGATTTGGCTGCCAAATCAGACAAAGCCGGCGTATATACCTTTTCGGACTTTTTAGCGCCCGAACAGGTGCAGGCGGCCCTAAATATTCAGGCAATCAGAAGAGCACCCCATATGCTTTGGGGAGGCGCGCACTGCTGCGAGAGAAAATTGTTTTGCTTTGGCAGCGTCGAAGATATGGGATATGAACCTGAATTTCCCATAGCCGTTGTCCGTCTGAGGCCGGCGCAGGAAAAATTTGCACAGCAGCTGGGGCACAGGGATTTTATGGGCGCTGTTATGAATCTGGGTGTCAAAAGACAGGTGGTAGGCGATATATTTATTAAAGACAATACCGCTTATGTGTTTTTAAAGGAGCAGATTGCCCATTTTGTAATGGATAATTTAAATAAAGTAAAGAACACGCAGATAAGATGCGAATTGCTGGACAAAAACGCGGCGGAACTAGAGGAATTAAGGCCCAGGACAGAGAAAATTGTCTGTACAGCTCCTTCTGAGCGCCTGGACGCGGTTATAGCGGTGGTTTACAAGCTTTCGCGCGGCAATTCGGCTGAATTAATCAGGTCCGGCCTGGTCCAGGTCAATCATAGACTGAGCGGCGATGTGGCCGCTCTGCTTTCGACGGGCGATCTTGTTTCGGTGCGCGGCAAGGGCCGGTTCTTATACAGCGGCAGCCTGGGCCAGAGCAAAAAGGGCAGGCTGCGTATAGCGGCGGAGATTTACGTTACTTGAGTTCCGATATATTATAAATAATAAATGAAACGCACAGCTTGATACGCTGACTCATTGAACTTTAAGGCGGGCGCGTTAATTAGCTGTGCGTTTATTACCCTCAGTTTACCAGTAACTGCACTCCTCCAAGCGTGAGAATTTCTTCATTTTCCGCGTTATCCTCAATCAGCGTACTCCCCGGTACGCTTTCTTCGTCTGTCTTGGAAATGAAGAAATTCTCGCCGTTTTAGGTCTTAGCGTCAGAAGGCATAAAATTTGTGCCGGGTAAAGTGCTCTTAAACGACATGTACCTGGCGTACATGGAGCCAAAGCAGCACAGCAGGACA
>ERZ827524.3076-NODE-3076-length-10301-cov-4.029963_pt1 | contig 10301 bp, 8 predicted proteins | sample MGYA00519702_ERZ827524 | MGnify/ENA primary metagenome ERZ827524 (study PRJEB31778, sample SAMEA3449341) | human gut metagenome | biome: human gut; feature: human-associated habitat; material: faeces | place: United Kingdom | collected 2010/2012 ...
GCAAAAGTAAGGAGGGAAAATGAACTGTAGAAGATGTACTTACTTAGGCGCTTACTGTATTTTTTAGTCGTAATTGTCATCGAATACCTCGAAGCGGGGAATGCCCGGCTCGAAATAGTTGCCCGATATGCCCGGGTAGTACAGCAGGCTGTCATCCCCGCTATCCGGGCAAGGCTCGTCATCTATATAGGTCGCATTTCCGAAGAGTTCGATATAATGCGCCACCAGCAGGTGAGGGTCTTCCGTGCCGATGTCGTGCCCGTAACGGTCACACCAGTCGAAGAAGTAATCCTTGTCGGGTTCCTCCAGTTGTTCCATCGCTTCCCTTATTTCAAAAAAGTTGGGACACAGCCATTCCCTGTTGATGAGCGAGTCCGGAATGTCCTCCCATCTCGTGTACCTGTATTCCGGGGTTTCCTCTTCCGGAAACAGTTCGGAGCAGGTACACAGGAATTCCCCCATGTCGCCGAAGTCGGCCATTTGCAGCAGGCTGTCTTTTTCCTGCCTCGTGTCTATGAGATGCTGCGTGGTCACTGCCACTTCTGCCTGATTCAAGTCCATGATATTCTTCATTACGGTGTATGATGCGGAACCGGGGATTTCATTCCACAGGCGTATAAAGGTCCGCGCCCCGGCAGTGCAGGGTTTTTCGGGGAAATACCGGAGCCTCCGGCGAGGATGATTTGCCCGAAAACCGCCTGCGGCCTGACCTTGCTCTGCCGGAAAAGGGTGCGTGCTACCTTTGCCTGTGGAATGTAATCTACGGTTCTCATAAGTTTCTCCATTGTTTTAACTCATTATTCGCTGGCTTCCCCAGCTGATGTGTATCTTCCCCTCGCTGTCGCGTTCCCTGACCAGCAGGCTCTCGATGACGGACATGGTGACGTCGAACTCCTCGAAAATCTCGGACTGCTCCTTCACTTCTCCGGTCTTGATGAACTCGTTCAGCCGTTCTTTGGTCAGTACCAGGGCCATCAGGTTCTGCTCCACGGAATCCTTGTAGGTGACATAATGCACGTCCTTCAGCTCTTTGGAGTCAAGGCGTATGAAGCGGAAATAGAACTGTTCCATCTTCGGGATGTTCCATTGGAGCGATTCGAGTATCACGTCGTTGCAGGTGGGGATGTTCACCGAGCTGCTCAGGCTCTGCTGCGTGCAGACCAGTATGCCGTTGACGGTGGAGTCGAACTCCGTCACGATGCTTTGCCGTTTCTTGAAAGCCACGTCTCCTTTGACCACGAATACCGGTCTGTCGGGGAATTGTTCTTCGAGATACTTCTCGTAGAGGTCGAATGCGGCTATGGACGTACAGCCTACGGCCACTTTGCCGGGAATCTTCCGTATCAGTCTCTCGATGTACCTTGTCTTTTTCGGAATCCCATCACCGGAATAGCCCTCTATCAGGTGGGGAACGGAGCAGGCTTTGATAAGTAGCTTGATTTGGCGCATAAGACGTAGTCCGGCATCTTTCTTCGTGTCACCCGTGCTGTTGTAATACAACTCGCAGATACGGCAGAACTCCTCGATGATGACACGGTAAACCTCGCGCTCGCCGTCGGACGGGCTGACGATGTGTGTCCGTATCTTGTACTTCTCACCGGCAAAGTCCCTGAACTTGCGGGTGATGACGGTCTTCCCGATAAGCTCTGCAAGTTCCTCCTTGTTATAGACATCCTGGTTCTGTTTCTCTATGCCGAACACGGTGGATTTTCCCGGACAGTGGCAGGCACGGAAAAGCACATGCCCCCTGAAAGCTGGGAACGGTTCGCCGTAATGCGGGTTGTTTTCTTCCTCTATCTCCTTGTCCCTGTTCTCGTGGTACACCCGGGGACTCCAGCAGATCATGTTGACGGAATTGTTGTACAATAGCTCAAACTGGCTGTAAAGTTCCGCGATGTTGTTTCGGGTGGTCGTTCCGGTATCGAGTATCTTGTACTTGAGCCTGCGGAAGAGTCCGAGGATATGCCTTGTGCGCTGTGACGACGGGTTGGTTATCTCGTCCGATTCGTCAAAAACGAGGCACAGTTTTCTTGAGGAATGTTTGACAAATTTCGCCAGCCCCCGTTTCAGTTTGCCGAGCATGGAGGTGGAGAGCACAATGAACACGCCTTCCAGTACGGTTTCAAGGTCGGCATTGTTCCGTACAATCCTGAACCTTTCCCTGTTTATGGAGAGGAAGGGTATCCATGTCATGTTGGTGGCGATGGCGGGGGCCAGTATGATGACGTTCCGTACCTTGCGGAATTTGAGCAGGTATTTGGCACGGTGATAGACCGCCGCTGTCTTGCCCGATCCCTGCTGCCAGTTAAGCAGCGCGTAGCGTTTCTGCAAAACGAGGTTCAGGTCGTGCTTCTGGAGTGCGGTGAACTCGCATACGTCACCGTCCTTGTTGATGAATGTCACCCTGTCAAGGTATTCCGCCAGTTGGGTGTCCGGCTTCATGTCGGAAAACTGCCGGTTCTGGATTTCATACTGCCTGCGTTTCCTACGGATCAGCTTCTCTGCCACATGGATTTCACGCATGTTCTTTTCCGTTAGGATTTCCGGCATGGGCAGTTCGGTGCGCCCCAACACGAGGTCGTTGATGCCTGCCGCCTTGTGAGAAACCTTGTCTAACAGCCGCGGGGCGTACTGTTTCAGTTTGAACCCGTATGAGGTCTTTACCAATGCCACTTCCTTGCGTGGCACGACATTCTGCGAGGTGATGTACCTGCGGATGACGGCAAGCACCTTCTTCGGGGTAAGCTTGTTCTTCTCCCATTGCGCGACTTGTTCCCGTGTGGCGTTCTCCGGCGGTTTCTGGTTGCGGAACTTCGTGACCAGTGCTTCCGCCTTGTCAATATGCCGGTTCAGTTTGGCGTGTGCCTTCAGCTCGTACATGTACTTGGCAAGTTTGTACTCGAATTGTTCAAGTTCTTCCTTGTCTATCCTGTTTGTCTCGCGCATCAGGTCGAAACGGAGCCTGTGTTTCATCGCCCTCGCCTCGCTGATACGCTCTTTCAAATCTTCCTTTGATATGAATTCCTCCGCGTTGTAAGCCTGCATCTCGATATGGACCGATTTGCGGAGGAATACCATGATTTTCGTGTTGAAGTCGCGGACTCCGACGGAGGCAAAGGCTGACGGAGACAGTTTCGTCTGTCCGACAAAGGAAAAGTTATTATTGATACTGGTGACACGTGTTTTCTCCCAAAATTCATTCTGCATAAATGATTCGGGTACGATGACCATCAGGATTCCAGCCGGGTTGAGTACATCGTATGCCTTATCCATATAATACTCCTGCGAGAGTTTGTAATCAAATTTCAGGTTGAAAGGTGGATTGCCGATGACAACATCAAAGCGTTGGTCCGGATAATACTGCCGGATGTCGCATTTTTCTATATGTGCATCCGGATAGAGATACTTCGCGACCGCAACTGCTTTCCCGTCTATGTCGAAGCCATAGGCATTGTGCGGGTTGGGCAGATGATTGAAGAAATTGCCCATACCGCAGCACATGTCAAGTATCATTTCTGTAGAGGTAGGAGCCAGCATATCCACCATATCCCTGCACACTTCATGCGGGGTGAAGAACTGTCCCATCTCAAACTCCTTCTTCGCTTCGGCGTACTCGTTGTAATTGGCGAAATCGGATTGCCTGAGGTTGTGAAGCCCTCCGATGCCGGTGTAGCAGTTGTAGATGCTCTCCGCCGGAATGAGGTCCTTACCGGAGTCTATGGCGAAAAGTATCTTCTCGTTGACTTCGGCACGCATACCTTGCGGTATCTGTTGGGGAATGATGGCATACATATTCTGTCGGTTGTTTACGGTTGAAAATGAAAGCACCTCGCAAGGATGGTCTTACGGGGTGCTGTGAGTTTTTTCTTCATGGTTAGTTCTCTCTTAGCGTGATTTCGTCAAGATGCAGACGCTTGAAACAACTCTCGGCGGTCGCACTGTCCTTGAACTTGACATCAATGCGTCCGTTCTTGTAGAACCGGATTTGCTCTGCGTTGGTGGTTGTGAGGTCGTACCAGCCGGAAATATCAACATTGTCAGCCTGGAAGCCGGTAATCATATTGCTTGAACCATGAATGGTGTCATCGGCACCGAACGCGATGCCTTCACAGAAGGTTTCTATGTCGCCCCGATAGTTGTAATGAATCTGGTTACGGTTGTATGACAGATAGAACTCATCAAATCTCAGAATTTCAGGGAACATGATTTTGTCTTTTTTCAGCTCCAGTTTGACTTTGCTCCAGCATGATGGACGGATTACATACAAAAACCTGTTCAACAGCTCTTCCTCTGCTGTTTCCCTAAAACTCTTGCCGCCCAGATGTTCTATGACGGCATCCACGTAGGTTTCATAGGTTGGACGGAAGCCCATCGGAAGTGTCTTCTTGTCAATATTCGGAACAGGGACAGAGACATTATAGACTTTGTTGAAGTGGGAGATAATACGGCTGGCAAAATTCTCGTTGGCGTTGTAGTTCTTGTCAACCAGGTTGTTGATGATATCGAACGGCTTGAACTCGTTGTGCGAATAGTCGTCCCTGTCGTTATGGTAGGAATAAAAATCTCGCATGGAAACCTTGCCGTTCTCCTCGTAGTGGAACTTGTGTTCCTCCCGGTACTGTTCCGCCTCTTCCTTGAAAATGGCGTACCAGCGGTCTATCTGGTCGAGTGTCTTGTAAAACATTTCCTGTTGGTTCTGGCAATAGATCCGGTCTTGCTCCGTAATCTTGTCCTCGTTTCTCACTTGCACGCTCAGGATACCGGAAAGCAGGTCGGTAGCGTTGCCGGCCTTGGTTGCTGTTGTCGTTTGCATATCTGTTGGATTTTTAAGTGTTAGAAGTTCTGTGATTTGATTCGGTAGAAGCAGGTGATGTGTTTTTCCATGTCCTTGACAATTTTCACCTGTTCGAGATAAAAGTTGATGCTCCGTTCTTCGACCGGAGCATCAATCTTTTCCCATTCGGCGAGAGGAAGGAAGATATATTCTCGATGGAAGCACCATACCACGATGTTGTTTTCCCAGTTGCCTTTGAATACCGTTCCCTCGTAGTCCTTCAGGAATTGCCGGAACTCTTTTTCATCACTGAAAGCTGCATCAAAACCTTGATAGAGATTTCTTGCGGAACCGCTTGTGTCTTTGGTGAGGTAGAATTTCCGGTAAGTTTCGGTAGTGAAGTTCCCGTACTTTGGGTTAGGTTCGGCATAGAACCATAGCGGCACTTTGGCTATGAATGTCACTGCACCGTTGGCACACGCGCCGCAATGTCCCCAGTCCTTGAACGCGCCTTCCGTCCATCGCAGGAACTTCATATTCTTCGGATTCACTCCGTGGAATGCCCCTCCGCTGACGCTCAGACGGATATTCCCGTCTTGTTCCCACACGAAAGGCACATACGGCTGTTCGCATATGGAAAGATGCCCTTCCTTTGTGTGATGCCGGTTCTCGATGAGGGCGTTGCCGTAATAATCCCCGTCTTCGGTCACATAGACCAGCCTGTCTCCGATTTGCGGTGTAATCTCCGAACGTGTACGTTCGATGAGTTCAACAAAACTGTTGGCCATATCGACATCTTTCTGTGTCAGCCCGTGCTCGTTGTCGTATGAAACATTCCATGCTCTGAGTGTTTCAATACTGTACTTTTCTTTTGTCGCCTGCTGTAACATAACAATTGATTTTTGTTAGTCCGGCTTTTCGGGGCCGGAGTTCCCGTAACTACAGGCTATAAAAGGTCGTGTCCCGTACATGCAAGGTTGGCGGGAAAAATACCGAAAGCCCTCCGGGCGAGGATGATTTTTCCACGACACCCGGAGGGCTTGACCTTGCTTGTACGAGCAGGACACGGGTTACCTTTGCCTGTGAGTTACGGAGAACTCGGCTACGATAGAGCAGTTTTAGGATTTGGATTTTTTATTAAATAACCAAGAGATTATATGTGGAAGATTGTCGCGTTAAAGAAAAAAAAGCTACCTTTGTAACAAGAAAAGAGTTGTTTGAAAGCGTGATAAACATGGTGTTCTACAGAAGCTTACCGATTTCTTATCCATTGCCCATACTTCACGCGGATCCTTTTAATCTGTTTGTAGCCAAATAAATAACTTCTGACTACATCAAATATACAAAATAAAAAGTCGTTTGTCAAGTATTCCAGAAGAAAAGCAGATTATTCACGCACGGCTGAGATAATAAGGGGACTATCAGTAAGCTTCACTGACGTGTTGCATTTTCCAGCTCAAAAATGAGAAAAATTCAGATTTGAGATATTCGTAAATTAGTGATTACCAATAACGGGATTTCCCCTCATGCCGCAGTGGCATGGGTAGGAGAATCGAACGACTAATTCAAAGCTTAAATGAAAAAGCCGTGATTTCCTCATTTTCAAATTTCAAAGTGAAAAGAATTGGTTCAAACTTTTTATAATACCTACATATGATTAACGTCTCAACTCTTTTTCATTTCTTTTGGGTATTTTTCCACATTTCAGTTCCCCGTACCTTTGCAACTGAAAAATTTATTAATCATTATCTATCAATATTAAGTATGAAAATTTTAAACTTTTGGACAGTTGCTCTTATGGCACTATCATTTTCAACAACATTTGTTTCTTGCGGTGACGACAACGATATAAATCTTGCAAAGGAAATTGCCGGCACTTATAATGGATATTCAGTCGGTGAATGCGATATGTTCTCAGACTATTTGTTGGGCGATCAATCCAGCGCAACAATAACCGGTAACGAAGACGGTAGCATTAATTTGGTATATAAATCCGGTTCAGGTGATTTCCGCCTGAATAATTTAAAACTTTCCTCGAAATCTTTCAGTGGTTCAGGTGAAGTGGTGATGTCCATGGGTAGTGGCACAGGTAGTAGTTATAACTACACACTGGAAGGTAGTGTAAATGAATCCAAAGTGTTAACCTTGAAGACTAATGTAGATATTCCGACACCCATGGGAGAAATGGAAATCGTGTTCATGCAAGGAGAAACACCGATAACTTATAATATAGCTGCTACCTATCAGTATAACAGTTCATTGTCTATCAGTGTTGGAGATACATCCTACGGCACAACTGATGAATGTAAAGCTGTTATCAAACGTGTATCGGACACAACGGTAGACATTACTTTAAGCGGTTTCGCTAACTTGTCAGGTGCCGGTGGTCATATGAGTTTAGGTAATTTCACTATTAGTGGAGTCAATGTAACAGCCGGAGCAAACGGAACCTATTCACTCAGCCTGGGAGAATATGAATCTACCGACAGCAATGGAAAAGCTATCACAGGAGAAAGCCTGAGCGGCACAATCGCAGCAGACGGTACTGCTACTATTAACACTGACTTCAAGCCAGGTAGTATGCCGATAGCTATTTCCACAGTATTTACAGGAAGTGATACAGCAAATGCAGAATAAACAATCTAAATGAAAGAAATGAAAAGAAGCAATAACACTATTTTTAAATATACAATGATACTGGGAGCGGCTATGTCGCTCTCAGCTTGTAATGGATTATTTGAGAATATTTATGACGCCCCCACAGAAACTGAAATGGAAATCAAAGAAAATAGTTTCTCACAAATCAAAACTGTTGAGTACACAGAGTGGGCATATATTGATTTTTCCGGTCGTAAAGTTACCACAGTCAAAATCGGGAAAGAATATGAAAGCGAAATACCCGATAATTGGGATATCGCCATTCATCGCTATGATATAAAAACGAATGAAGGGGCAGCTTACCAAACGAGCTACACAAGTTTTGATGCCCTGAAAGCAAACGGAAAATTGCCTGATGACAAAGACTTTGTTAAAGATGAATGGACAACGGACAAGATTGCTATTGATATGTCCGGCATGATGGAAGGAAATATTGTCTATACCGACTCTTATTATAACAGTGTCCTATCCACCTGGCTGAATGTAGATACTTCGACTATGCCACCTATCTACACAATGTCCAATCAGGTCTACCTGATACGACTGAAAGACAACACCTATGCAGCCATTCGTTTTACCAACTATACCAATGCCAAAGGTATAAAGGGATACATCGACTTCGACTTCCTATATCCATTTGATTTCGAAAAAAATAACTAAGAAAACAATAACAAAGAATGAAACCTACATTTATAATATTACTATTTTCCTTTATAGCAACTTGCTCCACATTTGCACAACAATCCAGTAATTATGTCAGCGGACGTGTAACTGATACAAACGGGGAACCCCTTCCCGGCGCCACAATCTCTATAAAAGGAAAAGGAACTGGAGCCGTCACCACATCCGACGGAACATACACATTGCAACTGCCCGGAACTGGCTCGTATATCATTACCGCCTCTTACGTAGGTTATCAAACTGTAGAAAAGAAATTCACAACGGACGAAAACAAAAAACTAAGTTTCCGTCTATCCGAAAATCAATTTGACTTAGGAACGGTAGTAGTTACCGGTACCCGTACTCCCAAACTGCTGAAAGATGCACCTATCATTACACGGGTGATTACCTCGGAAGATATTAAAAAGGTAAATGCCAATAATGTAGCCGACTTGTTAAAGACTGAACTTCCCGGCATTGAATTCACTTTTGCTATGGACCAGCAAACCTCTATCAATATGCAAGGCTTCGGCGGAAACTCTGTATTATTTCTTGTAGACGGGGAACGTTTGGCCGGTGAAACGCTAAATAACGTAGACTACGACCGTCTGAACCTTGATAATGTAGAACGCATCGAGATTGTGAAAGGTGCAGCATCCACCCTTTACGGTTCAAGCGCTATCGGAGGGGTTATCAACATCATTACACGCGAATCGGATGACCCATGGAATTTAAATCTTAATTCACGCTTCTCCGAGCACAATGACCATCGATATGGCGGTACTGTGGGATTCAATGCAGGTAAATTCAACAGCCTGACCAATGTACAATATAATAATGTAGATACGTATGGCGTAGATAATCCGGGAGATTTCTCAACTGTATTCGGAAGCCGAGTATGGAACTTCAAGGAACGGCTGATCTATCACCCATTGGAAACACTAAAACTGACCGCAAGAGCCGGGTATTATTTCCGTGAACGTAATAAACCGGGAGACACTCAAGACAGATACCGGGATTTCAACGGTGGGCTAAAAGCAAATTATACATTCAACACATTAAGTAATCTTGAAGTCGGTTACACTTTCGACCAATATGACAAAAGTGATTACCAGGTACTCTATAAAAATGATGTACGTGATTATAGCAATGTGCAGCATAATGTACACGCTCTTTATAATTACACTTTCAATGAAAAACATACGTTGACTGTCGGAGCCGATTACCTTCGCGATTATCTGATGTCTTACCAATTCACTGATAACGCTAACTATATCATGCATACAGCAGATGCTTTCGGACAATTCGACTGGAATCCGACTGAAAGACTAAATGTAATCGCCGGATTACGGTTCGATTATTTCTCCGATTCCAATGTTCGTCATTTATCCCCGCATTTGGGAATGATGTATAAGATTGGTAACTGTTCATTGAGAGGTTCTTATTCACAAGGATTCCGTTCACCGACTTTAAAAGAAATGTATATGGTGTTCAATATGGCAAACATGATGATGATTTATGGAAATCCTGATCTTAAATCAAAAACAAGCCACAACTTCTCCCTGTCTGCCGAGTACACAAAAAACCGTTACAATTTTTCTGTAACAGGATATTATAATCTGGTACACAACCGTATTAACACAGTTTACAGCGATGATCCCAAAGGACAAATATATACCAATACCGACAAAGTGGGCATTGCAGGAGTGGACGCTAACATCTCTGCCAAATACCCCTGTGGATTAGGATTTCGTATGTCATACACTTACATCCATGAATTTATGCGTGACGGGCAGAAAAAATTCACAGATACGCGCCCGCATACGGCAACTGTAAGAGTAGACTGGGGCGAAAACCTAGATAAAGTAGATTTCAATTATTCACTCAACGGACGCATCTTGTCAGAAGTAAAAACAAACGTATACAACGATAGCTTCAACAACCCTGCTGCCGGAAGCACTGCTGTTACGTACCCGGGATATATGATTTGGGATTTAACCTTCTCGGTGGGAGTATTCAAAGGTGTGAATATGAATCTGGCTATTAATAACTTGTTTAACTATGTACCGGATTATTATTATTTCAATTCACCCACTACGACAGGAGCTAATCTGACACTAGGTCTTTCGTTGGATATAGATCGGTTCTTCAAAAAATAAACAACAATAAAACTACATACAAAGCTAAAAATAAGAGAAATGAAAAAGAA
>ERZ827524.3084-NODE-3084-length-10279-cov-4.418134_pt1 | contig 10279 bp, 9 predicted proteins | sample MGYA00519702_ERZ827524 | MGnify/ENA primary metagenome ERZ827524 (study PRJEB31778, sample SAMEA3449341) | human gut metagenome | biome: human gut; feature: human-associated habitat; material: faeces | place: United Kingdom | collected 2010/2012 ...
GGAATGCCCGGCGAACAGGAACATCATATTTCGTCTGTACCGTTTTTCTTTTCATTACATATAAAATTCTGACTTGTGAAAGGACGCTTATATCTGCCACCTCACAGCCTATAAAAGCACCACAAAATCTGCGACACTACGCTAATTAAACTCCGGTTACTCAATATATTCATAGTATGCTGGCAGATATTTATCCACAATATCAAACGGAGCCGGTCCAATGGACAGTACCGCCTGATGGAAGGATTTATCATTGTAATCCTTGATATTTTTCAGGGAAGTCTCCTTCTTCAATTCTTCGAACTTCAAAAATCCAATATAATATTTTAAATAATGTGTTGGTTCTTCCACAATCAGCTCAAAAATACTTTCAATCGCATCATCATTTGTGATTCCGTAATTATTCCAGAACTTTTTCGTGTCCTCCAAAGTCCAGCCCTCATAGTGGATGCCGATATCGGTGGAAGCATAGAGGCTTAAGGTGGCATCCTGATTCAGCTCTAAAATGGTGGCAACATCGTCATCCAGACCTGCGTAATGATAAGACTGGAATTCCACATAAGTCGCCCAGCCCTCGACGAAACCGGAATAATTTAAAATCGAGCGCACCGGCTCAATCCCGGATTCATAAGTCATGACCGTCTGGTAAAGATGTCCCGGAAATCCTTCGTGTGCAAGCGTTGTAAAATAGGAAATATTGGTAGTATCCGTTGTTTCATTAATATAAATAGAGTTATGTGAGTAATCGTCGATCGGTGCGATCACGTAAAATGCCGGAGCAAGATAATCTGCCACGCAGTCGTCGATGTAATTGACGGTATAACTTGTTTCCGGCGGAGCAGGGAAATCATCCAGCATAACCTCTTTTAAATGGTTTAATGTGGTTGCAGAGTCCGTCGGTGTCAGAGTCGCTTCGGAGGCAAGCTCCCAAAGCTCCGGGTTCTCAGTAGTAAGATCGGAGGATTCCTGCAATACTTTTACCCGCTCATTGGAAATCATATTTTCCAGTGTTTTGACACTCTCGGCAGCACCGGTGTTGTAGGCGAGCAGATATTCATAATACTGTTTTCCTTCCGGGAAATAGCAAAGTCCGTTTTCATTGGTTCCGGAACCTAAAAGGTCTGTCAGTGCAGCGGCAAGATTTTCGTAGGCTGGAAAAATATGTTCGTGAAGCATTTTTTCGTTTTGCAGTCTGTAATGGTCTTTTTCAGACTGGGTCAGACCGGTGAGCTTATCAATCCTTGTGTTAAACGTTTCGATCAGGTAGTGATTGTCGGAATCCGCAATAAAAGCGTTACACTGATCGATAATGTTCTGGCAGGCAAAATCGGACATAAAAAGTCCCGCATCTGCCTTCTCCTTCTCAAAAGAAATGATCTGGTCAAAATATTCATCTGTTAAGGCAAGAAGTTTCAGATAATCTTCCACGTCTTTTTTGCTGTTGAAAGAGTATTCTTCGTACAGGATTGGAAGCTGCGCCTGAACACCGGTCGATGGGCGAAGCAGTTCATCATACAAATACATGTCAGCCATATCCAGCTGCAGTTGGAAATAGTTTTCCAGAATATCATAAGTGAGCTGCTGGTTTAAGGTAAGTTCCGTGTAGGAAAAAGAGCTTAAACCCGACAGGTAATTTTCCAGTCTTGCGTTACTGTCTGACATGGCGTCATTCGAGAGGTCGCCTAAAGTGACAGGGTAATCTGTGATACCATATTTTTCGGGATCAGAGATGGTAAAATGCAGATTGATCGTATTTTCCGTCACCTCCGTCTCAAAAATATCGTTTATAAATTGGTCAAAGGCTTCAATGGTCTCCGGATTTTCTTCGGATATTTCCTGGCTGTATTCAATTGATTCAAAGTGCGCACAACCGGCAAAGAGTGAAACGGCGAGCACCACACACACGGCGGACGATGCGACTTTTTTCTTTGTAAAAATTTTAGAATATCTGTTTTGGTTCAACCTTGCATTACCTCACTTCATATGCTAGAATAAAAGCCTAATTCTATTATATCTAATTAACACATCATATGTAAAGGATTCTCTGAATATGTAGAGAGAGGATGTTCCCAATTAGAAAACAAAAATATAATAAAAAACGATTTCCCATTGGTATTATTTTAATCATTTTTCTTCTAAACCTGTATTTTGGCTCAAAAATGAATATTTATGCCGCTTTAATACCATTTAAAGGGGAAGGAATTGCGTTTGATTCCGAAGGAAATCTGTGGATGGTCACACACGATAAAGCGGCAGTGACCGGAATCCGTTACACGACACTCGGCTGGACGATCAAGAGATATAACAGTCCGATCGCCGGAAACCAGAGCGTCCGGGTAAAATTAGAGACATATTGTCCGGATAAAGTCGATCCAAATAACCCGGAGTATTTATATGGATATTTTGTGATCCATAAGGAACGGATTTTCCAGAGCATCAACAGCGCGTATCCAGAGTGGGCACAGGAATTATATACGAATGGCGGCACGGTTTATCTGGACGGTATTATGACGGTCACACAAAATGGAGTAAAGCAGGGTTCCATGGGCGAAGGAGGTGCATTGTCCGGCGAGGTGTACACAACATATAGCGGAATTGCAGGAGCAAGAAACTGGAGGGATAAAGAGGGATTAAAAAGCCATTTCGACAAAAGTGTTTATTTCCCGGCAAATCCGGGGATGATCGAAGCACCGGTGGAGGGCGAGGAAAACGTGGAGGTTGTCACAGTGACTTCTGGGATTAATATGGACAATCTGTCTTCCGTCAACCGCCTGTGGATTTCATCAGATGAGTTTAATGTGAGCCGTGCCATTCCGTCATCGGAGTGCGTGTCTATCGGCGGAAGCCTGCAAAAATATTATTATCAGGCAATTTATGAACATCATTACGGAACGAGGGCGGTTCCGGTCACAGCAAGTGTGACTTACACACTGACCTGGAATGATGGAAGAACGCATCGGGAACAGGTGACCGTCACGAAAAGTGTGGAAGTTCCAAGAGAGTATTCCTACTGGAAAATCCGCACGATCAATCTGTGTTATCTGAAAAATGCAGAGGTGCGGAATGGAGCATTGCCGGATGGAAACGTGCGGCTGGAGAATTTGTACTACCCAAATGTCACAGTGCAGAAGAATACAGATTCCATGACACTCCCGGAGGCAACTGTTGCAGTGGATGGTGGTGTGATCGCTGGTGGAACGACCAAACCTGCAATTCCGGATGGTAATATTTTGCCGCTTGTAGATAATAAAATTGGTAAAATTATAGTAAAAAACGACGTATTTTCCATAGATGGAGAAATATGGATGAACGGAGCTGCCTGTGAGGAGAAAACACCGGAGCCAGTCACATTATCCGATGAGCGAAAACAGTCAGTGCAGAAAAATGAGGTTCAGATTCCCGGTGCAACAGCGAATCAGATATACGAATCCACTGGTACGGCAGAATATGCATCTTATTTTTCAGGCGGAATCGCAAATGATGCGACGGTACCTGACGTCAACCCGGTGGCAGTTCATACTCCGGTCGTCTGTGTTGGAATGTCGGGAGACGAGATTGCGTTTAATCAGCAGATCATTCCGACCAAATATAAAAGCCTGATCTTAGGGCGTACATTTACAGTGTCTGTTGGGACAGTGGGAACGCATCTTGGCGAAAAGGGCTACGGAACCAGGGATTATCGGAAATATGTGAAGGCAAGACAGGTGAGATTTCCATTTCCGGTCGTCTCGGACGGCAGGCAGATTGCGGCGGACAGCTGGATCACCATTCTGTCTGAGTCCGCTGAATTTCTACTCCCTGTGTCAGTGCCGGAAGGCGATTATAATATTTTTTACCGCTCAATTGCGATTAACGCGGAAAATAATACAACAGAACAGGAATATGCAAACACAGATAAAAACAACTACATAGCGACTGGAAGCGTCAGAGTGACAGTGATCGGACGGCTGTATGATTTTTGTGTGACAAATGTGATCGATTATCCAAGGTGGGAGCGCGTGTTCTGGAAAGAAGGGAAGACGGCTCGGACAGACACGGTTTATTTCAGTGGGACGAATGATCTGAACGGAATCAGACAGAGGGAGTCGGGCAGCCTGTATCTGGTGCCGCTTATCAGGGGAAGTCATCCCTATGACAGCAGCATTCATGCACCGGGGTTAGGATACCGCATGGAATTTTCCATTAAAACGATTGGGAGTATGTGGCATGCAGAGGATTCTGTTGAACTTGTTCCAACCTATTATTATATGGAGCGGGACGGCAGCAGTCTGCGTCAGGTAAACCTATACCGGAAAGACAATTTACAGGAATTTTATCTTCCGGTGAGCCTGAAGGCAGAAGACCGGACAATCACGGCAGAAGGAATGCAGACGTGGCGTGGAAGTTATCAGATCCCGGCAAATGTATACATTGCCAATGCGGAAGTGGATCTTGCTGAATATGTTGTACAAAAGAAAGGCAGGATCAGACAAAAAGATCCTGTATTTCTGCGGGATGGATATTTGATCGTGTATTTTTCCATTCAGACGGTCAAAGAAGGAAAACCACATCTCGACTATGAAAACAGGCAAAATGTCAACAATGGATACTGTGATATGTGGAAAACAGAAGGATACCAGACAGTGCGTATGGATTCGGAAGGACACGTCTTTTCATTTCAGGAGGGCATGGTGTTTGTGTTTGACCAGAAGAAAAATATGCACACGGATTACACAAGTGTCGGCACACATTAAAGATATTTTTTCAATGTCCCTGTCATAGGATTGTTATAAACAATAAGCAGGAAGTTGTGCATATATGAATTATTTATGGGCATTTATGATTTTATCCGGAGTCATATTTTCTGCGTTCCATGGGACGATTCCGGCGGTTACCGGGGCTGTGCTTGATTCTGCAAAAGAGGCAGTGACACTCTGCATCACGATGACCGGAGTGATGTCCTTCTGGATGGGACTGATGCGGATCGCAGAGAGAGGAGGAGTGATCGCCGGATTGTCAAGAAAGTTAAAACCTGTTTTAATATTTCTTTTTCCGCAGATTCCACCGGGGCACGTTGCAAATGAGCAGATCGCAGCCAATATGATCGCAAATATTTTCGGACTTGGCTGGGCGGCTACGCCAGCCGGACTGGAGGCAATGGAAAGCCTTGAAGAATTAGAGGAGAGCAGGCGAAAGGAGATGGAAGTGCAGAACGGTGCGGCAAAAAGAAAAAAAGGTCACAGGACAAAACCAGCCCCGGTGCCGCGTGGCACTGCCAACGCAGAGATGTGTACGTTTCTGATCATGAATATCTCATCCCTGCAGTTGATCCCGGTCAATATTATCGCCTTCAGAAGCCAGTATGGGAGCGTGAACCCGGCGGAAATCATAGGTCCTGCAATACTGGCGACTGTTATTAGTACCATTACGGCTGTAATTTTCTGTAAATTTGCACAAAAACTTACAAACTAATTGAAAAAAGCGTACTACTTGGAGTATAATGAAATTAGTACATAAACGAGGTGTCACATATGAAAAATGCCATTTTAATTGTAGACGACAGCAGACTGAACCGGGAAACACTGGCTGACATTTTAAAAGATAAATATAACATTATCGAGGCAGAGGATGGCAGGAGCGGTCTGGAGGTTTTGGAGAAAAGAAAAGATGATATCGTTCTGGTAATTCTGGATATTGTTATGCCGGGCATGGACGGCTTTGCGTTTATGGAAGAAGCCAGAACGAGGGAATCCATCCGCAATATACCAATTGTCGTAGCAACGACAGAGAATGATTATCAAACGGAAAAAAGATGTCTCGAACTGGGCGTGTGGGATTTTATTCCAAAAGTTTTCCAGCCGGAGATCATCCGTTTCCGTGTGCTGAACACGATCAAACGGAGTATGGCACATTCGCTGGAACATGATGGTCTGACTGGATTGTATACGATACAGAAGTTCAGTCAATGTGTAAAAAGAAACCTGGAAAATAATCAGGATACAAAGTTTACATTTATACGTCTTGATATTGAACGTTTCAAAATGATCAACAATTTTTACGGAGTAGAAGCAGGAGACCGCCTTCTGGTCTATATTTCCGGTCTGATCGAAACATATTGGCAGGACGTGGAAAACTGCGTATTTGGAAGGATTGACGGGGATGTTTTTGGCATCTGTTTTCCAAAAGACGAGAAAAAACTCAATGGATTTATTCTATATATAAAACGGGAACTGAAAAAGTATAAGGCGGCTTACTATCTGGAAACAGCAATGGGAATCTACGACATTCTGGATAATAACCTTGATGTCCGGAACATTATTGCCCGTGCAACGCTCGCAGCAAAGCAGTGCAAAGGCCAGTACATGATCCATGAAGCGCGGTACACGGAAGAACTGCGTGCAAAGATCATCCGGGAACAGAATATTATCAATGAGATGGAGCATGCCCTTGAAACCGGGGAATTTGTCGTTTATTTTCAGCCAAAATATGAACTGGATCACTGCAGGCCATCGGGAGCGGAGGCGCTGGTGCGCTGGAAGAAGGCGGACGGTACGATCGTTTCACCGGGGGACTTTATCCCTGTATTTGAAAGTAACGGATTTATTATCCGGCTTGATTACTATGTATGGGATCAGGTGTGCCAGTTTATTAAGAATAATCTGGCTCACAGAGGGGATTCCGAAGTGATCTCCGTGAATGTTTCCAGAGTGAATCTGTATAATCCGGATTTTCTGGAGTCGCTGGTCAATCTGGTCGAAAAATACAAAATTCCGCCAAAATACCTGAATCTGGAGCTGACAGAGAGCGCTTTCTCGGATGACGCCCGTATGATACAGAATGCAGTAGATTATCTGCACAAAGCAGGATTTACGATATTAATGGACGATTTTGGAAGCGGATATTCTTCCCTGAACGTTCTCAAAGATATTGATATTGATGTTTTAAAGATTGACATGCGTTTCCTGTCCAAGGGATCATCAGAGGAACGGGGCGAGAAGATCCTTGAGGCTGTGATCAAAATGGCAAAATCGCTGGACATGCTTGTTATTGCTGAGGGTGTCGAGGAAGAAAAACAGGTGAAAATGTTGAAACGTCTCGGTTGTGATTACATTCAGGGATACTATTTTGCAAAGCCGATGCCGAAAAAAGACTATGTGAAGCTTCTGCAAAAGAGCCGATAGAAAAGGGTTTACATAAAATAAAGAATGTGCGTTCCTGCATATTCTTTATTTTTTTGCATAGAATTTAGAGAGAAGAGAGCTGATATAGGAATAGGATATGAAACTGCTCCTTTTTTTATCGGAAATAACCATTCCACTTCTGATTTTTTGTATTGTCGGATATGGACTTTTAAACAGACAGCCGGTGTATGAGGAATTTGTGGAAGGGGCAAAGGATGGCTTCTGGACGGTGATCAAAATCATGCCGACACTGATCGGACTGATGGTGGCAGTTGGCGTACTGCGCGCATCGGGGCTTTTGGACTGCATTGCGCAGGGGCTGGGTCAGATAACTGCAGAAATAGGATTTCCGGCTGAACTTTTTCCGGTTACTATCGTAAAAATGTTTTCTTCCTCGGCGGCGACCGGGCTGCTGCTCGATATATACAAAGAGTACGGTGCAGATTCCACGCTTGGAAAAATGGCATCTGTTATGATGAGCAGCACAGAAACCATTTTTTATACAATGTCAGTTTATTTCATGTCGGTAAAAGTAAAGAAAACCCGTTATACGCTTGCGGGTGCATTGCTGGCAACAGTGGCAGGTACGATCGCAAGTGTGGTGATCGTTTCCTATATGTAACAATGTCTGTGGAACTTAAGAAAGCCGCTTATGCTGGAAATGTCAGCGGCAAATTTGACAATTATGCGGAATGAGACTATAATTCATTTGTGCATGGAACGGAAATATACCGTTCATTCAGAAAAATATCGCGGGATGGAGCAGTCTGGAAGCTCGTCGGGCTCATAACCCGAAGGTCATAGGTTCAAATCCTATTCCCGCAACTCTTAAAAGGCTGTCACGTGTGTGGCAGTCTTTTTTGTGCGATCTACATAGAAAACTTTGTTAAAAAATAAAATAATGAATGGCAGAAACAAAGCCATGTGCTATACTAAAGATATTCATTTATATAGAAAGTTTAGCAGAAACCAAAGCAAAGAGGGAATCAGCATGAGCAGTATTGAGACATTTTTACAAATGGTAAAAGAATCTGATAATATCGTATTTTTTGGCGGAGCCGGTGTGTCCACCGAGAGCGGCATCCCGGATTTCCGGAGCGTGGATGGACTTTACAATCAGAAGTATGATTATCCACCGGAAACGATCCTGAGTCATTCTTTTTATGTAAACCATACGGAAGAGTTCTATCGTTTTTACCGGGATAAAATGCTCTGTCTTACCGCAAAACCGAATACGACACATTACAAACTGGCAGAGCTGGAAAAGGCAGGGAAATTAAAAGCGGTCGTAACCCAGAATATTGACGGACTGCATCAGGCGGCCGGAAGCAAAAATGTTCTGGAGCTGCACGGCAGCGTCCACAGAAACTATTGCAGAAAATGTGGAAAGGAATTTGACGCAGAGTACATCTTAAATTCCAAAGGCGTGCCGGTATGTGACAGTTGTGGCGGACAGATCAAACCGGATGTTGTTTTGTATGAGGAAGGATTGAACCAGCAGACATTAGAGGATGCAGTCTACTATATCAGTCATGCGGACATGCTCATTATCGGCGGTACGTCACTGGCGGTTTACCCGGCAGCAGGACTGATCGATTATTACCGTGGAAATAAGCTGGTGCTCATCAATAAATCGACGACGCCGATGGACAGCCGTGCCGATCTGCTGATCCAGGCAGGACTGGGAGAGGTTTTCGGACAGATTGAGGTATAAGTTTGAAGGGAATGTTGGGAAACTTCCGGGCTTTTGACTGGAATTTCAGGCTGCATACACTGCAGAAAAGTGGGATAAACAATACAGACAGAGGGTAGGAACAGATATGGAAAAATTAGAATATGAGGTAGGCGATATCGTCAGATTAAAAAAACAGCATCCGTGCGGCAGCAGTGAATGGGAGATTTTGCGTGTGGGAGCGGACTTCCGGTTAAAATGCACCGGCTGTGGACATCAGATTATGATCGCACGAAAGCTTGTAGAAAAAAATACAAAAGAAATTCGAAAAAAAGCTTGAAATCATGCGAAATCCGTGCTATAGTAGATGCTCGTGATATATTATTATTCCTTGCTCATTCACTGAAAGAATGGGCCAGAGACCAAAAGGAGGAAAATTCGCATGAATAAATATGAGTTAGCACTCGTTGTCAGTGCAAAGATCGAAGATGATGCGAGAACAGCTACAGTAGAGAAGGCAAAAGATTATATCGTACGTGCCGGCGGTACTGTAACAGAAGTTGAAGACTGGGGTAAGAAAAAATTAGCTTACGACATTCAGAAGATGAGCGAAGGTTATTACTACTTCATCCAGTTCGAAGCTGAAGCAACAGTTCCAGCTGCTGTTGAGCAGGATGTTCGTATTATGGACAATGTTCTTCGTTTCTTATGCGTTAGAAAAGACGAGGCATAGAGAGAATCAGCAGGTGTAATAACCGCTGGTCATAGAAGAGAGGAAATCGTATATGAATAAAGTTATTCTTATGGGACGATTGACCAGAGACCCTGAAGTACGTTACTCACAGGGTGAACAGGCAACAGCAATCGCAAGATATACACTGGCAGTTGACCGCAGATTCCGCCGCGATGGCGAGAACAATGCCGATTTTATCGGCTGTGTCGCTTTCGGAAAAAGCGCAGAGTTTGCAGAAAAATATCTCCGTCAGGGTACTAAGATTATTGTGACTGGCCGGATTCAGACGGGCAGCTACACGAATCGGGATGGCCAGAAGGTCTACACGACCGATGTGGTAGTGGAGGACCAGGAATTTGCAGAGAGTAAGAAAGCAGCAGGGCAGCAGGACGGGAACAACGGAGGGTATTCGGACGCAGGTGACGGTTTTATGAATATTCCGGACGGAATCGACGAAGAACTCCCTTTCAATTAGGTGCGGAGGAGGATGGAGACATGGGATTCGTGGAAAAGGTGAAAAACGTCATTTCAAAACTGCGGGCAGCGGGAAAGACAGAGAAAGAGGTGTCTGAAATCATCGAACAGGCAGCAGAGGCAGCAACGGTCTTGAAAAAGACGGAATCTCCGGAGCATCCGGAGAAAATCAAGGCAGCAGGAGGAGAAAACCTGCAAGATGCTCTTTTGAAAGTGGGAATCAGTGCAAAAGAGGCATTG
>ERZ827524.3085-NODE-3085-length-10276-cov-2.657176_pt1 | contig 10276 bp, 10 predicted proteins | sample MGYA00519702_ERZ827524 | MGnify/ENA primary metagenome ERZ827524 (study PRJEB31778, sample SAMEA3449341) | human gut metagenome | biome: human gut; feature: human-associated habitat; material: faeces | place: United Kingdom | collected 2010/2012 ...
GTTGTCCTCCACCTCGATGCTGCCGTCGGCGTAATGCGTGAGCGTGATGACCTTGCCGTGCCCCTCGCGCGCCTCGTCGATGGAGTTGGAGAGAATTTCAAATACGGCGTGCTCGCAGCCCTCCAGTCCGTCGGAGCCGAAGATAACGCCCGGACGCTTGCGCACCCGGTCGGCGCCCTTGAGCTGGGAAATGCTTTCGTTGCCGTATTCCTGCGGTTTTGCTGTTGCCATCTGGTTTCTCCATATATAGTGGTTTTAATTTCCGTAAAAAAGCGCTATATAGTATAGTATACCTCGATAAAAAAATCAAGCGGAGTCTAACGAATCAGACTCCGCCCGTCGAGAGAGTTTTCTCTTTCCCGTCTCTTCGGCTTGCGGCGGCTGTTGACCGCCGCCGAGCATAGTATATGCCGCGCCGGTTTTGTCATTCCATCCATTTTTCGCCAAAACAGAAAAGGAGAATCGTTCATGTCTACCGCTTCCACGATCGTTGTCATTGTCGTTGCCGTCATTTTTCTCGGCTTTTTCATCAAGCTGCTCAAAACCCCCATCAAGCTGGCGTTCAAGCTGCTGCTGCACGCCGTCGGAGGGTTTGTGATGCTGTTCCTTGTGAATTTCTTCGGCTCGTATCTCGGGATATCGCTGGAAATGAGCTGGCTCAACGCGATCGTCTCCGGCGTGCTCGGTGTGCCGGGCGTCGTGATATTGCTGCTTTTCAAGTATGTTCTTTGATATTTAATATGAAGGCAAAAACTGCGGATGCTCAAAAGCATCCGCAGTTTTTGATTTTTATTCTTCGTCGGTCTCGAGGACGACCTCGTCCGTGCCGGTGACCTTCTTCTCGAACTTTGCCATAAGGAACGGAGAGAAGATGCCGACAATGCTCAGGGCGATGAGCACCCAGCACACCGGAGAGGCGAACAGAACACCGATATCGCCGCCGCTGACGCGCAGCGCACCGCGCAGGCCCTTTTCACTGATCGGGCCGAGGATCAGTGCCAGAACGACCGCCGCAGTATTCAGATCGAATTTCCGCATCAGATAGCCGAGTCCCGCGAAGATCATCATGACGACCACGTCGCTCATGTTGCGGTGGATGGCGTAGGAGCCGATGAAGCAGAGCACCGTGACGCAGGGGATCAGAATGGCGTCGGACAGGCGGGAGATCTGCGCAAAGCCGCGGCAGCCGAGCATGCCGATGAACAGCATGAAGAACTGCACGAGAACAAAGCCCGCGAAGAACGTATAGGTCATCGCCGCGTGCTTGGTGAAGAGCTCGGGGCCCGGGGTGAGACCCTGAATAATAAGACCGCCCATCAGAACCGCCGTGACGGATTCGCCGGGGATGCCAAGCGTCAGCATTGGGATCAGCGAGCCGCCGGTAACGGCGTTGTTGGCCGCTTCCGAGCCGCAGACGCCTTCGATGGCGCCGTGGCCGAAGTCCTCCTTGTGCTTGGAGAACTGCTTGGCGTTATTGTAGCCCATGAAGCAGGCGATGGACGCGCCCGCGCCCGGGAGAATGCCGATGATGTTGCCGATGATCCAGGAACGGATGACCGTCGGCGCGAGCATCTTCTTCTCGGCTTTGGTAAGGGCAATCTTGTCGGAGAACTTGGAGGCCTTCTGGCGCTCCTTGATCTTCTTCTCGGCAAGGATGAGCACCTGCGACATGGAGAAGAGGCCGATGAGCGCGCACGTCGTGTTGATGCCCTCGGCGAGGAACGCATGGCCGAACATGAAGCGCTTGGTGCCGTCGATGGGGTCAAGGCCGATCGTGGAAAGGAGCAGGCCGAGCGCGCCGGACATGAGACCCTTGACGATGGACTTGCTCGAAACGCCGGCGATGATCGTAAGGCCGAAGATACCGAGCCAGAACTTTTCCGCCGACATGAACTTCAGCGCGAGCTGGGCAAGCAGCGGGGCGAAGAAGTACAGGGAGATGCAGCTGAGCAGGCCGCCCCAGAAGGAGCTCCAGCAGGCCGTGGCGAGCGCCTTGCCCGCCTGACCCTTCAGCGTCATCTGGTACCCCTCTATCGCCGTTGCCGCAGACGCCGGGGTGCCGGGCGTGTGGATGAGGATGGCGGAGATGGAGCCGCCGAAGATGGCGCCGCAGTAAATGGCGCCGAGGACAATGAGTCCCGTGTCCGCCGGCATGGTAAACGTCAGCGGCAGCATGAGCGCAACGCCCATCGCCGCCGAGAGGCCGGGCAGACAGCCGATGATGATGCCGAGCGTGACGCCGCCCACCATGGCAAGGAGGTTGATGAGAGTGAGGGCCTTAACAAAGCCCTGACCCATAAGAGCCAATGTTTCAAGCATAGATCACATTTCCTCCTTAAAACAGAATGCCTGCGGGAAGCCGCACGCCAAGGAAGAGAACGAACGCAAGATAAATGAGAAGATTGATCGAGACGATCGAAATGACCGTGGCCAGAATGGGCACGCGCAGGAAGAGAAGGCACGCGAGCATGAACAGCGTCGTCGAAACGAAGAAGCCGACGTACTTCATAAGAAAGAAGTACACGAGGATCAGCGCGACCGATACGATGAACTGCACCGGCTTGAAGCCGGCGAAAACGGTGTCAACGCCGCTCTCTACGCCGAAGCGGCGGGCATTCAATATCATCTGGACGAGATAGAAGCTCGTAAGGAAAAACAGCAGAGCTATGGTGAACTTCGGGTATGTACGGCTCGTGTCGGAGAGCTTCGAGCTGTAAGCATAGAAGAAGCCGCACACCGCGTACATGAATACCACGACTCCTATATCGGTTTTTTGCATTTTCATAAGCAGGAGTCCTCCCGTGAGAAATTTCTGCGGGGATGTTTTATGATGATTTTTAAGAAGCCCGGAGGGGGATACCTCCGGGCTTTTGGTATCAGCGAGGATTATTCGTACCAGAAACCGGTAGCAAGGCTTTCGGTGAACTCCTGCTGCTGCTCGATGAGAGCGGCGGTGGCGGCAGCGTCCTTATAGTCGGTAGCGAAGGAGGCGGCAGCCGCGAGATAATCGGGATCTTCCATGGTCGCCTTGAAAGCGGCCTCGTAGAACGCGATGACTTCCGGGCTCACGCCGGCGGGAGCGACGACGCAGCGGGAGGAGCCGAGCCACTGGTCATAGTAGCCTTTCTCGCCGAGAGTCGGGACGTCGGGGAACTCAAAAATACGCTCGGTGGAGAACACGGCAAGCGGCTTCACGTCGGTGCGGCCGGCGATATCGGCAGCCTTCGCAACGCACCAGTCGGCCTCTTTGCCGAGAAGGCTGGTAAGCTCGTCCGCGGTGTTGCCCTGCGGCAGGTCGATGTACTTGAAGCCGGCGGAGTTGGCAAACGCCTGCGCGCCGATGTGGTTGGAGGCCTGCGCGCCGTTGGTGGAGGCGACGGTTTTGTTCTCCTTGGCGTAAGCGACGAGATCGTCAATGTCGTTGAAGCGCTCATCGTCCGCGCGCACAAGGACGAGAGAGGTCTCGGTCACATGGTTGCAGATGGCGGCGAAGTCCGCGGTGGTGTAGGTGCCGAGTCCCTTTACGATGGATGAGTTGAAGTTCGGGAGGTTCATGAAGCCGATGGTCATGCCGTCGGGCGCGGCCGCGGCGATCTGAGACCAGCCAATGGAGCCGGAGCCGCCGTCAACGTTCTCGATGACGATGGTCTGGCCGACGTACTTTTCGGCGTACTGCGCAAGGATGCGCGCGGTGACGTCGGTGCCGTTGCCGGCTTTGTAGGCAACGATCATGGTCACGGGGCCGTTGGGGGCCCAGCCGGTGGTTTCCGCCGGAGCTTCGGCGGGAGTTTCGGTCTGGGGTTCTGCGGGAGTCTCGGGCTGCGCGGGAGCCTCGGTCTGGCCGCAGGCACACAGCGCGAACATCATACAGAGGGCAAGGAACAGGGCAAATGCTTTTTTCATTTTTTCTTTCCTTTCTTTCTTTTGATGAATTCAGTCTCTTTGTTCCTCCCAAGAGATGCTGCAATGTTACCAGAAAGTTCCGTTATTTGCAAGGAAAAATTTACAGAAAATCCAAACAGAAGAAAGACATGTTAAATCTCTGTAAAATCTCCGTAAATTTTCTGTTTTCCCCGGCAAAAAAGCATCCGGACGGCTTTACACTGTCCGGATGCTATTTACCTATAAAATCTTTGCAGTTTCCCAACGTGCTTTTACGCCGCGCCGAAAAAGCGGAACACGGCGGTCACATAGACCAGAAGCTGGTCGCGGCTGACGAACTTGGTCATATCGGCAATGTCGGTCGTCTGGATCAGGCGCTCGAAGCTGCCGCCGGTCGCATACGCCACGGCGAGCAGCGCAATGCCGAAGATCATCAGCACGGAAAAAGCGATGGCTACCCATCTCCATACCTTACTCATCGGCGTCTTCCCCCTTCTTCGGATACAGGATCGCGCGGTAAATGCTGCGCGTGAGGCGCACCGTGAGAGTGCAGCCCGCCACGGCGATGGAAATACCGGTCCAGAGGAGTAGCAGCGCCAGCGCAAACGCGGCCAGCGTCGCGCCTGCCGTGAGCAGCAGATCCGGCATGCGGACGATCGCGCCGTTGAACACATAACCGGTCAGATACACGCCCGCCGCGAGAAGCGCCGCGCCGATGCCCAGAACGGCAATGCCGAGAGCAAGCGAAAGTCCGAACAGCAGCACCCATACCGCCAGCATCGGGATCGTGACCACGACCGCGGCAAAGGCACGTCCGCCCGACACGGGGCGGCGGGTCTCGATCTCTTCGTATTCATACTCTTCTTCGGCTTCCGGCTCTTCGGCAGGCTCTTCCGCCTCGGCCGCTTCTTCCTCTTCTTCCGGGAAGCTCTCTTCCTCGGGCAGGATCTCGGATACATCCTCCGCGCCGTCCGGCGTTTCCGGCTCTTCCGGCTCTTCCGGCTCTTCCGGCTCCGGCATCTCGGGCTCCGACTCCGCCGGTGCTTCGTCCGCGGTCTCCTTCGCTGCGCCGTCCGCCGGTTCTCCGGCCGGCTCTTCCGCATCCGGATGTGCAGGCTTGTCCGCCTCTTCCTCCAGCAGCAGCTCCGCCGCGGCATCCGCGAGCAGTGCGTCGAGGATCTCGTCCGCAGACTCGATCCGGCGCGGCTCGTCGTCCGGCAGCACCTCTTCGGGATACAGCGGTTCGAGCGGCAGTGGCTCTTCGTCCTTTGCCGGTTCTTCCGGCGTTTCGCCCGCTTCCTCTTCCGGCTCTTCCTCCGGCGCGGCTGGCATGACCGGCGCAGCCGGTTTTTTCGTGAACGTCAGGCCGAGATCCGAAAAGTCCAGCTCGTCAAGATCGATCTCCGGCAGCACGGCAGGCTCCGGCTCCGCGGCGATTTCTTCTTCCGGCTCGGGCTCCGGCAGCGGCTCTTCCGGCTGCTCTTCGATAAGCTCATCCGGCAGCGGCTCTTCCGCTTCCGGCTCACTCTCTTCGGCGAGTATATGTACACCGGTGTATTCTTCCTCGATGATCTCGGTTTCTTCCGGCGCTTCGGTCTCCTCCGGCCCGGCGGCTTCGCCGTCGGCAAACGGCGTTTCGCCGTTCGCTACCGCTTCGCGGTATTCCCGCTCGATCTGCAGCACCTGACGTACCGGCGAGCCGAAGCAGCGGACGACCGTCGTCTCGCCCTCGGGACCGGCTTCGTCAAACATGCGCTCATACCGGTTGAGGACACGGTCGCGCTCGGCAGCGTCGAGGAACGCCAGCAGGCTCCGCAGCTCCGCCATGAAGCTTTTTCGGTTCAACGTGGGACACCTCCCATTTGTACTGTTACAATTTGTCATCGTTAGATTATACTATTTAATAAATACTTGTCAAGTCTTATCCCACGACAAACCTTGACAAGCGCGCCGCTCTCACCTAATATAATAAAGTTAAATCCGCGGTGGGAGAAGGGCTCCCGCCGTTATAAAAGGAGAAATATCATGGCGAAAGAAAAAATGGTCGAGCAGATCACCAACATGGAGACTGATTTTGCTCAGTGGTACACCGACATCTGCCGCAAGGCCGAGCTGGTGGAGTATGCCTCGGTAAAGGGCTTCACCATCCTGCGTCCCTACGGCTACGCGATCTGGGAGAACATCCAGCAGATCATGGACGGCGAGTTCAAAAAGACCGGCCACCAGAACGTGGCGATGCCCGTTCTGATCCCGGAGAGCCTTCTGAAAAAGGAAGGCGAGCTCGTCAACGGCTTCGCGCCCGAGGTGGCATGGGTCACGAAGGGCGGCAGCGAGGAGCTGGAAGAGCCGCTCGCGTTCCGCCCCACGAGCGAGACGATGTTCTGCGACCACTGGTCGCGCGTGCTCCACTCCTACCGTGAGCTGCCGATGCTCTATAACCAGTGGTGCTCCGTCATCCGCTGGGAGAAAACGACCCGTCCGTTCCTGCGCAGCCGCGAGTTCTGGTGGCAGGAGGGTCACACCATCCACGAGACCGCCGAGGAGGCCGAGGCCGAGACCGCGCAGCAGCTCAAGTGCTACGCCGATTTTTTTGAGAACGTCCTCGCCATCCCCGTCGTCCCCGGCCGCAAGACCGAGAAGGAAAAGTTCGCCGGCGCGGAGGCCACCTACACCTGCGAGTGCATGATGAAGGACCACAAGGCGCTGCAGGGCGCAACGTCCCACTACTTCGGCGACAAGTTCTCCCGTGCCTATAACGTCACGTTCACCGGGCGCGACAACAAGGTGCAGTATCCGTTCCAGACGTCCTGGGGCTCCACGACGCGCATGATCGGCGCGGTCATCATGGCGCACGGCGACAACAACGGTCTTGTGCTGCCCCCGAAGATCGCCCCCATTCAGGTCATCGTCCTCCCCATCGCGCAGCATAAGCCCGGCGTGCTCGAAAAGGCGCAGGAGCTCGTGGACCGGCTCGCCAAGCTGGGGCTGCGCGTCAAGGGTGACTTTACCGACAACTCCCCCGGCTGGAAGTTTGCCAACTGGGAGATGAAGGGCGTGCCGCTGCGCATCGAGATCGGCCCGAAGGACATTGAAAACAACCAGTGCGTCGCCGTTCGGCGCGACGACCGCGAGAAGCTGTTCCTCTCGCTCGACGAGCTGGATACAAAGGTTCCCGAGCTGCTCGACGCCGTGCAGAAGTCCCTTTATGAAAAGGCGAAGGCCAACATGGAAGAGCACACCTACCCTGCCTACTCGCTCGAAGAGGCGAAGAAGATCCAGGAGGAAAAGGGCGGCTTCATCAAGACCATGTGGTGCGGCGAGCTTGCGTGCGAGATGAAGATGAAGGAGCAGGCCGGCATGTCCAGCCGCTGCATGCCGCTTCATCAGGAGCAGCTGGCCGACACCTGCCCCATCTGCGGCAAGCCGGCGAAGCACATGATCTACTGGGGCGTGGCGTACTGATGCCGCACATCGCCGTGAAGCTCTGGCCGGGCCGGAGCGAGGAAGAAAAACGTGCATTCGCCCGCGCCGTCGCGGACGATGCCGCCCGGTATCTCCACGCGGACAAGGCGTGGGTCTCCGTCAGCATCGAGGAGATCGAGCCCGAGGCGTGGGACGAGACCGTCGTTCGTCCGGAAATTCTCGAAAAGCCGGACATCCAGTACGTCCGCAGCGAATAATCTTGAAAAAAGTTCCGAAAAGAGTCTCTCTTTCCGGAACTTTTTTTCCAGTGCCGCCGTCTTAGAATTAGAAGCATAAAATAAACTTTTGAAGGAGGTACACCCGATGAAAAGGACAACGAAGCTCCTTGCGCTGGCGCTCGCGCTTGTGCTTGCGCTCGGTCTCGCCGGATGCGGAGCGAAAACAGCGAGCATGACCGATTCTTGCTACAGCGAAAGGATCAGCAGCGCCCCCATGGAGGAGCCAAGGCCGGACACGCCGATGGAATCGGAGTCGATGCCCTCGGCCAGCGCCCCCGGAGGTTTCGGCAATCTTGCCGCCGAGGACGGCGGCTTCTATGAGGAAGATGTCAGAGACTCGGCAGCCGATATCGCCGACATGAGCGAGAAGATCATCTACAGCGCCGACGCGACGCTCGAAACGACCGAGTTTGAGCATTCGATCGAGGAGATCCGCGCACTTGTCAAAGAGCTTGGCGGCTTTATGGAGAGCTCGACCATTTCCGGCAACAACTACTATAGCATCTCCCGCGGCAATACGGGCGGGCGCTATGCGTCCTTCCTCATCCGTGTGCCGAGCGACAAGTTCTCCGTGCTTACCGGCTCCCTCTCCGAATTCGGCAACGTTCCCTACTGCAACACATACATGCAGAACGTGACGATGGAATACTACGACGTGCAGAGCCGCCTTGAAGCCTATAAAACGCAGGAGACCCGGCTTCTTGAGATGCTTGCCGCTGCCAAATCGGTCGAGGATATGCTCGCCATTCAGCAGCAGCTCACCGACGTGCAGTATGAGATCGACTCGCTCACCGGTCAGCTCCGCTACTACGATCATCAGGTGAATTACTCCACCGTGTCGCTCTACGTTTCCGAGGTGACCAAGTATACGCCAGAATCGACGATCACGCTCACCTATTGGGAGCGCATGACCCGCGGCTTTTCCGAATCGCTCAAGGACGTGGGCGAGTTCTTCCAGGATCTGTTCCTCTGGTTCGTGACGAGCCTCCCGTGGCTCGTGCCGCTCGCGGCAGTCGTCGTGCTGATCGTGTGGCTCATCCGCCGCCGCGCAAAGAACCGTCCGGAGCGTGCCGCAAAGCGGGCGGCAAAGCGTGCCGCGAAAGCCGAAAAGCGCGCGCAGAAGGCCGCGGCCAAAGCCGCCGCGAAGAGCGTTGCTCCCGCAGAAGAAACCCCGAAAGACGGCGAAAAATAACCCTGTCCCTTTCCTGCGCCCCGGCGGAAAACGCCGGGGCGTTTTTCCTTGGCGCGGCAGAGAAAATACGCCAAAAAAACCGAGGTTTTTTCGTTGAATTCCCTTGACCGGACAGGCGGTTTGTGTTATATTAACCCTACCTGTCGGTCGAGAGGTTTATTTTTTATGCTCTTTCGGCCCATACAGGGAGGCATACGCGCGCGGAAAGCGCTGCGTAAATTTTACAAGGAGGTGCCGAAATAATGGCGAAAGCAGGTTCGCGAATCAAGATCACCCTGAGATGCAGCGAGTGCAAGCAGCGGAACTACAACACCATGAAGAACAAGAAAAATTCTCCCGAAAAGCTCGAGATGAATAAGTATTGCCCCTTCTGCCGCAAGCACACCAAGCACGTTGAAACCAAATAAGACTTTCGAAAGGACGGAATGATTCATGGCTGATAAGAAACCGGAAAAGAAAAATGGTAATAAAATTAATAATATTATATAAAACTGAAGTTATAACTAGTTTATTAAGTTTTGGATATGAACTTTTATTTATACTTATGGATGGGATGGCAATGTTCCTAATAATGTATTTAATAAGAATGATAGGAAATGCTTTGTTTAAAAAAGATTCAATGGGCGGCGGAGACATAAAAATGATGGCACTAATTGGTTTTGTTTTAGGATGGAGATTATCAATTGTAGTAGTCTTTTTAGCGTCATTTTTAGCGCTTCCAGTCGCAATAATAAATGTTTATAGGAAAAATGAGCATATGCTTGCCTTTGGCCCATATTTAGCTATTTCTGCTTTAATATTATTTTTAACAAGAGTTGATTTTAATACACTTTTAAGTCTTTTATATTAATTAATAGTCATAAATTTTACATTTATGGCTTTTTAGTTTACATTAATTTTTTGAAATATGCTATAATATTACTGAAGGTAAACGCTTATGAGTAAAAAAAGAAAGAAAAAAAGAAAACTTAGAGTAGATAGAATAATTATGGCATTAGTTGTTTTTGCTTTAATAATCTTTTTAGCAAACTTTATACCATATGTTATATATAATAGTGATATATATAATAGTCTTCCAAACGTCAAAAATAATACGGTTGTAATAAAAAAGAAATATAGTAAATTAAAATTATATAATAAGACAATAAGCTATATAAAAGAAAATAATTTAAACTTAAAAATACAATATAAAAATGCTTATGTTATTTTACCAAGCAAAAATATAAGTAAAAATATGAGTTTAAAAATAGAAAAATCTAACAAAAAATTAGCATACAAAAATTATAGTAATGATAAATCGTTTGTAATAGAAAATAGTAATATAATTAAAAACTCTGATAAATTTAATATATCTTTACCAAATTATTTACTAAAAAATAAATATGTTGATATATATGGAGTTACAAAAGAGGGTAATATTGATACTATTAAATTAAAAAATAAAGCAAGTAAAAATATAACAATTTCTCAAAATAAAAAGTATAAAAGATATTTTGTAACT
>ERZ827524.3086-NODE-3086-length-10270-cov-2.980813_pt1 | contig 10270 bp, 10 predicted proteins | sample MGYA00519702_ERZ827524 | MGnify/ENA primary metagenome ERZ827524 (study PRJEB31778, sample SAMEA3449341) | human gut metagenome | biome: human gut; feature: human-associated habitat; material: faeces | place: United Kingdom | collected 2010/2012 ...
ATTTTCCGGGGCGCAGATCGTATCTCCGATGTGGATATCAGCGATACCTGAAATGGCGACGATCGAACCGATACCGGCTTCTTTGACATCGACCTTGTTCAGACCGTCAAATTCATAGAGTTTGCTGATACGGACTTTTTGCAGTTTGTCCGGTTCATGGTGATTGACAACAACGGCATCCTGATTGATCTTTAAGCAGCCGTTGTCCACTTTTCCAACACCGATACGTCCAACATATTCATTGTAATCGATCGTACTGATCAAAACCTGTGTATTCGCATCCGGGTCACCTTCCGGTGCAGGAATGTAATCTAAGATGGTTTCAAAAAGAGGAGTCATGTCCTTCTTTTCATCGTTCAGATCTTTTAATGCATATCCATCTCTTGCAGAAGCATAGATGAATGGGCAGTCAAGCTGTTCATCGGAAGCATCTAAATCCATAAAGAGTTCTAGCACTTCGTCGATGACTTCATCCGGTCTTGCCTCCGGACGGTCAATCTTATTGATACATACGATTACCGGGAGATCTAAGGCAAGTGCTTTCATCAGAACGAATTTGGTCTGTGGCATAGCTCCCTCAAAAGCATCTACAACGAGAACAACGCCATTTACCATTTTTAAGACACGTTCTACTTCACCGCCAAAATCCGCATGTCCCGGAGTGTCGATGATATTGATCTTTACATCTTTATAGAATACGGCTGTATTTTTAGAAAGGATAGTGATACCGCGTTCTCTTTCTATATCATTGGAATCCATCACACGTTCCTGCACTTCCTGGTTGGCACGGAATACACCACTTTGCTTTAAAAGCTCGTCTACTAACGTTGTTTTGCCGTGGTCAACATGGGCAATGATCGCAATGTTACGGATGTCCTCTCTTTTTGTTTTCATATTTTAATCCTTCTTTCTCTTGTTCACATATAAGTCTAACTAATTTATTTTATCACAAAAAAAAGATATGGCAATACTTTTTGAAAAAATACAGGAGTAAGAATCAGGAAAGTTATCGACAAAACATGTGGAGTTTTTTGTGGTGGGACAACTAAGATAGAGGGGCAAAAGATGTTCAAGAGAATGAAGGGAGAAGAAACATGGCAGATAAATTATTTGAAAATAACCAGGTAACGATGATAGGAGAGATCGTCTCAGAATTTGAATTCAGCCACGAGGTATATGGTGAGGGATTCTATTTAGTAGACATATCCGTCAGCCGCCTGAGTGATTCCGTAGATTACATACCATTGATGGTGTCGGAAAGACTGGTGGATGTGACACAGAGTTATATCGGAGAGACCATCTCAGTAAGCGGTCAGTTCCGCTCCTATAATAGACATGAGGAAAAGAAGAACCGCCTGATACTTTCCGTATTTGTACGCGAATTAGAGTTCGTGGATGAGATCGAGGATGATATCAAGAGCAATCAGATTTACCTCGACGGTTACATATGTAAAGAGCCGATCTACAGAAAAACACCACTTGGCAGAGAAATTGCGGATCTTTTGGTTGCAGTCAACCGTTCTTATGGGAAATCAGACTATATCCCATGTATCTGCTGGGGAAGAAATGCGAGATATGCCTCCTCATTTGAGGTGGGAAGCCATGTCGAAGTATATGGAAGAATCCAGAGCAGGGAATATATTAAAAAAATCGGTGAAGAGCAGACAGAGAAGCGTGTTGCCTATGAAGTATCTGTCAATAAAATAGAGTTTTTAGAATAAAATTTGCTTTTTTTGTCCGAATATGGTATTTTAATCAAATCCAGGGGGAGAAGATTGAAAGCCATATCGTATGGCAGAGGAGGAAAAAATGGAACGTGGAGTGATACAGATTTACTATGGTGAGGGCAGAGGAAAATCGACTGCCGCACTTGGAAATGCACTGCGTAAGGCAGATGCAGGAAAAAATGTCATTATTGTCCAGTTCTTGAAGGCAAAAAAAGAAGAACCGGGAGAACTGTTGCAGCGTTTAGAGCCGGAGATCAAGTTTTTCCGTTTTGAGAAACTAGCGGAATGTTTTGCAGATCTAAGTGAAGATGAGAAAAAAGAAGAATCTGCAAATATGAAAAATGGATTAAATTTTGCCAGAAAAGTGCTTGCAACCAGTGAGTGTGATCTGCTCGTACTTGATGAGATCTTAGGAGTCGTGGATGCAGGCGTGATATCGGTAGAAGAGTTGTGTGCGATCATCCGGGCAAAAACGGAGGAAACCGATGTGATCTTAACCGGACGGACTGCCGGAGGAATTGCGGGAAATTGCGGATGAAGTCTACAATATTATAGCGGAAAAATAATTGACAAGGTTCGTCCGTAGTGATATAGTTAGCACAGATATGAGTAGTAGAATATAATAGAATAAAAAGGTAGAGGTTGCGTGATTCATAAGTAGCATATCGGATGCGGCAGAGGCAGAAGAAGAGGTGTGAAAGGGGAGAACGCCGAAAGGATATGGTGATCTGCAGTCGTATCTTTGGGCATAGGATGAAGAATTCTATGACTCTCATCGGTATATCAGATGGAGGCGCTATCCGAAAAGACACAGTGATTTGGATTCTGTGAACGAAAATTTAAGCCGGCTTTTCTGAGTCGGCTTTTTCTGGCTATAGGAAAAGTTTTCCGTAGCTTTATCTACCTGAAATCAGAAAATGGAGGAAATAGATATGGCAATATTTAAAGGTGCAGGAGTGGCAATCGTAACCCCGATGAAAGAAAATCAGGAAGTGAACTATGAAAAGTTAGAAGAACTGATCGAATTTCAGATTGAGAATGGAACGGATTGTATTGTAATCGCAGGAACAACCGGAGAGAGTTCCACACTTTCCATGGAAGAACACAAAAAAGTCATTGAGGCTGCCATTGCATTTACAAAGGGCAGGATTCCGGTCGTAGCAGGTACGGGTTCTAATTGTACTGCAACAGCAGTACAGCTTTCACAGGAAGCAGAGGAGGCAGGTGCAGACGGACTTTTGATCGTAACACCATATTATAACAAGGCAACACAGGGTGGTCTGATCCGGCATTATACAACGATCGCAAGATCCGTAAAGACACCGATCATCATGTACAATGTGCCAAGCAGAACAGGATGTAACATTTTACCGGAGACAGCAGCAACATTGTTTAAAAATGAAACAAATATCGTGGGATTAAAAGAAGCAACAGGAAGTCTTGCACAGGCATCTAAGACGATGGATCTGACAGATGGAAAATTAGACCTTTATTCCGGTGAAGACGGACTGGTCGTGCCACTGATGTCCATTGGAGCCATCGGAGTGATCTCCGTATGGTCGAATGTTGCACCAAAGGATGTGCATGATATGTGCATGAGCTATCTGAATGGGGATACGAAAAAAGCATTAGAGATACAGATGAAGGGTCTGCCGTTAGTGGATGCACTTTTCTCAGAGGTCAATCCGATCCCGGTGAAAAAAGCATTGAACCTGATGGGAATGGAAGTCGGACCGCTTCGTCTTCCGCTGACCGAAATGGAAGAAAAAAATGCAAAAGTATTAGAAGAAGTAATGCGTACTTACGGACTGTTAAAGTAAGCAGTACAGTTTGTGATCAGAGAGAAGAGAACGAGAGGATAAAGAAATGACAAGAGCGATCATGCATGGCTGTAATGGAAAAATGGGTCAGGTGATTACCGGACTTTGTAAAGAGGATCCTGATATTGAGATCGTGGCAGGAATCGATGTATCAAACCATATCCAAAATGAATATCCGGTATATCAGAGCCTTTGGGACTGCAAGGAGGAAGCAGATGTGATCATTGATTTTGCTTCTGCACAGGCAGCAGATGTCCTGATTGATTACAGTGTACAAAAAGAGATACCGGTCGTCATCTGTACGACCGGATTGAGTGAAGAACAGATAGAACGGATTGAAGCAGCAGCCCAAAAGACGGCAGTGTTGCGTTCTGCAAACATGTCTATGGGGATCAATATCCTGATGGATCTGTTAAAAAAAGCAGCAAAGGTGTTAGCACCGGCAGGATTTGATATGGAGATCGTGGAAAAACACCATAATCAGAAAGTGGATGCACCGAGCGGAACGGCATTGGCATTAGCAGATGCAATGAACAATGCGTTAGAAGAGAACTACGAATATAAGTATGACCGCTCACAAGAACGGAAAAAGAGAGAGAAATACGAAATCGGTATCCAGGCTGTCCGTGGTGGAAATATTGTAGGTGAGCATGAAGTGATTTTTGCGGGAACGGATGAAGTGATCGAATTCAAACACACAGCATATTCCAAAGCGATTTTTGGAAAAGGAGCCATTGAAGCGGCTAAGTTTTTATCAGGAAAACCGGCAGGCTTTTATGATATGAGTGATGTGATTCAGTCAGCAGACCGCTAAGGGACAAAGGAGAGCGTATGGAAGAAAGAGACCTCAAATATTTAAAGACAATGGCAAGACAGTATCCGACCATTGCATCGGCAGCGACAGAGATTATCAACTTACAGGCAATCTTAAGTCTGCCAAAAGGAACGGAACATTTTATGACAGATATTCATGGAGAATATGAGCAGTTCCAGCATATCTTAAAAAACGGTTCGGGAGCCATTAAGAGGAAAATACAGGATGAGTTCGGCAATGCATTCAGCGAAGCAGAGAAGAAGTCGATCGCGACCCTGATCTATTATCCGGAATTGAAATTAGAGCAGGTGCAGCAGAGCGAGGAAGATCTTGAGGACTGGTACAGCGTGATGCTTTATCGTTTGATCTGTGTCTGCAAGAATGCATCTTCAAAATATACACGTTCAAAAGTGCGTAAGGCACTTCCAAAGGATTTTGCATATGTGATCGAGGAACTTTTAAACGGAAGACCGGATGTGTCTGATCAGGAGGCATACTATAATGAGATCATCCATTCCGTGATCCGTACAGGACGTGCACCGGAGCTGATCATAGCACTTTGTAATCTGATCCGCCGTCTGGTCGTAGACCATCTTCATGTGGTAGGAGATATTTTTGACCGAGGTCCGTATCCGCATATGATCATGGATTCGCTGATGGAGCATCATTCCGTCGATATCCAGTGGGGAAATCACGATGTGCTCTGGATGGGAGCCGCAGCAGGAAATACGGCATGTATCGCAAATGTCCTTCGGATTTCAGCAAAATATGGAAATCTGAATATTTTAGAGGACGGCTATGGTATCAATTTAGTGCCGTTAGCACGCCTTGCGATGACCCAGTATGCGGATGACCCATGCAAGTGTTTCAGTCTGGATTTCCGTGAAGAAGAGTATGATGTCCGGGATGCCATGTTAGATGAAAAAATGCATAAAGCCATCAGTATTATCCAATTTAAGTTAGAAGGACAATTAATAGAAAAGCACCCGGAGTTCCATATGGAGGATCGAAGGCTGCTGCATCAGATGGATTTAGAAAAAGGAACCGTTGTCATCGAGGGTGTTACATATCCGTTGAAAGATAAATGTTTTCCAACGATCGACCCGAAGAATCCGTATCAGCTTACCGCAGAAGAAAATGATGTGGTGGAGCGCTTAAAGACAGCATTTGTCAACTGTGAACGTTTGCAGAAACATGTGCGTTTCCTGCTTACAAAGGGAAGCCTTTACAAAGTATACAATGGCAATCTGCTGTATCATGGCTGTGTGCCGCTGAACGAGGACGGAACCTTTACGGAAGTAGATATTTATGGAGAAAAATATTCCGGTAAAGAACTGTACGATGTATTAGAGCATTATGTCCGCAAGGGATATTATTCTCTGGATAAAGAAGAGAAGAAAAAGGGACTGGATATCTTCTGGTTTATTTGGGAAAATCAAAATTCACCGGTATTCGGAAAACAGAAGATGACAACCTTTGAACGTTACTTTGTCGCAGATAAAAAGACCCATGTGGAGCCAAAGAATCCATATTACCGGCTGTTAGAAAAAGAAGAGATCGTCAACCGCATTTTAGCGGAGTTTGGATTGCAGGGGGAAGAGTGCCATATTATTAACGGTCACATTCCGGTGGAATCGAAAAAGGGCGAATCCCCAATCAAATGTAACGGAAAACTTTTGATCATTGACGGTGGATTTTCTAAAGCGTACCAGGGAAAGACCGGAATTGCAGGTTATACATTGATATACAATTCCTATGGACTTGTCATTGCAGCACATGAGCCGTTTGAATCAGTAGAAAAGGCAGTACAGGAGGGAAGAGACGTTCACTCCCACAGACTGTTAGTAGAACATGTGGTAAAACGTAAAACCGTGGCAGATACGGATGTAGGACGTTCCATTCAGGAGAATATCCGCGAGTTGGAAAAACTTCTTCAGGCGTATCGTGAGGGTGCGATCGTAGAGAATGCATAAAATCAGGAAAAACGCTTGCCAAATATACGGTTTTATGGTATTATATGCGAGTTGTGAGAAAAAAGAGATGGTCCTCTGTTACAAAGTGTATTACGAACATCCGGATAATTAGGAGGAAACAACATGAACGCAAGTGAAATCATTAAGAGCATTGAAGCAGAGCAGTTAAAAGCAGAAGTACCTGAATTTGCTGTAGGTGATACAGTAAAAGTACATGCGAAGATCAAAGAGGGAAACCGTGAAAGAATCCAGGTCTTTGAAGGAATCGTATTAAAGAGACAGGGCGGAAGCTACCGTGAGACTTTTACAGTTCGTAAATTCTCAAACGGCGTTGGAGTAGAGAAGACATGGCCTTTACATTCTCCAAACGTGGAAAAGATCGAAGTAGTAAGAAGAGGTAAAGTAAGAAGAGCTAAATTATACTACTTAAGAGACCGCGTAGGTAAGAGAGCTAAGGTAAAAGAATTAGTAAAATAAGTCGATGGGAAGGGACAAGTACTTCGGTATTGTCCCTTTTTGTTTATGTGTTGGGGTGTTGGAGTGGTGAACCTTATGGATCAGATATTCCAAGTTTCCTTGTGCAGTCCATTCCGATGAGCCTCTTAAATCAGAAATCGTATTCGCCAGAGGGCTCTACGATTTCCTGAGTCTCATCTCCATTGCACAAAAAGAAACTTTCCATATCTGATCCATAAGGCTGCTACACATTCTCAAAGGATACGAAAAGAAGATTAAACCTTAGCAGGGTGCGAAAGATTACGAAAAGAGAGGATACAGGGAGGAACTACGATGAATCTGCGTTTCAGACGAAGTGGATTGGATTTTTCAAGGCGAAGAAGAAAAGTAAATAAGACGTTAGCAAAAGAAGTTGGCACCTGGATTGGTGAGATTGCGATTGCAGTATTGTTTGCACTTGTGTTAGTCTATTTTGTCGGATACCGGGCAGATGTGGTAGGCCCGTCCATGCTTGGCACTCTGGCGGAGGGGGATGAGGTGTTGGTTAACCGCTTTGTATACAAACTGACTCAGCCAAAGACGAATGATATCGTGGTGTTTTTTCCAAATGGAAATGAAAAATCACATCTTTATATCAAACGTGTGATCGGAGTTCCGGGAGACACGGTGCAGATCAAAAACGGTACGGTTTATGTCAATGGAAAAGTATTTGATGAAAAAATAGAGGCAGCTTCGATCGAGCATGCCGAATTAGCAGAAGATGAGATAGAGGTTGGCGAGGACGAGTTCTTTGTGTTAGGAGATAATCGTAACAATAGTGAGGACAGCCGGTATGCCAATATCGGAAATGTAAAAAAGGAGTACATTGTGGGGAAGGCATGGTTTATCGTTTCCCCGCTGAAAGATTTTGGATTTGTAAAGTAGAGGTGAGAATATGCAGTTTCAGTGGTATCCGGGACATATGACAAAGGCAAAACGCCAGATGCAGGAAGATATAAAGCTTATTGACCTGGTTATCGAACTGGTAGATGCCAGAATCCCGATGAGTAGCAGGAATCCGGACATTGATGAGCTTGGAAAAAATAAAGCAAGACTGATCCTTTTGAATAAATCGGATTTAGCAGATAAAGATGCAAGTGAAGCATGGATGGAATTTTTTAAGGAAAAAGGCTATTTTGCCGTTAAAGTGGATGCAAGGAATAAAGGCTGTATGAAAGCCATTTCGGCTGTCATTGCAGAAGCCTGTAAGGAAAAGACGGAGCGGGACAGAAAACGTGGGATCAAGAACCGTCCGGTCCGTGCAATGGTGGTTGGAATCCCGAATGTCGGAAAATCCACATTTATCAATACCTTTGCAGGAAGAGCCTGCGCAAAGACCGGAAATAAGCCGGGAGTTACAAAAGGAAAACAGTGGATCCGTCTGAATAAGAGTGTGGAACTGTTAGATACACCGGGAATCCTCTGGCCGAAATTTGAAGACCAGCAGGTGGGACTGCGGCTGGCATTGATCGGTGCGATCAAAGATGAGATCTTAAATATTGATGAGTTAGCATTAGAGCTGATTGCTATTTTAACAGAACATTATCCGGGAGTGCTGCATGCACGTTACGAGGTGGAGGAAGACCAGACACCGGCAAATATCATAGAACAGATTGCCGTAAAGAGAAATTGTATCCAGAAGGGCAATGAACTGGATTATACCAAAGCAGCGAATCTGTTGTTAGAAGAATTCAGGAGTGGAAAATTGGGGAAAATTACCCTTGAATTTCCTGTTGCAGTAGCATAGAATAGAAATAGATTTGCAATAGCAGACGCAGGAAAGGTTATAGGATATGTCAGAGGAAAATATGCCGGAAGAGAACACACCGGAAGGAACAGGAAAAAGAATAGGAAAAGAGATTTTGAGTTTTGTCCTTTATTTTGTCATTGTAATCGCAGCAATGCTTTTGATCATACATTATGTGGGACAGCGGACAGAGGTCAGTGGTTCTTCTATGGAGAATACTTTAAGCGATGGGGATAATCTGATCGTAGATAAGATATCCTACCGTTTTCATGACCCGGAAAGATATGATATTATCATTTTCCCATATAAATATGAGGAAGATACCTATTATATCAAAAGGATCATCGGATTGCCGGGAGAACATGTGCGGATCGATGATTCCGGAAATATCTATATCAATGGAAAAGTACTGAAGGAATCCTATGGAAGAGAAGTGATACAGGATCCGGGCATTGCAAGAGATGAGATCACACTTGGTGAGGGTGAGTATTTCGTGCTTGGAGATAACCGGAACAACAGCTCGGACAGCAGAGATCCAAGCGTTGGTATTATCCAAAAGAAGGATATCATTGGAAGAGCATGGCTTCAGATTTATCCGTTTGATGAATTTGGATTTATCAGGCACCAGTAGGAGGCAGTTTTGAAACAGAAGACAATCGGTGAGATTAAAGCAGAATTAAAGGCAGCAGAGGAATCCATGCTGCCTGTTTTTATTGAAAACTATAAGGAAGATACCAGAAGCGGTGTGCAGGCAGTCGTTGCCCAGGCGAAAAAACGAATCGAAAAATTAGAGGCAGAGAGGGCGCGCATCGAGGCTTTAAAAAAATACGAATACGAGTATGCAGAATATACTTATATCTGTGGGATTGATGAAGTGGGAAGAGGACCGTTAGCAGGTCCGGTGGCAGCAGGAGCCGTGATCCTGCCAAAGGACGGTGATATTTTGTATATCAATGATTCTAAAAAGTTGTCTGCCGCAAAACGTGAGGCACTCTATGATGAGATCATGGAAAAAGCAGTGGCAGTCGGTGTCGGTCTGGTCGGACCACAGCGGATCGATGAGATCAATATTTTGCAGGCGACCAAACTGGCTATGCGCCGGGCGGTCCACGATCTGGAACAGAAGCTTGCGGATGCCGGTAAAGATCCTTTGGATTATCTGTTGTTTGACGCAGTCAAAATCGAGGAACTGGATCTGCCGCAGCAGTCCATCATAAAAGGGGATGCCAAGGTGCTGGCCATTGCAGCCGCATCTATCATAGCCAAGGTCACAAGAGACAGAATGATGGTGAAATACGCGGAAGTTTATCCGGGATATGCCTTTGAAAAAAACAAAGGCTACGGGACGAAGGCTCACTACGAAGGTCTGGGGCTGCAGGGGATCTGCCCTATCCACCGAAGAACGTTTTTAAAGGGGAAATCTTATCCATCCCAGGAGTAGGGGAAGCCAGCTCGGAAGCAGGGGCGTAGCGGCGTCAAGCCAGCAGGTTCGCATCAAGCCAGCGGGCTCAGCACCACGCCAGGGAGTCTGGCGGCAGACCGGTGCCAAGCCAGTGGGTTCGATGCCAAAGCAGCCCCAAGCCAGCGATGGTCCGGGTCTCTTTTCCCCTTGCGCAGAAGACCCCGGCGTGGTAAAATGGATTTGTTATACGACTGACGGTATTTAAAGTGGAACAGACCACGTGGAGTATAAT
>ERZ827524.3090-NODE-3090-length-10254-cov-2.888420_pt1 | contig 10254 bp, 4 predicted proteins | sample MGYA00519702_ERZ827524 | MGnify/ENA primary metagenome ERZ827524 (study PRJEB31778, sample SAMEA3449341) | human gut metagenome | biome: human gut; feature: human-associated habitat; material: faeces | place: United Kingdom | collected 2010/2012 ...
AGAAATATTCATATGGATTTATATATCCATTGCCATTGTCATTTCCAAAATTTTCATTGCCATAACCATAGTCTCCGGAATTTCCATTGCTATTACCAGAGTTGCCATTGCTGTTTCCATTATTATTTCCATTATTGGAGTTATTATTGGAATCATTGCTGGAATCGCTGGAGTTATCTGTTGTTACATCACTGAAATCACTCTTTTTACCAAGAGTTACTGTAACGGTCTTTTCCTCGTATGTTCCGCTCTGGTTTGCTCTCTTAAATGTGATTTTTACTTTTGTATTAGCTTTTTTCAGTGCCAGTTTTTCTTTTAAGCCGGACATTGTAGATACGTTGTTACCCTCAAACTTGGTAATGACATCGCCTGCAGAGATTCCTGCTTTTTCTGCTGGTGATCCGCTGACTACCTGTGATACATAGATTCCGCTAGGGATTCCAAGTGCGCTGGAATAAGATTCATTAATGTCACGGCCTACGACTCCAAGGAATGCAGCATCTTTTGTGCTTACGCTGTTGGCATTCATTAAATCTGTTAAGATAGTTTTAGCTGTAGTGATAGGAATCGCATATCCCATACCTTCTACGGATGTATCTTCTAACTTCGCATTGTTGATACCTACAACCTGACCATCCATATTAATAAGTACACCACCACTGTTACCAGGGTTGATTGCGGCATCTGTCTGAAGAAGATTCATTGTTCCATCTGTTAAAGATACTTCTCTGTTCTTTGCACTGACTACACCTGTTGTAACGGACTGTCCATATCCCAATGCATTACCGATTGCTACTACTTCTTCTCCTACTTTTAAATCATCAGAACTTCCAAGTGTTGCAACTTTAATCTTTGATGCTGTAGAGTCTTTGATATCCTTTATCTTTACAGAAATAACTGCAAGGTCTGCACTGGAATCTGTTCCTACAACTGTAGCTTTTGCTGTTGTATCATCTGCAAATCCTACGGTGAGGGAAGTGGCATCGGATACTACATGATTATTTGTTGCGATCATAAGATTATCTTTTGTCTTTGCAACGATAAATCCTGAACCTGCTCCTTCTGATTCCTGTGTACCAAAGCCATAATAATTGGAAGACTGAATTGTGCTTGTAATAGATACAACAGATGGCATCACTTCATTAACTACACTTGCTACATTACTGCTGGAGCTGCTTGAGCCGCTTGATGATGTCTCGCTCTTTGCACTTGTTGTTCCCGATGTTGTTTCAATTCGATCTGCTGTAGAAGGATATAATTTATCTTTTGCTACGGACACTCCTACAAAGCAGGCTCCCGCTACAAGACCAAATACTGCTGCGGATGCAACTAACTTGGCAGCTTTCTTACCCATTCCGTTCTTATTATTTTTACTGCCATTCTTTCTCTGTCTGCGTCTCTTATCAGGTTCCGGCGGGATATTCCCATAATAATTTTCATTATTATAAGTACTCTCATCTCTCCATCCGTGGCTGCTATAAGAATTATTATAAGTATCGTTGGAATTATTTCCATTGTCATACTGATAGGAACTGCCACCTGTACCTTGTTCTCTGTAAGAATATCTATGACTCTCTGTATTCTCCTGTGTTACCGATTCCTCAATCGGTGTTACATCTATAGCTACTTGCTGACTGTTGTTTTCCTGGTTATTTATCCTGTTGTTCTCTAAATTCTCATTATGGAATCCATTTTCAAATTCGTTCATAATGTTATCCCCTTTCCTAAGTTTGTAACCTTATCTTAGCAACGATGTGTGATAAATTTGTGTTGTATTTATGGCAAATTTATGGATTTCTACTGATTTTGCAGCTTTTTCACACTTTTTTCGTAAAAGCAGGAAAAGAAATAACCTTGTGGAATGCCCTGTTCTATTGTATAATAAGTTAGAAAATTATCCCAGTAAGAGGTATATTACGCCCTTTTTTCCATATATATATCCCTTTTGGGTGATGGAGGTACACTTTTATGATTAAAGAGAATCAAAAATATCTTAACCGGTTCCACGTCGTTCTTGATGCACTGGTTATTTATTGTTCCTTTTGTCTTAGTTACTATATTCGATATATATGCCCTCTTTTTAAAGACATTTTCCCTCGTTTTGGTTACTGGCGGCAGTTGTGGCAATATCAGGGTATACTTCTTGTTCTGATTCCTGTATACCTTATTTTATATGCAAAGTTTAATTTATATAAACCAAAAAGATTTCAAAATAGGACTTCAGAGTATGCGAATCTCATTAAGGCGAATTCCATTGGAATGGTTTTCTTCTTTATATATATAATCTTTATGAAGATTCCCCATGTTTCACGAAGTCTTCAGTTAATGTTCTATGTTCTTTCCATGCTTCTTACCATTGCTGAAAGGGCGGCAATCCGTTATGCATTAGAAAGAACTCGCAGAAAGGGATTTAATCTTAAACATGTTGTTGTTATTGGTTTCAGTGCAGCAGCCGAAGCCTACATCGACCGTATTAAGTCAAACCCACAGTGGGGCTACACCATTCACGGTATTTTCGATGATAATCTCAAGACTGACTTTTCTTACCGCAATACTTTTTGCATTGGTAAGTTAAAGGATGTAGAAAAGTTTCTTCAGAACACTTCTATGGATGAGGTGGCAATCGCACTCAGCCTGAAAGAGTATTATAAACTGGGAGATATGGTTGCTATCTGCGAAAAGTCTGGTGTGCATACAAAGTTTGTTCCAGATTATTATAAATTTATTTCTACTAACCCAGTTACTGAGGATTTGAACGGACTTCCGGTTATCAACATCCGTAATGTTCCGCTTACAAATACTGTAAACAAATGTATCAAACGTCTTGTGGACATTATTGGTTCTATCGTTTGTATCATTCTCTTTTCACCGATTATGGCTGTTGTTGCTGTTCTCGTTAAAAAGAGTTCCCCAGGACCAATTATTTTCTGTCAGGAACGAGTCGGTCTTCATAATAAACCTTTTAAAATGTACAAGTTCCGATCGATGGGAGTACAGTCTGCCTCTAAGGAACAAAAGGCCTGGACAGTACACAACGATCCCCGGGTCACTCCCGTGGGAAGAATTATCCGTAAGACCAGTCTTGACGAACTGCCACAGTTATTTAATGTATTAAAGGGTGATATGAGTCTCATTGGTCCACGGCCAGAACGACCTCTTTTCGTTGAGAAATTTAAAGAGGAGATTCCTCGTTATATGATAAAGCATCAGGTACGTCCCGGTATGACAGGATGGGCACAAGTTTGCGGCTTCCGTGGAGACACATCCATTGAGGGACGAATTGAACATGACATTTTTTATATTGAAAACTGGACATTATCTTTTGATATTAAGATTCTATTTCTTACTGTATTTAAAGGATTTGTCAATAAAAATGCTTACTAACACAGATTTTTTAACTAATGAATGTACTCTCCGAAACATTCCATAAACCTATTAAATTTCCAGAAGTACCTATGACAGAATGGAGGCATATTTTATGAAATATGGTTCAATATATAGTAAAGATAACATTGAAAACAAATATAACTATTCCAGCACAGGCGGCAGACGAAGTTCTCAGAATAATTTCAAAACTTCTCACGACCATCATACACATTCCACATTGAATACTGATGGCCTGCTTCGAAGTTCTTCCGGTACAGGATATCATTCCTCTGGTTCTTCCATAAAAAGTTCCGGCAAACCATCAACAAAGAAGTCCTCTTCCCAGAACAAGCCTGATACAAAGTCTCAAAAGCGGCAGACTTCTGGCGGACGAGCTTTAACTTATCATGAACGTAAAAAAAAGAAAAAACGGGGATGTTTTCCTTTCCTTCTTTTAATCATTCTTTTAATTGCCGGGGCGGTTTTTGCATTCCGTTTCTCATTAAAAGGTGCATTTTCCAAAATAGAAAAATATCCTTTAGATAAAACAAGTGTAACTGTAAATGATATGGATGCTAATATAAAAGATTATCAAAATATTGCTCTTTTTGGCGTTGATAGTCAGGATAATAAAATTAAAGATAAAGGTTCCCGTACCGACTGTATCATCATTGCCAGCATCAATAAATCAACCAAAAAGGTAAAATTGATGTCTATTTACCGTGATACCTATGTAAGTATTGATGGCGAATACGATAAGATTAATGCAGCATATTCTTATGGCGGACCAGAACTTGCCCTTCGCACAATTAACCGTAACCTGGATTTAAATATCACAGATTTCGCCACGGTTAACTTTAAAGCATTAGCCGATGCTGTTGATGTGCTTGGAGGTATTCCATTGACCATTAATTCTGAAAAAGAATTACAGAATTTAAATGATTATATTGGTAATATGAATCATATTAATGGTGGAAATTCTCCGAAGTTTGAAAAAACCGGAACTTATACCTTCGATGGTAATCAGGCTGTTGCCTACTCTCGTATCCGCTACATGGAAGGCGGAGATCACGCAAGAGCTAACCATCAGCGACTTGTTCTTGAAGGTATTATGAATACAGCAAAAAAACAGCCGCTAAAACTTGGAAAGCTAATCAGTACTGTTCTTCCGCAGTGTAAAACAAGCCTCTCTAATGACGATCTCACAAAGCTGACTCTTTCCATGGCACGTTGTAAGATAGAAGATTCGCAGGCTTATCCTTTTAAATCTGAAGATGAACGATATAACGGCATCTATTACGGTTTTCCAATTACAGCCCAGACAAATGTAAAAAAAGCACACGAATATCTCTTTGGTACGAAAGATTATAAACCAACAGAAGAGCTTCAGAAGATCAGTGCGAAGATTAAGGTTGTAACGGATTATATTGGGATTACGGAATAGCGCCATATAATACCCTATATCTGTGGCCTCGGAGCAAGGTTTGGATGCAAGCGCATAAGCGAGCATTCAAACCGCCGCGACTAAAGTCACAGATATAGGATATCTTCTCTTTGGTGTTTCGTCTATTTGCTTACGGCAAATCACTATTCTTCGTAATAATTAAACTTCGGTGTTGCCTGTATCTGACAGGATGCTTTCATTGTTCTTCTATTTTTATGAAGTTGTACGTTAATAAGAAGCATTTCACCGTTTTCTACCATTTCCTGAATATCATCTTCTGTTAATTCTTCATAATCCTCTGTTATCATATCTGCATATTTGAGTTCAAGATATACATCACACATATTTCCTAATGATTTGTGATATTCGATTTCATCTGGGTCAAGCTCATTTTCACTTTCTGCTGGTGCATATCCGTAGGACATAATAATCGGAATTCCCAGTTCTTTTGCAAGTTTACGGATTCCATCCATGAGCGGTTTCATATCCTCAGAATCTTCTACTGAGAGTATATTTTCAATATTATCAATAAATACCACTGGCTTATGTGCTCCCTCTGTTACGATGGAACGAATAAGTTCTGCTAATATATCTCCTGCGGAGGCATCTTCCATATTTTCTACATATTCAGACACTGCTTCCTGATCAAGTACAAAAAGATGTTCACTGATTCGTCCTCTGTACCAATTCAATTCATCTTTTAAAGAACGAATATCTGCGCCTTTTTCTCCTGTCATGATTGCCATAGAGGATACTGCTTTTTCTTCATCTTTTTTATTCATTTCATAGCTGAGACGAGAGATGGTATCTACCATAAGGTCATAGCGGGTAAGCTCTGTTGAAATATAAAGTACATCTACACCGCTTTCTGCTGCCCGGTCGGCTATCTGCTGCATAAATCCGTTCTTTAAATACTGAGGTGTAGCATCTACAAAGTAACTTCCTTTATGAAGGCCATAGCGGAGCATTGCATCTAAACGTTTGAATCCTGTGCTTAACTTTCTGTTTTCCTGTGTATCTACAATATACTCTTCAAATTTATCCATAAAGCTTGCAGAGTTTTTGAGAACAAATGGATTGCGGACACTTACCTGGAATTCTTTTTCTTCGACATTCTTTCCTGTTAGAACTACTGCGCTAAATTCTCTTTCTTCTTTTTCTGGAGCTGTTTTTTCCTTACGTTTTACAATATTCTTGTGTTTTCTGGAATGTGATGTTCTCTCACTGTGCGCAGACTTCTTCGTCTGTGAAGATGTCCTCTCTGCCTTTTCCGGTCTTGTTTTTTCTACCTGAATTGTGTCTTCTGATTCAGAAATGTATTCTGCTTCCTTGTATTCTGCTTCTTTCTCTGTTTTCTTAGAAACGCCCTTATTTGCTATCTCTTTTTCCTCTGTCTCAGAGCACTCCCTATTTGCTGTCTCTTTCTCTTCTGTCTCAGAGTACTCTCTATTTGCTGCCTCTTCTTCTGTCTCAGAGAACTCCTTATTTGCTGCTTCTTCCTGAGCTGCCTCTGAGGTCTCTCCCTCTTCTTCCTCAGAGTTTTCCTCTTCACTGCTTATTTCTTCCTCAGAAGCTTCTTTTAAAATACTTTCTGGCTGTTCTGATACATCTTCGGCACCTTCCGTCTTATCAGATTCGTCCTCCGTTTTTTCTACAGAGTTTTCTTCTAAATTCTCCTCAGAAACTGCCTCTTTTTCTGTTTCTTCAGATTTGTCCTGACTGCTTTCTTCTAAAGTTTCTTCATTTGCAGGTTCTTCTAAATCTTCCTCAATAAAGTCTTCATCCATAGCAAGTTCTAATTCTCGCTCGAGGTCATCTTCATCTAAATCTTCTAAATCTTCAAGAGCATCTTCTTCTGTATCTAACGCGGATACCGCTGCCTTTTTCTTCTTGCCATTTTCCTGTTCTTCAAGCCATGCATCAAGTGCTACTTCTGAACCAGCAAGTTCCAGTAAGAGCATTCTTTTTGCACGCTCATAGACTTCACCCTCCAGGCCAAGAGATGCCAGATTATCCAAAGCTTCATCTATCTCTGCCTGTGTGTGGTCTCCAAGAACTAATTCGCCCGGATCAACATATTCAAATTCTTCCGCTTCTTTTTCTGAAACTTCAGAATACTCAGGCTGTTCTTGTACTTCTTCTGCTGTCGGCGCAGGGGTTATCTCAGAACTTTCTTCTGTTGCTGTCTGTTCCCCGGCTGTTGATGCACTCTCTTCCATCGGCTGTTCTGTTGCTTCTTCCACTTTCGGAAGTTCTTCTGATTTCTTCTCTTCCTCTGCTTTCCCGGCTTTCTGTGCCGCTTTTAACTGCTCTGCTGCCAATGCTTCTTCCGCTGCCTTAAGCTGTGCCTTTAATTCTTCAATAGAAGGACTTTGACTTTCTTCGGACTCCTCTTCTAAATCTAATTCATCAAAGTTTAAATCATCCTCGCTCAGTTCTTCCTCTGTCTCCGATATTGGTTCAGCCTTCTTCTGTACTGCGTTTTCTTGTGCCTCTTTTGCAAGTTCTACTGCTGACTTTGTTTCTCTGGCTTCCTGTGGCTCTGGCTTAGCTGCCTGCTGTGCTGCCCTGGCAAGTTCTACCGCTGACATTGGCTGGCTCTGTGATTCTGACTGTGAACTTTCCACTGCTGGTTCCCTCGTTCCTGCCATTCCACTTCCAACAGCACTGCCTGCACTTTCGCCTTCAAATGCCATCGGTGCCGTTTCAGCTGTAGTACCTGTTTCCGTCTGCGCCAAAGTTTCTTGTTTTTCTTCTGAGTCAGAAGACGTATTTCTGGAAATAACTTCTCCGATCAAAGATTCCATATCTTCCTGCGTCACAGCTCCGCCAGTCTGACTCATTAGATTTTTCAAGTTTTCGAAAATCGTCTCGTTAATTAATCCTAAGTCTGCATTGGCATCTTCAGCCAGAATCATCTCTGCATTTTCCTGTACTACTTCCTGGCTAATCATACGAAGCATATCATCTGAAAATGCCGGCATTCCCTGTGATTGGCTGGTTTGCTGTGCTGTTGTTCCATCTCCCTGTCCGGCAGACTCCTGACTATTCTGCTCTCCTGCTGTCTGATCTGGTGCGATTCCGGCCTGTTCCAGAATCTCATCTGGTAACTCATCACTGATATCTTCTGGATCCACTCCCGCTTCAATCTGTTTTTCCCGATAAAGTTCTTTCTCTATCTCTAATTTTTCCTCTGGTGATAAATCTTCATAATCTTCAAAAGAAACGAGTTCATCACTGTTCTTTTCCATATAATTTAAAATTTCCTGCTGATGAAGTGCAAATTCCATCGGATCTTTTCCGCGCTTTCTTGCCTCTTCCATAAGACGTTCTGCTCTCTTTTCTGCCTCAAGCTTCATCTGATCCTCTTCTTTGGCCTTCGCGATTGCTTCTGCGGCTAACTGAGAAGCTGATTTGGTTTCTGGCATCTTCATCTCTTTAGGTTCATATTCCTCTTTCTGATGTGCTTCCTCATCCTTATCCACAGCTGACTGTGCAAGTTCCCAGGCTGAAACTGGCCTTCTTCTCTGCTCTTCTAATGCTCTCTCTTCTGCCTTGTTGGCCTCATCTTCTGCAAGCATTTCCGTCGCTGTCTTTTCCCTTCCATATCGAATCTGAGAACGGTCAAATGGATATTCTACCTTAGGATCATTTAATCCCATCATCTGCATAAAATTATTATAGATCAAATCATTAAGATTCGCCGCTTCCTGATGATTTACATCGTCTTGTCCAAACATATCGTAAGAACTGCCATTACCATAATCTTCGGACGCACCACTGTCTGTGGATGCCATATTTCCATATCCATCTGCAGTTTCTGACTGTTGCTGAATATTCGCATTTTCATTCTCCATTACCTGTGCAAAAGGATTCTCCTCATGTGACTCACTCTGCATCTGTGAACTATTCTGCTGTGGAGTCATTTCCTGTTGTGACTGTGGGGCTGCTGTCTCTCTTCTTCTGCCACCATTTCTTAACCGTTCCTCTATCATATTCACTGCAGAAGCTGCCTGCTCGGAATCATCCATCTCCTCAAATGTCTTCGGTGGGAAAATATCTGGTGCCAGAGATTCTGCCAGCTTCTGAATCGTATCAGAAAGTTCCTGCTGTTCCTCTGGTTCTTCTGGTCTCCCGGTAATATTCAGCGCCATATCAATAATATCATTAATATCAAATGGTCTTTCTTCGCTTCCTTCTGTTGCAGTGTGCTGTGCTCTCACCACATCCAACAACGCTTTCATCATATCTTCCATTATAGATTAACCTCCGTTACATGTTCTGTCTGCCTGTTTAGCTTCTCATTTTCAATAAAGATATTCTAACACCTTTATGCAATTATTACAAACAAGTATTGCATTATTACACATTTTCCATCACTTTCTTTCAATTCATATAAATAATTGTCATATACATTGATTTTTTTAACTAATTCTGCGATACTAGATATAGAATATTATAGATACTTGATTGATTATTGCATGAAAGGAGTACATTTTGAAAACTTATATTGATTTACATATTCATTCTACTGCTTCTGATGGTACATTTTCCCCAACAGAAATTATAAATGATGCCCTAAAACTTGCTGGTGATAAAAATCCTGTTGTAATTGCTCTTACCGATCACGATACAGTTGCTGGCACAGAAGAATTTCAGAAAGCTGCGGCCAAACATAAAGAACGACTTACTGCCATCTCTGGTGTAGAGATTTCTACAGACTATCACGGAGTAGAAATTCATGTTCTTGGCTATAACATCGACACAAAAAATAAGGCTCTCTTAGAACGCCTTGCCGTTTGTCGTGAAAGCCGTGACGGACGTAATGCAAAAATTATTGAGAAACTTCAGGAACAGGGCTTTAAGATTTCCATGGACGAAATCAAACCAGATAAGCCAGGCGAAACAATCGCCCGCCCACATATCGCAAAGCTTCTTATGAAAAAGAAATATGTTTCTTCTGTTCAAGAAGCATTTGATAAATATCTTGCAGAGGGAAGATGCTGCTATGTGGAACGTATCATGCCTACTCCGCAGGAAGCAATCGAACTAATCAAAAACAGTGGCGGTGTCCCTGTTCTTGCACACCTTATGTTCTATAAAAAGTTAGATTCCGCCAAAAAAGAAACTCTGGTCCGCGAATTAAAAGAAGCCGGCCTTGTTGGAATTGAAGCTTACTATAACACTTACACTCCTGTTGAACAGGAATATGTTGCTGGTCTTGCCAAACAGTGGGGTCTTCTTAAAACAGGCGGAACAGACTTCCACGGTCAGAACAAACCACATATTTCCTTATTTAAAGGACAGGGAGAAATGGAAGTACCAGAAAGTATTCTCCCAGAATTTTTGGCTAGTTTAATTCGTTAAGAGACAGACGCCCCGGAAGAGAAACGCTATCCTATATTTGTGACTCTATCACTGCGGGTTGAATGTTCGCTTACTGG
>ERZ827524.3095-NODE-3095-length-10232-cov-21.125086_pt1 | contig 10232 bp, 6 predicted proteins | sample MGYA00519702_ERZ827524 | MGnify/ENA primary metagenome ERZ827524 (study PRJEB31778, sample SAMEA3449341) | human gut metagenome | biome: human gut; feature: human-associated habitat; material: faeces | place: United Kingdom | collected 2010/2012 ...
GAAAAATAAAGCAGTCCATGAAACGACCCAACGTACTTAATTTAACCTGCCCTGCCATCCCCGTAGTTCGGATCGGTTTTGTCGGATTAGGAAACAGGGGCATTCTTGCACTTGAGAGATATATGCACCTGGAAGGCATTGAGGTGAAAGCACTTTGTGATTTGCGGAAAGAGAATATAGAGCGTGCAGAGCATATCTTACGGGAGTTCGGCCGTCCCGAAGCCGAGAACTATTCGGAAGAAGGGATGTGGCGCAAGATGTGCGAATGCAAGGAGATAGACCTCATTTATATTTGTACGGACTGGCTGACTCATACTGATATTGCCGTTTATGCCTTGCAGCAGGGCCGTCACGTGGCGTTGGAGGTTCCTGCCGCCATGAGTGTGGCCGATTGCTGGCGTTTGGTGGATACAGCCGAAGAAACCCGCCGTCACTGCATGATGCTGGAGAACTGTTGTTACGATGCATTTGCCCTGACTACATTAAACATGGTGCAGCAGGGGGTGCTGGGCGAAATTACTCATGCCGAGGGGGCATACATCCATGACTTGCGCAAGCATTATTTTGCAGACGAAAAAGCGGGTGGGTATCACAATCACTGGATAAAGCTTTACAGCCAGCAGCATACGGGGAATCCTTATCCTACTCACGGCTTGGGTCCTGTCTGCCAATGGATGAATATTCATCGGGGAGACCGTATGGAGTATCTGGTTTCCATGTCCTCGCGTCAGGCCGGTCTGTCTGCTTATGCCGGACAGGTGTTTGGCGCATCCTCCGAAGAAGCGGCGCAGAGTTATGAGATGGGGGATGTGAATACCACGCTGATTCATACCGCAAAAGGAAGAACTATCTTGTTGCAATATGATGTGACCACTCCTCGCCCGTACAGCCGCCATCAGACGGTGTGCGGCACGAAGGGATTCATGCAGAAATATCCTGTTCCCTGTCTTCTGCTCGATGAATATGGCAAGGAACCTTTGTCCGGTGAGCAGTTTGAGCGGATGATGGAGCAGTATAAACATCCTTTTACGGCAGTTATCGGCGAGGAGGCGCGGCGGAAGAATATGCCGAATGAGATGAATTATATCATGGACTACCGGCTTATTCATTGTTTGAGGAACGGTTTGCCGTTGGATCAGGATGTGTATGACGCTGCCGAATGGTCCTGCATTACGGAACTGAGCGAGCGTTCCGTGCGGCAGGGCAGTGTACCGGTGGAGATTCCCGATTTCACACGAGGGAACTGGAAAGAGAGATAGTGCTGTCAGTTCTTTAGCACAGGGGGGGATAAACTGAATGGTTCTCACCTGAAGATGAAAAGAACGCTGATATGTTAATCTCCAGGTGAAAATACAGGCTTGTTTATTGAACTCCCATTGATGTTATCGTTTCTTGTCTTGTGGTGTTTCCACTATTATTTTTCCTTCTTTCATGGTGAACTGTGCGATTTTCAAATCATTCAGGGCGTCCAGTACGGTATTCACCGGGAGTTGGCGGTTGATATGGAAATAGATGCGTTCGTCCAGTAACGGACGTGAACGGAATGCGATGCTGATGTTATACCATGAACCTATATCTTGCATGACTTGCCTCAAGTCGGTATTGTCAAAAGAAAATTCATTCTCCGCCCATCCTTTTCTCTTCTCCGTATCAACTCTTTTCAATTGGAGTTTTCCTTGTTTATCCAAGGATATTTGTTCCCCCGGGTGCATTTCCTTACTTTGATTGCGCTTGGTATGACTTACATTCACTCGTCCTTGATAGAGGATGACATCCGGCGAGTAACGGGGATAGGCTTTCACATCGAACACCGTTCCCAGTACTCGTGTTTGTAGTTGCTCGGTGCATACTATAAAGGGGCGGGAAGCGTCTTTGGCTACTTCAAAACGGGCCTCTCCGCTTAGTTTGACACTGCGAATGGTATCTGTAAACTCCTTTTGATACTCCAGACGGCTGTTTGCGCTGAGCAATACCTTGCTTCCGTCGCTTAATTGAACGGAGGTAATGGTAGCGGGCGGGGTGCTTACAATTATCCTTTTCCCTTCTTCCCGAAAAGTAATTTCCTCAGGAACTTCCAGTGAAGTGAAGACTTCCACTTCCTGCGGCTCAGGTTGCAAAAAAGGCTGGAATACAAGTACCAAGGCGATGACAGCGGCGGCTATACCTGGTATCGTTATCCGTCGGATAGATTGGTGTCTGATACGGTGACGACGGATGAATGTCTGCCAGGCTTTCCGGGTTTCGTCTGCGGTGGGAATATCCCCCAATGCTTCACCAAAGAGTTGTTCCAATTGATGGTCATTCCAAGTTCCGTTTTGGGGGGAGTCTTGGTTATGGGGATTCTTTCCGTTGTCCGGATGGATGTGGTCATTTGTTGAAAACTCCTTTTTCATTGTTTATCCTCCTTTTTCAGTATCGCTTCGCGCAGAGTCCGCAATGCTTTTGATATATGTTTTTTCACGGTGTCGGGGCTGATTCCCAATTCGTCGGCTACCTGTTGATATGTTTTTTTCTCCCAATAGCAGCTTCGCAAGATGGTGCAAGTCGGTTCGGGCAAACTGCGGGCTATGTTTTCCGCTTGCTGCAACAGTGCCTCGTGTGCGCGGTAACCCTGATTCATTTCCGCACGGGTGGCTTCGATGAGGCGGTCTATGTGTTGCTGTTCCACATTCAAATGCTTCAAGCGGTTGAGGCATCCGTTACGCACGGTGGCATAGAGCCAGGCGCTACGGGTGTTTTCCTTTAGTTGGTCGAACTCCTTCCAGGCTTGTTCCATGGTTTCGCTTACTATGTCTTTGGCTTCTTCCGTATTGCTCATCAGGGTGGTAGCAAAGCGGACGAGGCGTGGGTACATTTCTGCGAACAGTCGTTCGAAGTGCTCTTCTTTATGGTTTCTTCTCCTGAATAAAATCTGCATGTTTCCTTGTCTTCCGTGAACAAAGGTACGGAAATTTCCTTTTCTCCGCTGGGGTTACAGACGATTCTTTTCGCTTTGTCCGGCTCCGGTTCCTTTATATTTGCTCTTGGTGGCATTGAATTTATAGGATACTTGGAGGCCGAAGCGTTGGAAATCCCGGTAAATCCGATTTTCCATATAGGCATCTATGCCGTATAAATCAAAATGGAAATACCCTGTTCTAAGAATATCATTGGCGGTGAATGTTATGGTGAGTGTCTCTTTTAAAAAGGATTTGGAAAGGCGTGCATTGATTTGTCCTTCCGTGCGCGTTACAAAAAATCCTTGCCGGGAAGCGGTGGAGAGATATCCTTCCATATTGAAGAACCAGCCTTTGGGAAGGTTGAAGTTGTTGTCCAGACTGATATAGAAACGGGGTTGGTTCCGGTGTTCGGTGATTCCTATTTTATTCGCATTCATGTCCAAAAAAGCCATATTCACATTGAGTTGCGGTTCCCAACACCCCAGTTTGGGAGAGGCATTGAAACTAATGCCGTAATTATGGGTTGTAGGAATGGTCTGTGTGGCAAATAAGAGGACGCCCGGATGTGTATCTTCCTTGTAGGGCATAATTATATTGGTATACATATTGAGAATACGGCTGAAATAGGCTGAGAAATAGAGCCAATTCCAAGAGGCGCCGGCCGAAAAGCGATGCGTCTTTTGGGTTTTCAGCAAAGGGTTTCCTTGAGAATACTCATATTTGCTGCGATAGCGGATGGAATTGGTCAATAGGCTATAATCGGGGTTATTTTTACGTAACCGGTAAGAGAGGCTGAAACTTTTGCCATTGTGTGACCAACTGGCGGCCAATACAGGAATAATATCATTATAGGTAGGGCTTTGTGCATCTATCCTTATCCCTTTTTCATAATAATCTGTTTGTTGATGTTCATAACGTATTCCCATATTCAGTTTCCAATGGCGGATGGATCTTGAATAGTCAGCAAATGCGGCATATACGGATTGTTTGATGTGGTCGTCGGCATCGGCAGAGAAACCGTTTTGGGTAAAGATATCATGGCGGTTGGTAAAAGTTTCTTCCGTACCGAATGAAAAACGTCCGTTCCATAAAGGGGCACTGACTACCAGCTTGGCGGCATAGAGGGAGCTGCGCATACGACTGTCTGCTTGCACGGTTGCATCGTCATTATTCATGGCGTTCTGGTCGGAATGCGAGCGTTTGAACAGGTAATCGGCGTTGAAGTCAATATTCCATTTGCCCAGTTCTCCTGCGTAGTAGGCGTTTGCCGCGTGATCCCAACCTGTATGTATTTGTTCTGCTGTAGTAAAGTTTATCCGGTCGGTTTCTTCATCGTTACGTCTGGTGACGGTTTTACCGGATGAATTTCTGTCTGCATTCCCTATTCCGGTTTCGGGCATATAGCGCAGACCGAAAGAATGGTGTTCATCCGGTTCATAATTGAATCCCAGCTCACCGGAAAAACGTTGGCTCTTATGGGTCTGCACATCATTTTTGTTGGTTTGCCAAATGGCGGAACCCTTGATGCGGTTCATATTTGTGGTTTTTCCATACGAGTTTTGCTGTGCCATATATCCCTTTACAAAGAGATCCAGACCGCCGGTGCGATAATTTAATGCCATATATTCGTTGGCGTTGGCGGAATGTCCTTGTGAATAAGTCGTATTGAAGTGGCCGCTCAACCCTTGTCCGCGCCGGCGGATGGTGCGGAGGCGGATGACGGCTGCTACGTCCGAGGCATATTCGGCTCCGGGAGTGGTGATGACTTCTGCGGATAAGATTTCGTTGGCCCGGATACGGTCCAGTTCTGTCATGTCACGTACTTTCTTATTATTTATATAGATTACAGGAGAACCGCATCCCATTACATTGTATTCGCCGTTATGGCCGGTGACGAAAGGAAGATGGGGCAACATTTCTGCGGCAGACCCCATTCGGGCCAGGGAAGTTCCTGCCACGTTGGCTTTTAGTCCGTTGGGACCCACTTCTATCATGGGGCGTCGGGCGCTGATGGTTACTTCCTGCATCAGTTGGGTGTCGGGAAGCAGGTGAAACGTAGGAGTAGGGTGGTAAGGTTGCACTTCCGTCTTATAGCCTATATAAGAAACCCGTATCAAGTAAGGTATCCCTTCTTCCGCTATCATCAGGAAACTTCCGTCTTCACGGGTGACACATCCGTTTACAAAGGTGGAGTCGCCGGGAGTCAATAAGAGTACATTGGAGTAGGGCAGCGGTTCATTCTTTTCATTGGTTACTTGTCCTCGTATTTCGGTAATGCGTATGTCTCTTCCCTTTTTCTGTATGGCGAAGTATTCTTCCCGTTCTTTACAAATGAAAGGAATGCCGTTCAGGACAGTGCCGATGGCTTCAAGTTCGGTCTTTTGCCGGATGGAGGCTGTAACCCGGTAGCTTTCTGTTTCGTTATAGGAGAAGATAATATTCTTTCCGCCTTCCTTTTCGATTAGTTTAAGGGCGGCGGGAAGTGGTTTGTCCTTTAATTCTATAGAGAATTGCCGGGGTGTTTGTGAATGAAGCGGAAGGATGATGCTGAATAATACGGTCATGATCCACGCTGTTTTCAAATAGCCGTCTGGTCTCATTTTACTAGTGTTTAATTGTTCTTTATGAGTAATACAACCGAGGTTTGTAATCGGGTACGGTAAAATAAGGAAAAAGATTCGATGGGTTGTCGGAATGGATTCCCGTGGTTGGTTCATGCGAAGGGAACGGATATAACTTTATGAAGAATTTATGAAGGATTGGAATAAGAATGGTTCATTGTAATGACTTGAGGTTCAAAACATTGCCCGCGTATGAAGAATTTGAAGGGAAAAAGGTGGAAAATGTGTTTTGAAGAGATGGTTGGGGCAGATACTTGTGTGATACTTGTTTTATGAAAATTGTAGATGGCAGTAGCTATGAAGAACAGAGGGAATAAAAACAAGGTGGCTGAAAACAAATCCAGCCACCTTGTTTTTATTGTTTAACCTGTGTTTTATTCTATCTCGACGCTATGTTTTACCGGAGTCAGGATGAAAGTAAATTCATAATCACCGTAGGGCAACATATATTGAGGCAACGGCAGAGCTCCCCAGCTGTTTACACAACCTAATCCCATCTGAGCCTTGTCGATGATCAGGTTGGTCAGGTCTGCTTTCTGTACTTCGGGCGAGTGACGCTGGTCTTTTTGTTCGCCATCATCCAGTGAACAGATGGTATAATGCAAAGCGGATGCAGAGAATGGAGCATCACCTACTACCTTCAGTCCGTTACCGCCGGCATTCAGTTGTTTCCACCAACGGATATCGGTCTTGGTTCCTGTTTCCTGCGGACGGATATAGGAGTAGAATTGTTCATCCACACTCTGGCGATAAATACCCAAGTCTGTGCTGTGGTTGCGGTCACTGTAGTTTTCTACCGGACCACGACCATAATATTCTACGGTTTCAAAACATTTAGGCATCTGCATTTGCATACCGAAGCGGAACATCGGAGATACTTTGGCATTCTTGTCGGCTGTCATCTTTTGGGTCACTTTGATGGCTCCTTCGTTGTTGATGACATAAGTCAGATATAATTTGGCGGAAACATTCTTCATGTCATATTCCGCATTCACTACTATCTGGTCATTTTCTGTTTTGGAATTCAAGGAAACCAGTTTCAATCCCGGGTTTTTCCATGCGGCATATCTGTTTTGCAGGCCGGCTCCCATATCATTGTCTGTCGGGGCACGCCAGAAGTTAGGGGTCAGGGCTGCGCCTTCTTTCAGCATTTCCGTTCCGTCCACTGCATATTTGCTTAAGTAACCGTTCTGTTTGTTGAACTCGGCTACGAAGTTATTGCCTTTTACGATCAGATAATGATATTGGTTGTCGATGATTTGCGGAACAACGGTGGCTACATTGGTCGTTTCCACGTTCTTCAAATCCATAGACGGTGCTTTGTAATCATTCAGTGTCAACTGATTCTTGGCGACGGTGAAACCTGCGGGCAGCAAACCTTCGCGGTTTTTCAGTTTGTAGGAAACGTTCAGCAACCATTCCTTGCAGGTGCAGGTCTTGCCGATATTCAACGTAATCTTGGCTGTTTCCTGAGGAGCGACTTTTAAATCATCCACGCGTCCGGTGCGGATTACTTTTCCATCTTTCAGTACTTGCCATTCCATATAGTAGGCGGACAGGTCACGGAAGAAGTTCTCATTGAATACATTTACTTCCCCTTTGCTTAAATCGGCGGGAGTAGTCCAGATATTCTGGTAAAAGTGACCTACTTCATACATGTGCGGATTAGGAACACGGTCGGGGCTGATCAAACCATTGTCACAGAAGTTGTTGTCAGAAGCGTCAAAGCGGTTGAAATCTCCTCCGTAAGCATAAATCATCACGCCGTCTTTTCCTTTCCAGCGGCAGGACTGGTCAACGAAATCCCAGATAAATCCACCTTGCAGATTCGGATATTTACGGATCAAATCCCAATATTCTTTGAAACCACCCTGCGAGTTACCCATTGCATGGGCATATTCACACTGAATCAATGGTTTGGTAGCATCGGTACGTTGACCATATTTTTCCATGCCGTTATAATCATAGTACATCGGACAGAAGATATCGGTATGTTCTTTCTGGCGTGCTTGTTCATATTGGCAGGCACAGCTGGGGTCTTCTGCTTTAATCCATTTATAGCATTGTTCGAAGTTGGGGCCGTCACCGGCTTCATTACCCAATGACCAGAAGATGATGCTCGGATGGTTGAATCCGCGTTGTACATTGCGCTGGTTACGTTCCAGATGGGCTTTCTTATAAGAGGGGTTCTTGGCCAGCGTCTTGTCGCCGTAGCCCATACCGTGAGATTCTATATTGGCTTCGGCCACGACGTAAATACCATATTGGTCACATAAATCGTACCATAAGTTGTCATCCGGGTAGTGGCAGGTACGTACAGCGTTCAGGTTGAATTGCTTCATTATCTGGATATCCTGTAGCATACGTTCGGGAGATACTACATAGCCTCCGTCCGGATCCATTTCGTGGCGGTCGGCCCCCTTGAACAGGACTGCCTTACCGTTAACCAAGATCTGGTCACCTTTCAATTCAATCTTGCGGAAACCTACTTTGACAGGAATCACTTCATTGCTGCCCTGCATGCTGGCACGCAAGGTATATAAATAAGGTGTTTCGGCACTCCACTTTTTGGGGTTCTCTACGTTCATGGTCACCAGACCGGATTTGTTGGCGGTAGCGGTTGCCACTTGCTTGCCTTGTGCATCTACCAGTTCCAAATCGACTTTACCACTGCCTTTCAAATCCAGATTGACAGCCAGGCTGCCGTTTTGGTAAGCTGCGTCCAAGTCGGGAGTTACACGGATATCTTGAATGCGTTTTTTGTTGCGGGCATATAGATAGCAGTCACGTCCCACGCCGCTATACCGGAAGAAATCCTGATCTTCCAGATAGGTACCGTCGCACCAGCGGAATACTTGGAAAGCGATCAGGTTTTTCTGACCCGGTTTTAAATATGGAGTCAGGTCAAATTCGGCTTCCAGTTTGCTGTCCTCGCTGTAGCCTACATAACGTCCGTTTACCCACAAATACATATTGGAGGTAACCGAACCGAAATGGGCGATAATATCTTTTCCCTTCCATGAGGCGGGAACTACAATTTCACGGCGGTAAGAACCTACATGGTTATTCTCTGTCGGCACTTCGGGAGGGTTGTTCTGGAACTGGTTACGCCAGGCATAGCCTACGTTCACATAAATAGGATCACCGTATCCGTTCAGCTCCCATACGGCGGGAACTTGCAGGTCATCCCAGCCTTTGTCGTTGAAGCCGGTTTTCCAGAAATCAGTCGGACGGGAGTCTGCATCCTTTACCCAGTTGAACTTCCAGGTTCCGTTCAAAGTCATGTAGTTAGTTGATTGTTTTTTGTCTGCTTTCTTAGCTGCATCTGCATTCTCAAAAGCAAAGTAGTTCGTGTGCATCGGCGCACGGTTTACCGCATTTATTTCCGGGTTGCGCCATTCTTGGAAGGTCTGTGCGCCTGCTGTAAGGGCGAGGACTGTGAACAGACCTGTCATAAGTTGTTTCTTCATGCTATTATTTTATTGGTTTTGTGCAAATATAGTGAAAATAATAGTTACCGATGGGACATAAATCGGGCAATATTTGTTATAATTGTGAATGATTTGTGTTCTATCCTAAAAAATTATGGCATTTCTGAGGCGTATTTGGAATAAATGGCAGAATTTACTGCATGATGAGAAATTAAAGCATAAAATATATGTGATTATTTTTGAAAGCGACACACCGATGGGAAAGTTATTCGATGTGGCGTTGATAGGGTTCATTGTCTTGAGTATTCTGGTGGTTATTGCCGAGAGTATCAAGAGTTGGGATACCGTTATCGGGCCTTATCTGCGGGTGTCGGAGTATGTTTTTACTTTCTTTTTTACGTTAGAGTATGTGTTGAGGCTTTATTGTTCTCCCCAACCGCGGAAGTATGCTCTGAGTTTTTTCGGTATAGTGGATTTGCTGGCTACCTTACCTCTATATATAGGCTGGCTTTTCGGCACGGCACGTTATCTGCTGGTGATCCGCACTTTCCGGTTGATTCGTGTGTTCCGTATCTTTAAACTTTTCAATTATCTGAATGAAGGTAATTTCTTGTTGCGTTCCTTGGTGTTCAGCAGTCGGAAGATTATTGTTTTTTTCTTGTTTGTACTGATATTGGTGACTTCGATCGGTACATTGATGTATATGATTGAGGGACAGCGGCCGGGCACTTCTTTCAATAATATTCCGAATAGTATTTATTGGGCGATAGTGACGATGACGACGGTAGGTTATGGGGATATCACTCCGGAAACTCCGCTAGGGCGCTTCCTTTCGGCCATTGTAATGTTACTGGGCTATACCATCATTGCAGTCCCCACAGGAATTGTTTCTGCGTCTATGATCCAGGAACATAGACGCAGGGTGGCCCTGAAATGTCCGCATTGTGGTAAGGACGGACATGAGGACGGGGCTGCTTATTGTAAATACTGTGGAGGAAAACTGGTAAATTGATTATGGAATGCTGTATGATAGAAAGTTATTCTATCACCCATCGCTTATCATGCGCCACCGTCTTTTTCGGATCATAAGTCATTCCTTCTTTGGTAGGGATTTTTATCACGTAAGTCCGCCCGCTGTGGTTGGACAAGGATGTTTCCCGTAACCAGGGATTCATATTCTTTAATATGGCCAGATTGATTCCTTTGCTGCGTGCGAAACGTGCCAAGTCTGCAATTCCTTT
>ERZ827524.3100-NODE-3100-length-10224-cov-3.589242_pt1 | contig 10224 bp, 9 predicted proteins | sample MGYA00519702_ERZ827524 | MGnify/ENA primary metagenome ERZ827524 (study PRJEB31778, sample SAMEA3449341) | human gut metagenome | biome: human gut; feature: human-associated habitat; material: faeces | place: United Kingdom | collected 2010/2012 ...
AGAATATAAGAGCACTTTGCAATTTGCAATGGAAAAAGGTTACAATCAATAAAGGTAATAAAAAATATAAAGTGAAAAGCGGATGCCTTATATCAAAAAGTGGAAAGACATTTTACGGTTATTTGGAAACGAAAAGTAGTGTAAAAATTCCAAATAGAGTAAAGACGATAGCAGAAAGAGCACTGTATGGTAATAAAAGCCTTAAGGAGATATATATTCCAAAAACAGTTACGAAAATCAAAGGGGAGGCATTTAGTTACATGAAAAAAATACAGATAAAAATTGCCTCTAAAAACAAATACTACTTTGTTTCCAAAGGTTGTGTGGTTAGCCGACGTACTGGACGTCTTGTTGTGGCAGTTATAAAAAAAAGAATAATAACAATTCCAGAAAAGGTAACCGTGCTGCAAGAAGGTACTTCTTTTGCGGGAGGAGAATGTGACAAAATAATATTTCCAAAGACATTAAAGAAGGTTTATTCTTACTGGAATACTTCGCTGAACAGTGCTAGTGACATAAAACTTGTTTTTAAATCCAAGGTGCCGCCAGTGCGTGAACGTGATGCGCATTTGCCATATGGAGGTGTTGTATATGTTCCAAAAGGGAAAAAACAAGTGTATAAAAAAGCTATGAAAAAATTTGGCTTGGATTTGAAAATCGTAGAAAAGTAGTAGGAAGGAGCTTCATATGAAAAAAATAATATATGCTGCCATGTTTTTTCTCGCGATTACAATGATGTGTGGAAATGCTGAGAAAGCAGAGGCAAAGTCCTATAAGGCAGGAAAATTTAAATACCAGTATAAGAATACAAAAAAAGGTGTGTGGATAACTAAGATTACACCGTTATCATCCAAGGGAATCAGCAAGCTTGATATTCCGGCTAAGATAAAAGGCAAGAAAGTAGTAAAGTTGGGTGACACAAAGGACAGCTATCACACGTCGGACGAGGCTAGAGACCTTTTTGGAATTATGATGTGTGATCCTCAAGGAATAGGGGATTTTACTATATCAAATCCTAAATTACACAAAAAAATAGCCAAAATCAAGAAGATTAAATTACCATCCTCGATTATGTCAATAACGCCAAGCTGTTTCTATTATGTGCAGGATGGAAAAGAAATTAATATTCCAAAGGGTGTGAAGAAAGAGGTTGCAAATCAGTTTACGAGGGTGAAGTGGAAGAAAGTAAAAATATCGTCAAAGAACAAAACGTATAAAGTAAAGAGCGGTTGCCTTCTTTCCAAGAATGGCAAGATATTGTATGGCCTTGTATATAAGAAGAAAAGGGTGGTTGTACCGAAAACGGTAACAGAGATTAATACGGCAGATACTAGAGATACCGTAGAAAATTCTATAGGAGATCATGGAATGTCATTTCGGGGTTGTGAGATTTTAGTACTGCCAAAGAGTGTAAAAAAAATTAGTATTTTTAGTTACTCAATGATGAAAGTGGAAGTGGATTCTGCCAGTAAGTATTTTGCGTCAAAGGACGGTTCGGTATACAGTAAAAAAGATGGCACGTTGGTATGGCTATATCAGACAGATGGTATATACAATATTCCAGACGGGGTTAAGGAAATACCTTACGACTTTGGTACATATGGAAAGGCAAAAAAAATCATTATCCCGGCGAGCGTAAAAAAGGTGTCAAATATCGTGCAGTATTGTGGCATTAAAGCTCCAATAATTGTGTGCAATGGAAAGGAACCACCGACTTTGTTAAAAGAACAGACGAATTCGGTAGTTGGTCTTGGCGACGAGGTAAACGTTAAGGTATATGTTCCAAAAGGATGCAAAGATGCTTATGAAAAAACATGGGTAATCGATAAAAGTAATGTGAGCTCAGAAAGAATTAAATTCACATTTATTGAGCAATAAGTTTTAGAAAAGCATAAGTAAATAAACCAATTATAAGGAGACTTATATGAAAAAAACAGGAAGAATACTTACATTAATTTTACTATGCATAATAGGGATTAGCGTGGGAAATAACAGACACATATTTGCAAAGTCAAAGAAAATTGGCAGTTTTCAATTTATATACAAGATTGATGCAAACAGTAAGGTTCGGATACAAAAGGTGAAAATATGTAATGCAAAAAGAATTACAAAACTGGTAATTCCATCCAAATTGGATGGTAAACCGGTTTATAAATTATGTAGTGAGCAAGAAGAACCTGTTGGGGCAGATAATTTGTTTGGGATATACGTTGATGATGAGAATAGTAACTTTGTGCCGCAAAAGATTATTAAACAGACTGCGAAAATAAAAAAGATTGTTTTGCCAGATACAATTGTTGATATTTCTGAATATTGTTTTATGGGGTTACAAGATGGCAAGAGCATAAATATTCCCAAAGGCCTTAGAAAAAATGTGGAATATATATGTAAAGATGTAAAATGGAGAAAATTTAAAGTATCAGGAAAAAACAAAAAGTATAAAGTACAAAATGGGGTGCTTTTATCAAAGAATGGCAAAACGATGTACACTACCGTTCGGCCATTAAAGAAATTGAGTATTCCTAAAAGTGTAACAAAGATAGAAAATTTATATGGCAGTTGTTGTTACAGTAAAGATACTGTTGAAATTTATATTCCGAAAACATTGACACAGGATGATATAGGGTGTTTGTTTGCTTCCAATCATTATGTGAAGTTTAATATTTCGCCGAAAAATAAGAAATACGGGGTTGCTAATGGCTGTATCTACAATAAGAAAAACAAACATCTTGTTGTTGGTGTAACGAAAAATGATACGTTTGTTGTACCAAAAGAAATTAAATATTTGAATAGGGTGCATTTTGCTGCTAAAAGAGTGAAGAAGATGGTGATACCTGCATCTGTTAAAGAAGTAGTAAATGTAAACGCAACAGGAGAGTATCATGTAAAGGAGTATTGTTTTTTGTCTAAAAAGCCACCTGTTTTAAGTAGATTTGAGATGAGTTCGCAAACTTTTTGCGTTCCTAAAGGAACAAAACAAACGTATAAAAAAGCCATGGAAAAATTTAAAAAATATGATTTAGATTTGAAAATTGTAGAAAAGTAAAATCGGATAGGAAAACAAAATGATAGAATTAGAAAAAACATATATATCTTCATCCATGGAGGCGCAGATTGCTGAAATGATGGGGAGAGATGAGAAGAGTAATGACTATCGATTCTATCATTTGTTTTCCTCTCTTGTTTTTGACAAAACAAAGAAGGAACTGAGGTTTCCAATTCTTCGAGAGATTTGGAAAAGTGGTGTTGCAAAAAAAGTTCAAAGTTATTCCTATAGTGGATCTTCAAAGTAAGGCAAAGGAGGAATACGCATGAAAGTAAAATATAAAACGATATTAATGATTGCATTTGTTGGTATTTTAGTATGTGGAATTGAAATCTCAGCAAAAGAAAAAAGAGTTGGTGCATTTCAATTTAGTTATGTTACTTTAGATGGGGACAATGTACAAATAACAAAAATTATACCTACACAGGAAACGATTCCTGATAAGTTAATCATACCGGATAAAATCGATGGGAAAAGCGTTGTAAAACTGGGGGATTTATATGATGACGATGATGGCGGCCGGGGTATTAATTTATTTGGTATTTATCTTTCAGAAGAATCAAAAAAAATGAAGTTATTGCCGACAGAAAGATACAAACAGATGGGTAAAATTAAACGTATTGTTTTGCCGTCAGCTTTAATTGAGATTACTCCCAATTGTTTTGAACATATGCAAGACGGAAAGGAAATAAATATCCCGAGTGCTTTTGAAAAAAATGTTATTTCGTTATGTCAAATTGAATGGAAAAAGGTGGTTGCTCATTCGACAAATAAGAAATTCAAGGTAAAAAATCATCTTTTGCTATCGAAAAGCGGTAAAAAAGTTTATGGATGTATAGAGAAAAGCAAAAAGATTAAAGTACCTAATGGAGTTGAAACTATAATAAATGATGCGTTTAGTGGGAGGAGAATTAAGGAAATAGTTTTACCTAAAACAACGAAAAAAATTGGAAGTGAAGCTTTTTCCGGAAGTAGAATCACAAAGTTTTGTATAAATCCGAAGAATAAATATTACGCTTCGAATAATGGATGTCTATATAACAGAAAGAGCCGAGAATTGGTTGCGGTGCGCGTAAAGGGAGGTGTTGCTCGGATTTCATCCAGAGTTAAAGTGATACCTAAAGGCGTGTCATTTTATCCGGGATATGTGAAAAAAATAGTGTTTCCGAATGAAATCAAAAAACTTTCAGCTTATTGGAGACATTCCATTCCATATTTAAATAAAATTAAATTGGTATTTACAGGTGAGTCTTTGCCAAAGCTGGCGAGAGCCAATGCAGATTTCCCAATGGATTCTGTAGTTTATGTTCCAAAAGGAAGGATAAAAACATATAAAAAGGCTTATCAGAGAAAATACGATGATATGGATTTGAAATGGGAGGAATTGAAGTAAGAGATAAATAAAATGTCCGACGGCACACTGTGGTAGGTGCTAACTGTACTTTACATGAGCCATGGTCAGTGCATTTGTCTTGAGATTGTCGATGAGACGAGGGTTGCCCTGGGTGAAACTGTGCTGCTTCAGCGTTATGTTTCATTGTTTCATTTGTTTTGCTCATAATCGGGCGATCAGCCCATAAAAAGGAATCGGTCATGAATTGTGTGCGAGCACACATTCGTGACCGGTTCCTTTTTATGGGCTGAACTTTTTCGAAAAAACTTTACAAATCCTATTGACTTAGTAGGGAATAGGTGATATGATAGGCACAGTTAAATTATACAAACCCTACATGAATAGTAGGAAAAGGATGGTGAAAGCGATGGCTAAGATTGCAAAACAGTTGACAGAATTAATCGGAAATACTCCATTGCTGGAGTTGACAAATTATGAAAAGGAAAATGAGTTAGAGGCAAATCTGATTGTAAAATTAGAGTATTTTAACCCATTGGGAAGTGTAAAAGACCGTGTGGCTTATGCGATGATTGAGCAGGGAATTGCGGATGGGAAAATTAATTCAGATACCGTGATTATCGAGCCAACAAGCGGTAATACAGGAATTGGACTTGCGTTTGTGACAGCGGCAAAGGGATTACACCTGATTCTTACGATGCCGGACACCATGAGTGTAGAGAGACGCAAGATTGTATCGGCGTTAGGTGCTGAAATTGTTCTTACACCGGGACGCGATGGTATGAAAGGTGCGATTAAAAAGGCGGAAGAGCTGAAAGAGGAATATGGAAATGCATTTATTCCACAGCAGTTTGAAAATGAAGCGAATCCGGCAATTCATAAAAAGACAACCGCACAGGAAATTTTGAAAGATACCGATGGTAAAGTTGATATTTTTGTATCGGCAGTTGGAACCGGCGGAACTGTTACCGGAACCGGACAGGGATTAAAAGAAGCAAATCCGGATGTAAAAGTTGTGGCTGTTGAGCCTGCCGGCTCACCGGTATTATCCGGAGGAAAGCCTGGACCACATAAAATTCAGGGAATTGGAGCTGGATTTGTGCCGGATGTTTTGGATAAAGAAATTTTGGATGAAATTATTCCGGTTGAGAATGATGATGCTTTTGAAACATCAAGAAAAGTAGCAAAGAGTGATGGATTGTTAGTTGGAATTTCTTCCGGTGCAGCACTTTATGCAGCTACACAGTTAGCAAAACGCAAAGAAAATGCAGGAAAAAATATTGTTGTTTTACTGCCGGATACCGGTGAGAGATATTTGTCCACTTCTTTGTTTGTAGTAGAAGAGTAAAGGAGAAGGCGATGAGAAAAAGAAAGAAGAGTGTCCTTCTTTTTCTGGTACTTGTGCTTATCCTAAGCGGCTGTGGAACGAAGTCAGATGTTATCACGATAACGAATGTTTCGTATGACCCGACAAGAGAATTTTATGAATCTTATAATACGATGTTTGAAGAATATTATAAGAAGACTTATAACAAGAAAGTTCAGGTGATACAGTCGCACGGCGGCTCCGGCAGTCAGGCGAGGTCGGTTGTGGAAGGGTGTAACGCGGATGTTGTTACACTTGCATTAGAGCATGACATTTCTCTGATTGAGAAGACGGGGCTTGTTGATGCCGGATGGATTAAAGAATTTCCAAAATCTTCTGCCCCTTATACATCGACCATTGTGCTGTTAGTGCGAAAAGGAAATCCAAAGCAGATTCACGACTGGGATGACTTAACGCGGAAAGATGTGGAGGTCATTACACCGGATCCGAAAAGCAGCGGAGGTGCCTGCTGGAACTTCTTAGCAGCTCTTGGTTATGCAAAGACCAAATGGAGCGATGAGAACAAGCAGAAAGAATTTATGAGGCGGTTGTATCACAATGTATCAGTTATGGATTCCGGTGCCAGAGGTGCGACAACAACGTTTGTGGAAAATGGTAAAGGCGATGTGCTGATTGCATGGGAAAATGAAGCGATTGCAACCATGAAATCCTACGGCGGCAAGTATGAAATTGTAAATCCGTCTGTCAGTATTTTGGCACAGCCAAGTGTTGCAATTGTGGATGATAATGCAAAAGCAAATGGCTCAGAAGAAGTGAGCAAACGGTATTTGGATTTTCTTTATACGAAACAGGCACAGCGGTTAATTGGAAAAAGCGGTTACCGCCCAACCGACAAGGAAATTTTGCAGGAATTTGGAAATGAGTTTGATTTGTCTATAAAATTATGGACGATTGACGATTTTGGCGGCTGGGAGAAAGCATATCAGAAATATTTTGATGATGATGCCATGTTTGATGAGATTTATAACTATTAGAAGAGGAGTTTTTCGGATGAGGAATACGGTAAGACAAAAGAGAGTGAAAAAAGCAAGAGTGATTCCCGGATTTCGCTGCACATTTGGAATTGTTGTGTTAATGCTTTCCCTGATTGTGCTGATTCCGCTGGCTTCAGTGCTTGTGTATTCCTTGAAAATTTCACCGGGAGAATTTTTCTCTCTTCTTTGGAAATCAAATGTAAGAAATGCTTTTTTGACAAGTATTGGCTGTTCGCTCGTGGCGGCAGGAATCAATACGGTGTTTGGCGTTATCGTGGCATGGACTTTAGTAAAATATGATTTTCCGGGCAAGCGGATTGTGGACGGGCTGATTGAACTTCCCTTTGCACTGCCGACAGCTGTAGCCGGAATTACACTTTCCAAATTATATTCGGAAACCGGATTTTTTGGAAAAATGTTAGCAGGTATTGGAATTAAGGTGACTTATACGAAACCCGGATTGGTTATCGCACTTGTGTTTGTCGGACTTCCTTTTGTAATCCGGGCGGTACAGCCGGTTCTTGAAAAACTGGATGGACAGTATGAAGAAGCAGCCTATATGTTAGGTGCAAGCCCATCGAAAACATTCAGACGTGTGATTTTACCGGAATTAAGACCTGCGATTTTAACCGGATTTGGTCTGGCACTTGCCAGAGGAATTGGTGAATACGGCAGTGTCATTTACATATCGGGCAACAGTGCAAAAGAAAAGACACAGGTTGTTTCCTATGTAATTATGCAGAAATTAAGTTACATTGATTATGAGGGTGCGACGGCAATTGCCCTTGTGATGTTAGTGCTGTCATTCGTATTATTATTGTTTGTCAATATCGTACAGGCACGGCAGGCGGCAAGAACAAATCTGTTATAGGAGGAAAAAAGGATGGAACGACGAAAGAAAATAACAAAAATTATTTTAATCACGATTACCCTTTTATTTCTTCTGCTCATGCTTGCAGCACCACTTCTTTCGGTTCTTGTTAATTCGCTGAAAGAAGGAATCGGATTTTATGTGCAGGCAATTTCAACACCGTATGTGGTAAGTGCTTTGCTTGTTACTTTGTTAGCGATGGTGATTGCGGTTGTCGTAAATACCTTTTTTGGAATTTGTGCGGCATGGCTCTTGACGAAGTTTTCGTTCCGGGGCAAACAGATTTTAGCTACACTGATTGATATACCATTTTCCATTTCTCCGGTTATTGTAGGTCTTTCCTATTTGATGACATTTGGAAGACTGGGATGGTTTTATCCGGCGATTCTGGCGTTTAACCAGTTCTTTGGTACGAATATACGAATTACATTTGCAATACCGGGTGTTGTGCTCGCAACCATATTTGTTACCTTCCCGTTTGTATCGAGAGAGATTCTTCCGGTGCTGAATGCACAGGGCAAAGATGAGGAAGAAGCGGCGGCTCTGATGGGTGCCAAAGGTTTTACGATTTTTCGTAAAATTACACTTCCACAGATGAAATGGGGACTGATTTATGGTATCATTTTATGTGCGGCGAGAGCACTTGGTGAGTTTGGCGCGGTAAACGCGTTGTCGAAAACGAGGGGCGAAACCTTTACCCTTCCGCTTGAAATCGATGCGTTATATATGTCGGGAACCGACACATCCGTAACAGCATCGTTTGCGGTATCGTCACTGCTAGTGATTATTGCAATCGTCATATTGTTTGTGAGAAATGTATTAGAACACCGAGACGGTAAGGAGAAAAAAGTATGTATGTAGAAATGAAAAACATTGTAAAAAAATATGGTGATTTTCTTGCTTCTGACCATGTAAGTCTTGGTGTGGAAAAAGGAAAGTTAGTTGCTCTGTTAGGACCGTCCGGCAGCGGAAAGACAACTTTACTGCGGATGATTGCAGGACTTGAGAATCCGAATGAAGGAGATATTTACATTGATGGCAAGCGGGTGAATGATGTACCGGCTGCCAAGCGTGGGATTGGTTTTGTCTTTCAGAATTATGCACTGTTCCGTTATATGACGGTATACGATAATGTGGCATTTGGACTGGTGCTTCAGAAGATGCCGAAAAAGCAGATTAAAGAACGGGTTACGGAATTGTTAGCGATGACCGGTTTGTCAGGGATGGAAAAACGGTATCCGAATCAGTTGTCCGGCGGACAGAGACAAAGATTATGTATAGCGAGAGCTTTGGTAAAAAAACCTGATATTTTGATTCTTGACGATAGCAGTTCCGCTTTGGATTATCTTACGGATCGAAATCTGAGAAAGGCTCTTCGTGATTTGGACGACAATATGACTATATTTATAGTATCTCAGAGAACTTCCGCTTTTTCGGGAGCCGATATGATAATCGTTCTTGATGACGGTCAAATTTCAGGGATAGGAACTCACGACGAATTGCTTGAAACCTGTCCGATATATAAAGAGATTTATGATTCTCAGTTTTCGGAAAGGGAGTGAACGTATGAAAAAAAATAAAATCGCGATTAAGCGATTATTTTTCGAGATGAAAAAGCAATGGCCGTCGTTAATCCTTATTTCTTTTTTTTCTGTAGCCGCGGTGCTTTGTTCTTTGTATTTGCCGATTCTTGTCGGGGACGCAATCGATTATATATTGGGTTTTGAAAATGTGGATTTCGATTCGATAATACCGATTCTTATAATGATTTTCGCCGTTACGATAGCCGGAGCACTTCTCCAATGGATTGTCAGCATTCTTAATTGCAAAATCGCTTACGACCTTCTTTTTGATTTAAGGAAAAGAATGTTTGAAAAAATAGAAAAGCTTCCACTTAAATATTTTGATAATAATCTTACGGGAGAAACCGTCAGTAAAATTATTAACGATACCGATGCTGTCTCGGAGGGAATTCTTCTTTGTTTCGGGCAATTATTTACGGGGATTGTCACTATTGTCGGAACATTGATATTTATGCTTGCTTTAAGAGCGGAAATCGCTCTGATAGTTATTTTAGTTACTCCGTTATCTTTTTTCGTGGCTAAATATATATCGACTCATACTTATACTATGTATAAAAAACAAGCGGAGATAAGAGGTGTTCAGACCGGATTTATAGACGAGATAATCGGTAATGAAAAGACCGTAAAGGCGTTCAACAGAGAGGCCGCTTCTGTCAAAACTTTTGAGAAACTTAATATTGAACTTGAAAAGTATTCCTTAAAAGCCACGTTTTTTTCTTCTATTCCGAATCCCGCTTCTCGATTTGTAAACAGCGTCGTTTACGCTGGCGTCGTATGTTTCGGAGCGTTTTTCACCGTAATGACTTCCGGAACGGCTGTTCCTTTTACAGTAGGAAATCTTTCTTCATTTCTTTCTTATACGAACCAGTATACTAAGCCGTTTAACGAGATTTCAGGGGTTATCGCCGAATTGCAAAATTCTTTCGCGTGCGCGAGCCGCATATTTGATTTTCTCGACGAGAATGAATTGAGCGACGAGACCGATAAAAAAGAGTTTTCTTCTTTACGAGGC
>ERZ827524.3103-NODE-3103-length-10213-cov-3.746702_pt1 | contig 10213 bp, 9 predicted proteins | sample MGYA00519702_ERZ827524 | MGnify/ENA primary metagenome ERZ827524 (study PRJEB31778, sample SAMEA3449341) | human gut metagenome | biome: human gut; feature: human-associated habitat; material: faeces | place: United Kingdom | collected 2010/2012 ...
CCATGTCCGAGAGGACATATGCCAGGGGGATCTCCACCTTCTGCAACAGGTACTCCAGGTCAAAGGCAGCGATCTGCTCCTGCAGCGCGTTCATCTCCTGGAACCAGCGGAGCTTTTCCTCCGCCGGGACAGGATCGGGATAAGAAGCCGCCGGCGTCCCCTTGCGCGGCGAGTACAGGAAGGTGAACAGCGAGACAAACTCCACCTCCCGGATCAGATCCAATGTCTGTTCAAAATCCTCCCGGGTCTCACCGGGAAAGCCCACAATCACATCGGTCGTAATGCTCACGTTTTCCTCGCCAAAAGCTTCTCGCAGCTTTGCGGCAACGGCGGCATACTGTTCCGTGGTATAAGGGCGCATGGCGCGCAGAGTCTTGCTGCTGCCGCTTTGCAGGCTCAGATGGAACTGCGGGCAAAGCTTCGGCACAGCAGCCAGGCGGCGGATATCGTCATCCGTCAGCATATCCGGGTCAAGGCTGCCCAAGCGGATGCGCTCAATGCCCGCCACAGCCGCCGCCTGTTCCACCAGCTCCGCCAGGCCCGTTCCGGTATCTTTGCCATAGCTGGGCAGGCTGATTGCCGTCAGCACAACTTCACAGTAACCGGATGCCGCCAGGCGGCGCAGTTCTTCCAGAATGCTTATTTCGCTGCGGCTGCGCACCGGGCCGCGGGCGCGGGGAATCACGCAATAAGCGCAGCGGCGGTTGCAGCCATCTTCTACCTTCACAAATGCGCGGGTGTGATCTGCAAAGCGGTCCATCGGCAGTTCTTCAAAGCTTTCGCCCTTCTGGTGCGGGCGAATGTCCACCACCTTGGTTTCCTCGCCGTTCAACACTTTTTGCACATCCTGCAAAATGGCGTGGCGGTTGCCGGAACCCGTTACCACATCGGCTTCTTCAATTTTAGCGGCTTCTTCCGGGAACGCCTGCGGGTAACAGCCCGTCAGAACTGTCACCGCGCCGGGGTTTTCGCGTTTGGCGCGGCGCAGCCATTTGCGGCTTTTCTGGTCGCCGAAGTTCGTCACGGTGCAGCTGTTGACCACATAAACATCCGCACCGTCTTTTTCTTCCACTACGGTAAACCCATTTTGCTCAAACAGCTGGGCCAACGCACCCGTTTCGTTCTGGTTGACTTTACAGCCGAGGGTATAAAAACAAACTCTCATCGTATTCCGTCCTTCTATTGGTTAACGCTCTATTAGTATTATAATAGAATCTGCCCATTCTGACAAGGCTCCACCGCCCACACAGAAAAAGATGAGTGGTAATACCATGCGGCTGCAATAAACATCCCTTATACCGCATACAATATCACCAAAGCAAAAAACATTCTTGCCGGGCAGCGCCCGGCCAAAGACGATGGCAGGGGAGGCTTTGGTCATGAAAAAGCGGGTTGCAGCCCTGATTTTGGGATTATTTTTTATCTTGAATGCGCTGCCCTGTGCAGCGCTGGATATTAACCCGGCCACCGATCGGGATTTTGATGTTCCCTGCCAGGCGGCTATCCTGATTGATGAAGATTCCGGCACAGTCTTATATGAAAAGAACGCCGACGAGTCCCGCCCTATCGCCTCCATCACCAAGATTATGACGCTGCTGTTGACCTTTGAAGCACTGGAAGCAGGGAAGGTCAGCCTGAGTGATATCGTCCCCGTATCCGAACACGCCTATCATATGGGTGGAAGCCAGATTTGGCTGGAACCCGGCGAACAGCTGACATTAGATGAAATGCTGAAAGCCATCTGTATTTCCTCCGCCAATGATGCCGCAGTAGCCGTTGCCGAATTTATTGGTGGCAGCGAGCCGGTATTTGTGGAGCGCATGAACGCCCGCGCGGCGGAGCTGGGCATGACGCATACCCGTTTTGTAAACGCCTGCGGCCTCGACGCCGAGGGGCATTATTCCAGCGCGCGGGACGTGGCCGCCATGTCTCTGGCGCTGCTGCGCCATCCCAAAATACTGGAATATTCCGGAATCTGGATGGATACGCTGCGGGGCGGCGAGACGCAGCTCACCAACACCAACAAAATGCTCAAGAGCTATGCGGGGATCACAGGCCTCAAAACGGGCACCACCAACGGCGCGGGAGTGTGCATCTCGGCCAGTGCGGTACGGGACGGTATGGGCCTGCTGGCCGTGGTGCTGGGCTCTCCCTCCAGCAAGGAGCGTTTTGCATCCGCCACGGCAATGCTGGATTATGGCTTCGCCACGTTTGAAGCCGGCGCATTTCCCCAGATCGCCGGGCGTGCGGACACGCTGCGTGTGACGGGCGGCGTGGAACAGCAGGTGGCGCTGGATTACACCGTGCCGGAAAAGATGCTGCTGAAAAAAGGCGAGGGCCAGACGCTGACGGCGGCCGTTGTGCTTCCGGAAAAGCTGGACGCACCTGTGGCGGCAGGCACGCAGGTGGCTTCCGTAACGCTGAAGGCGGGGGAAGAAATACTGGGTGAATATCCCGTCACCACCCGCAGCGAAGTACCGCAGATGGACTGGGGCACGGCCTTGTCACTTCTTACAAAAGCGCTGTTTACATTGTAGAAAATACACAATATCGGCTTGACACCCGCCGCCCTATCCTATATATTTAGTATATATCAAACGAATGGTTGGAGGCGCTTTCAATGAGTGTCAAAATGAATGGCAGACACCTTGCAAAATTCGTCGCGGACGATGAATTCGACGCGATTTTCCCGCAGGTCAGCCTGGCACACGAAACGTTGCACGGCAAGACCGGCCCCGGCAGCGATTTTCTGGGCTGGGTGGATCTGCCGGTGGATTATGATAAAGAAGAATTCGCCCGCATCAAAAAGGCTGCGGCAAAGATCCAGTCCGACAGCGACGTGCTCGTCGTCATCGGAATCGGCGGCAGCTATCTGGGCGCCCGCGCCGCCATTGAAGCGCTGAAGGGAACGCTTTACAACAACACCTGCAAGGGAACGCCGCAGATTTTTTATGTGGGCAATTCCATCAGCCCCGCCTATCTGCAGAGCGTGCTGGATGCCTGCGAAGGCAAGGATATTTCCGTGAACGTCATTTCCAAATCCGGCACCACGACCGAGCCGGCGCTGGCGTTCCGCATCTTTAAGGCCCTGCTGGAGAAAAAGTACGGTAAGGACGGAGCGAAAGGCCGTATCTACGCCACAACGGACAAGGCGCGCGGCACGCTGAAAGAACTTTCCGCAGACGAGGGCTACGAAACATTCGTTGTGCCGGACGATGTGGGAGGCCGCTATTCGGTGCTGACGGCTGTAGGCCTGCTGCCCATCGCCGCCGCGGGCTGCGACATCGACGCGCTGATGGCGGGCGCCGCCAAAGCACGGGAGGAACTGGCTGTGTGCAGCACGCAGAATGAGTGCTACCGCTATGCTGCGGCGCGCAATATCCTGTACCGCAAGGGAAAGAGCGTGGAACTGATGGCTTGCTATGAGCCGAACTTCACGATGATGAACGAGTGGTACAAACAGCTTTTCGGCGAGAGCGAGGGCAAGGACCAGAAGGGCCTGTTCCCCGCCAGCGTTATTTTTTCCACCGATCTGCATTCCATGGGTCAGTTCGTGCAGGACGGCGCGCGCATCATGTTCGAGACGGTGGTGGACATCAAACAGCCTCAGCGCGATTTGTACATTGAAAAAAGCGCAGACAACTTCGACGGCCTGGATTTCCTGGCCGGGCAGGATATGAGCGTGGTGAACCGCAAGGCGATGGAGGGCACCATTCTGGCCCACACCGACGGCGGCGTGCCCAACATCATTCTGGAGGTCGACAGCCTGACGGAGGCCGACCTTGGCTATCTGATTTATTTCTTTGAGAAAGCCTGCGCCATCAGCGGTTATATGCTTGGGGTAAACCCCTTTAACCAGCCCGGCGTGGAAAGCTACAAGAAAAACATGTTCGCCCTGCTCGGCAAACCCGGCTACGAGGCCCAGAAAGCAGAGCTTGAGGCGAAACTTCGTTAATCACACCGGACGGTGTTAAAATAAAGGAGGCTATTCCTATGATTCAATTGATTGTTGGTGGCAAAGGCTCCGGCAAAACGAAAAAGATGATCGACATGATCAACGATTCCGCGAAAACCACCCCCGGCAATATTGTATGCATTGAAAAATCCATGAAGCTCACGTATGATATTGACCACGCGGCGCGCCTGATCGACGTTGACGAGTATAAAATTTCCGGTTACGACATGCTGTACGGCTTTATCGCCGGCATCCTGGCAGGCAACTACGACATTGTGGAGGTCTACCTGGACGGCGTGCTGAAGCTGGGCAACCACGATCTGGATGGCCTCGGCAAGCTGCTGGACGAACTGAACGTGCTTGCGGGCGACGGTGTAAAAGTCGTTGTCACCGTGTCGGCGGACATGGACGTCCTGCCTGAGAGCGTCAAAAAATACGCATAAGAACAAACGCCATCAAGGGCAGGGGGCGCGGCAGGCCGCGCCCCCTGTTCCTGTGAGATTCGACGCAAGTTTTTGTGCAAATGGTCTTGACAAGCCCCCATATTATGGGTATAATAACTAGGCGACCTTTGAGGAGGCTCATCATGCTGCTTGACATCAAAAAGATTTTTGGTACGTATGACGAGCCTGTCACCGCAGCGCTGGAACTGGATCTCTCTGAAGAAGATTTCCCGGGATATACAGTGCCGGGCACGGTGGAGGCGCGCATCACTGCAACGCTTCAGGGGCGGATGCTTGAGATCGCGCTGGATATCACCGCGGATGTGGCGTTTGCCTGTGCGCGGTGTCTGGAGGAACGTACGCGGCGGTTCCATGTCATAAAGACATATTGCGTGCGCGAGGCGGATCTGAGCGACCCGGATGCGGAGCTTAGCTTTACGCCCGACGGCAAGCTGGACGTAAGAGAGCTTGCGTACACCGAGCTTGTGCTCGAAGTGCCCACCGTGCTGCTTTGCAGCGACGATTGTGCAGGGCTGTGCCCGGTTTGCGGCAACCGAAAACCATGCTCTTGCAGGCATGAAACCAGCGGTTCCGTGGACGAAAGGCTTTCTATATTGAAACAACTGCTCAACGATTAGATTCACATCATGAGGAGGTGCTTATAGTGGCAGTACCCAAGAGAAAGGTTTCCAAGGCAAGACGTGATAAACGGCGCTCCTCTGTGTGGAAGCTTACCGCCCCCACGCTGACAAAGTGCACGCAGTGCGGCGAATACAAACTTCCCCACCAGGTATGCGGCAATTGCGGCTACTACAAGGGCAAGGAAATCGTCAAAAAGGAAGCGTAATCAGCTTCCCGCAAAAGGAGAGGGAGCGATCCTTCTCCTTTTTATTTTTGCCGCAGAAGGAGGCGGGCACATGGCGGTAAAGATCACGGGCGCGGACAGGGGTACCCCTGCAGAGCAGGCGGGCCTTGCCGGCGCCACGCTGCTGTCCATCGACGGCAACGAGATCAACGATATGCTGGACTATGAGTTCTTTTCCTCCGGCCCGAAGCTGGAGCTGGCCCTGGTGCGGGGCGCGAAGCTGGAATATGTTTGTGTGGAAAAGGATGAGTATGCGCCGCTGGGGTGCGCTTTCGAGAGCTACCTCATCGACAAAAAGCACTCCTGCCGCAACAAATGCATGTTCTGCTTCATCGACCAGCTCCCCAGCGGCCTGCGGGAGACGCTGTATTTCAAGGACGACGACGAGCGTCTGTCTTTTCTGTTCGGCAATTATATCACGCTGACGAACCTGAACGCCCACGAAGTGGAGCGTATCAAAAAAATGCACATCTCGCCCATCAACATTTCCGTGCATACCGTGGAACCGGAGCTGCGTGTGAAAATGATGACGAACAGGCACGCGGGCGAGGTGCTGAAATACATCGACGAGTTTGCCGGAGCGGGCATTGAGATGAACTGCCAGCTTGTGATGTGCCGCGGCGTCAACGATGGCGGGCACCTGCGCAAAAGCCTGGAAAAGCTGGGCGGCCTGTACCCGGCGGTGCGCAGCATCGCGGCCGTGCCCACGGGCCTGACACGCTACCGCGACGGCCTGTATCCGTTGGAGCCGTACGACAGGGAGAGCGCCTGTGAGGTGCTGGATATCCTTGAAGAGTACGGTGAAAAATATAAGCGGCAGTACGGCGTGCGCGTGGTGTATCCCGGCGATGAATGGTTTCTGTTGGCGGGCAGGCCCATCCCGCCGGATGAATATTACGATGATTATGTACAGCTGGAGAATGGCGTAGGCATGTGGCGCTTGCTGCACGATGAGTTCATGAACGCGCTGCCGGACCAAAAGCATACGCTGCTGCCGCGCGCCATCGATGTGGCCACGGGTACGCTGGCGTATCCGCTCATCCGCATGCTGGCGGATACGCTCCAGAGCCTGCACCGCAACGTAAAGGTGACGGTCCACTGCATCCGGAACGATTTTTTCGGCGGGAACGTCAGCGTTGCGGGCCTCATCACCGGCACAGACCTGATCGCACAGCTGAAAGGGAAGCTGCGCAGCCATACGCTGGGCATCCCCGAGGTGATGCTGCGGGAGGAGAAGGACAAATTCCTGGACGACGTTACCGTCAAGCAGCTGGAAAAGGCGTTGGGCGTGCGCGTGCGCATCCTGCCGCAGAACGGCGGGGAGCTGCTGAAAGCCCTGCTGAAGTGAGAAAACTGCGGAAGCCTGATACAAAAGAAAGGAAGACCTATGGGAAAACCCATCGTAGCCATCGTGGGGCGGCCGAATGTCGGCAAATCCACATTGTTCAATAAGCTGGTAGGCCAGAGGCTGGCAATTGTCGAAGACACTCCCGGCGTCACGCGGGACCGCCTGTACGGCAACTGCGAATGGCAGGACCACCGTTTTCTGCTCATCGATACCGGCGGCATCGAGCCAAAAGCGGACGACGTGCTGCTGCGTCATATGCGCGGGCAGGCGCAGCTCGCCATCGATACTGCGGACGCCATCCTGTTTGTGACGGACATCCGCAGCGGCGTCACCGCGCAGGATCAGGACATCGCGGCCATGCTCATGCGCAGCGGCAAGCCTGTGTTCCTTGTGGTAAACAAGGTAGACGGTGTGGGCGAGCCGCCCATGGAACTGTATGACTTTTATTCGTTGGGCATCGGCGAACCGTATCCGGTTTCCTCGGTGCACGGCCACGGCACGGGCGACCTGCTGGAAGCGGTGTGCGCCTGCCTGCCTGAAAATGAAGATGGAGAGGATGAGGACGAGCGCATCGGTGTGGCGGTCATCGGCCGCCCCAACGTAGGCAAGTCCAGCCTGGTCAACCATATCCTGGGCGAGGAACGCATGATCGTCGCCAACGAGGCGGGCACCACCCGGGACGCGGTGGACAGTGATGTGGACAACCGGTACGGCAAATTTACGTTTATCGACACTGCCGGCCTGCGCAAACGCGGCAAAGTGGAGGACGGCGTGGAGCGGTACAGCGTGCTGCGCAGTCTGGCGGCCGTGGAGCGCGCCAAGGTGTGTGTCATCATGATCGACGCCACAGAGGGCTTTACCGAGCAGGATTCTAAGGTGGCGGGCTTCGCCCACGAGCAGGGCAAGGCGTGCATCATTGCCGTCAACAAATGGGACGCGGTGGAGAAAGACGATAAGACCATGGATGTACAGCGCAAAAAGCTGATGAACGATTTCAGCTTTATGTCTTACGCACCCATCATCTTCATTTCGGCAAAAACGGGCCAGCGTGTGGACCGTTTGTTCGAGCTGATCAAGTTTGTGGACAGCCAGAACGCCATGCGCGTGACCACGGGCATGCTGAACGATCTGTTGGCCCGGGCTACGGCGCGCGTGCAGCCGCCCAGCGACAAAGGCAAACGCCTGAAGATCTACTACATGACCCAGATCGCCACGCGCCCGCCCACGTTCGTCTGCTTCTGCAACTCCAAGCAGCTGTTCCATTTTTCTTACGCGCGTTATATCGAGAATCAGATCCGCGAGACCTTCGGCCTGGAGGGGACGCCCGTGCGCATCGTTATCCGCGAGCGCGGGGAAAAGGTGTAGCTGCCCGTACAGGGCCGGAAGAGCGTGCCGCGCGGCACGCCGGAACAAAGGCGGCGGGCGGTGTGCCCGGCGCTGAATACAGGAGGGATTACCGATGCTGCAAACCGTGCTGTGCGGCGCGGCATGTGCTGCCGCCGCGTATCTGCTTGGCTCTCTGAGCTTTTCCATCATCGTGACAAGGCTTTTGTATCACAAGGACATCCGCACCTTCGGCTCCGGCAACGCGGGTATGACCAATGTGCTGCGCACCTTTGGAAAAGGCGCGGCGGCGCTCACCATTGTGGGCGATATCGGAAAAGGTATCCTGGCGGTGCTGCTGGCGAAATGGGCGTTCGGTGCGTTTACGGCGGCAGACCCTATCTACGGTGCCTATATCGCGGCGTTTTGTGCGGTTCTGGGGCATGTGTACCCGGTATATTTCGGCTTCAAGGGCGGCAAGGCTGTGTCTGTGGCCACGGGCACGATCATTGCCATCAAGCCGGTGCTTATTTTGCCTTTGTTGGCGGTGTTTTTTATCGTGTTCCTGTGCAGCAAAATGGTTTCTCTGGCAAGCATCTGCTGCGCGGCGGCGTATCCCGCCGTTACATTTCTGTACTTTCATTTTGTGGCTGGGCGCGACGTCGTGCTTACCACTTGCTGCGCGGCGGTCATCGGCGGATTGGTTATATGGCTGCACCGGAGCAATATCCAGCGCATTAAAAACGGGACGGAATACAAGTTCGGGCGGAAGAAAAAATAAAGACGGGCTTTTGTCATCCGGCAGATTCACTGCAGGAGCTTGGCAATGCTGATTTTATAAGACGATCAAAGCGCACAGACGGAGTTTTCCGTCTGTGCGCTTTGATTCAGACTGTCGAAAAAGGCAAAGAAGGAAAAGAAGAGTCCGGGGAAAAAGCTTGAAAAAGGGGTGGTGAACCCCTTTTTCATTTAAAATGACCCCGCGCCGTGCGCGGCGAACGGGGCCAAAGGCCCTGTTCGTAGGCAGCTTGGCGCAAAAGCGAAGCTTTTTCGGCAAGCTGGATCAAAGCGCACAGACGGAGTTTTCCGTCTGTGCGCTTTGATTTTACAAAAGGGTACAGGTGTTGTATAGTAAACGGTAGAGCAATATCGGAGAAAAGCGATAGGGAAAATTATAGGAAACGGGGATAGTCAAAGATGAGCGGAAAGCTTAGAATCGGAATTATCGGCTGCGGGGACTTTTTGCGGCTGCGCGCTGCCGATTTGCTCAGCAGCCGGCAAGTCGAGGTGAAGCTGTTGTATTCTCCGGTGAACAGCGCAAATGCGGAACGGTATGCGGAGATTTTCGGCGCGAAGGCGGCAGACAGCCCGGAGGCGATTATAAACGATCCGGAGATAGATGTAGTGTGTGTGTTTGTGCCGCCGTTTGTACGGAAAGAATATGTTCTGGCGGCGGCGAAAGCCGGAAAGCAGATCGTTGCCACAAAACCGTTGGCTGCGGACCTTTCAGACGCACGGGAAATGACCGAAGCGGTGGAGCAGGCGGGGGTGCGGTGTGGTGTGATTTATCGCAGAACCAATAATCCGGTTATTGAAGCTTATGAAGAAATATTTTCAGGAGGAGAATTCGGTAAGCTGGCGCTTTACAAGCAGGATTGGCTCCACCACTATCCTACGTGGAACCGCTGGGCCACGGACCCCAAAAAAAATGGTGGCCCATTCATGGACGCTATGCTGCATAATTTGAATGCGGCGCGCTATTTGATGGGCCGGAGGGTTGTGGGAAGGGCCTTCTTTTCAGATGACCACACACACTCGCTTGCATGTGATGATACACAGTTTTTAAAGGTGGATTTTGAGCAGGGGGCTTCGGCGCATCTTTTCATCACATGGGCAGCGGAGCTTGCTGTATATGACAGCGCAAAAAACGACAGGGAACACATTGATCAGTGCTTTATGGTCACTGACCAAGGATGGCTGTTCCGGAATGAAATACGAGAGGGGAAAGCTGTAATTACGGCGACGCGAAACGGCTTGGAAAAAGACTTCCCGGTCATACCGTTTGAAGAAACATTTTTTGACCGTTATGCCAAAGAGATTAAAAACAGAGATATACTTCCCGCAGACCTGCCGGATATCCGCGAGGCATATGAAGATTTAAGGATTTTACTGGAGAATTGAAAGAGCAGGAGTACACGGTACAGTTTAGCGCTGGGGAAACATATGGTATAATAACCTCAAAGCTGCCGCTTGCGCGGCCGCGCGTGTGCAAGGCACAC
>ERZ827524.3104-NODE-3104-length-10206-cov-2.818442_pt1 | contig 10206 bp, 9 predicted proteins | sample MGYA00519702_ERZ827524 | MGnify/ENA primary metagenome ERZ827524 (study PRJEB31778, sample SAMEA3449341) | human gut metagenome | biome: human gut; feature: human-associated habitat; material: faeces | place: United Kingdom | collected 2010/2012 ...
CCCGCCGTAGATGCGCCAGCCCGCCTCCGTCGCCAGTCCGTCGGACAGATCATCCGGCTGGCTGTAAAAGAGGTTCGGCTTCCCCGCGCAGCTCAGGTGCACGATGCGGATGCCGAAATCCAGCGCGGCGGCAGCTTCCGTCCGGCCGTCGGACAGCCAGATCAGATTGCCGCGCTTCGCGTCCATTCTGTGTTCGATCTGCATAGGCGCTCCTTTTTGAAAAGGGAGCGGCAGCGCCGTTCCCTTTTCGTGTGTTTTATAGATGCTGGTACGCGTCCGTGACCTGCTTGCACAGGTGCTCCAGCGCAACCTGGAAGAACTGCTCGCCCTTTTCCGGCGCAGCATCGCGCGGGTCGCGGACGACGCACTTGTCCGCGGGCGGATGACCGGTGAACACGCAGTCGTCCGCGATGCCCCAGTCGGTGTATTTGAGCTTCACATCCCGGGGCGGCAGCTGGGAAAGATTGACGCAGCCGTCCGTCAGATACTGCATGAGCGAGGTCTCCACGTCGCAGGCGTGGCCGAAGTCGATCGTCTCGCCTTCGCGGGCGATCGTCGGGAAGCCAACGATGACCTTCGAGGGCGTTTCGTTCGAAAACTCAACGGCCAGCCGTTCGAGCGTCGAGGTCTGCCCCCACGCGCCGTGGCCGTTGACGATCACGATGAGCCGGTAGCCCTGCTGCACCAGCAGCCGCAGGTGCTCGCGGACGATCACTGCGAACATGTCCTCGCGGGCGTAGAAGCTCTTCATGCTGTTTTTCGGCACGTCCATGCCGAGCACATATAGCCGCTCCGGGTTTTCAAAGCCCTTGTCGCGCAGGATCGACGCCGGGCGCTCGCGCTCCGTGCCGATGAACAGCGTCGGCATCACGACGCCACCGGTCCTCTCCGCCGCGCACCTAGCCAGCGACTGCGCCAGCTGCGCGTCCGTGCCGTAGGGCATGGCGGGGCCGTGCCACTCCAGCGGGCCGACCGGCAGGTAGACGATCGAGCAGCGCTCACGCTCTGCCAGGATCTCGCCCGGCCGCAGAAGCTCCAGTTGTACCGTTCTCATAGACGCCTCCTCTGCTCAGATCAGTGCGGATTCTTCCTTTCGGGACCAGTCGCCCACGCTGCGGTAGCCGGCGGGGAGGGCGGCGGGGGTCTGGAACGTGGACTGCAGCTGGTAGAAGCTGCCCGTCTCCGCGCTCGTCATGATGCCGTGCATCGTCTCGAAGACGTGGTAGGCCATCTCCTTGCTCGCGCGGTGATCGCGCCCGGCCAGGATGGACCAGGCCATCTCCGCCGCGCCGAGACCGCGGGAGTTCTCCTGATACCCGTGCGTGAACGGGAATTCCACCGGCTCACACAGCGGCTTCTGCAGGTACACCGGCGCGCCGAACTGGTTCGGGTCGCCCATGGTGAGGATGCCCTCCGTGCCGTAGATCTTCAGGCAGGTCTCCTCGTCCTCGATGCAGTCGGAGTTCATGTGCAGCGTGCCCAGAACGCCGTTTGCGTACTGCATCGTCGCCGAGATGACGTTTGGCACCTGCACATCGTATGCCTGGCCAAAGCCCGGCGCGCCGATGCGGGTGTTGACGCGGTCGGGGTCATTCATCGCCGTGAACGCGGCGACGGACCGGACCGGGCCGAGGATGGCGGCCAGCGCCGTCAGGTAGTAGCCGCCCATGTCGAAGCCGATGCCTGCGCCCTTCTTGGCCAGATGCGTCAGGAACTCGGCGTAAATGCCGTAATCGCGGGAGATGGACGCGCGGCAGCTCAGGGGCTTGCCGATCAGGCCCTTGTCCACGATGTATTTGGCCGTCTGCACGGAGGCGCCGAGGAAGGTATCGGGCGCGACGCCCAGATGCAGGCCCTTCTCGTTCGCGATCTGCACCAGCTCCTTGCCCTGCCAGAGGTCGACGGCGATCATCTTCTCACTGAACACGTGCTTGCCCGCCAGCAGCGCCTGCTTGATGATGGGATAGTGGGCTGCGGGCGTGGTCAGGCAGATGACCATCTCGATCTCCGGATCCGCGCAGATCTCATCGAGGCTCATGGCCTTGATCCCGAACTTCGCGGCGCTGGCGTTCATACGTTCCACCATCAGGTCGCTGCACGCGACGAGCTCCATGACCGTGAACTTCCCGTTCGTGAGGTTCGTCATGTAGATATCACTGATTGAGCCGCAGCCGACGACGGCGGTCTTGATTCGTTTCATTTGGATGCCCTCCTGCTTTTCTTACAGGCCCGCGATGACCTCGCGGATGTGCTTGGCGGTGGCGTTGATCTCCTCTTCGGTCGAGTTGATGTTGATGCCGCAGCCGGAGCCCAGGCCCTTATCCACGACGCCGATGGAGATGTTGACCGCGCGGTCCAGGATATCGTCCGTCTGCGGGAGCATATGCTTCTCATACGTCCGGTCGGACAGGTGGAACGGATGGTTGTCGGTCCAGGTCTTCTTATCGAGGATCTGCTCCATGTTGTTGTACACGTGCCAGCCGGACTTCGCGATCGGAGCCGTGCCCATGGCGGCGCAGAACTTGTCCGCGAGCTCATTGGTATCGAACAGGAGCGTCAGCAGCGTGGCGCATTCCTTCTCGTCGTTGATCTTCCGGAAGCCGAGACCGTCGATGCCCTGCAGCTGGTCCTTGAGCTCCTTCTTCTTCGCGCGGAGCGTATCGAGGATGCCGTCGAGCTTCCGCCCCTGGGCGACTGCGACCGCGCCGGACAGCTCGTTCATCCGCATGTTCATGCCGACCATCGAGCGGTTGCCGACCTCGACGCCCATCCGGCAGGGCTTATGGCCCTGATCGTGGAAGCCGAAGGCACGCTCATACAGCTCGTCGCTCGACGTGCCGACGAAGCCGCCGTCGCCGGTGGTGATGGTCTTGAAGACGTTGAGGGAATATGCGCCCATATCGCCGATGGTGCCCACGCGCTTCCCATGATATGCCGCGCCGACGGCCTGGCAGCAGTCTTCGATGACGTACAGGTTATGCTTCTTCGCGATCTCCATGATGGGATCCATATCGCAGGGGTTGCCCAGCATATGGACTGGCATGATGGCCTTCGTCTTCGGGGTGATGAGCGCTTCGATCTTCGTGGGGTCGATGGTCAGCGACTCGTCGATCTCCGCGAGGACGGGGATGGCGTTCATCATGGCGATGGTCGCGATGGAGGCGATGAAGGTATAGCCGGGGACGACGACCTCGTCGCCCATGCCGATGCCGAGCGCCGCCAGGCAGCACATCAAAGAGCCCGTGCCCGAGCTCGTGGCGACCACATGCTTGTGCCCCAGCCGCTCTGCCATTTCATTTTCGAACGTGACGACCTTCGCCTGGAAGCCGTCCACGCCCGGCGTGCCGTAGCGGAACAGATTTCCCCCATCCAGCACATCCAGTACTTCCTTGCGCTCTTCCGCGCCCAATACATAAGATCCAGGTCCGCCTGCCATTTTGTTTTTCCTCCTGTTTTGTATTTTTGTTTCCTGTGTTTTCATCATAAAGCAGTTTAGTTTAAAAAGCAATAGACAATTCTATTTTCTTTCTCCGATTTTTATGCAGATTCGGTCAATTTTCCTTTACACCCTTCACAATTTCTGTTTTTGGATCGGTAGAAACATGTGGATATTGATGGACTCGGCCATTTTTCCGGCTTGCTGCTCCGGTTTTCATACATAACCGGTTTATCTTGCTTTTGCAGATATCTGGGCAGGAATGTGCTGTCTGCAGCTTGCACAAAAAGTTGACTGAATTTTTGTGAGGCAAACTAATTTTTTGTATTGCTTTACGGATTCTTAACGACTATACTGGTTCTGAGGCCAGAATAACGGTTGGCGCGGGTCACTTTTCCCTTTTCGGGCCCGGCGTCTGCCACCGGAGTCCCGGTTCCGGCCATCAAATAAAAGGAGATTTTACAAATGAAAGACCAGAGATCCCGCGCACCGGCCTCCGTCGACAACATCTACAGGCTCGACGGACGCGTGCCGGTCGGCAAAGCCATCCCCTTCGGCCTGCAGCACGTGCTGGCCATGTTCGTGGCAAATGTCACGCCCGTCATGCTGATCGCGAGCGTCGCCGTGTACAACGGCCAGGCGTTCACCGCCATCGACACGGCCCTGCTCATCCAGGCCGCAATGCTCGTCGCCGGTATCGGCACGCTGATCCAGCTCTACCCGGTCTGGCGCATCGGTTCCCGGTTGCCCGTCGTGATGGGCCTGAGCTTCACCTTCCTGTCGGCGATGATGACGCTGGCCGCGAAGGACTACGGGCTGATGATCGGCGCGGTCATCGTCGGCGGCTGCATAGAGGGACTTCTCGGTCTGACTGCGAAATACTGGCGGCGGTTCGTCAGCCCCATTGTCTCGGCCTGCGTCGTGACGACAATCGGCTTCAGCCTGCTGTCCACGGGCATTTCCTCGTTCGCCAGCTCCGCCGTCTACCCCACCGGCGCGTGGCAGAATCTGCTGGTCGCGGTCATCACGCTGGCGGCCTGCCTGGTCTATAACTCGCTCGCCAAGGGCTTCTGGAAGCAGCTGTACGTGCTGTTCGGCCTGATCGTGGGCTATATCGTATCCCTGTTCTTCGGCCTGGTCGACTTCGCGTCCATGAAGGAGACGGTCTCCGAGCTCGGGATCATCGCGCTGCCGAAGCTCTTCGCCTTCACGCCGAAGTTCGATCTCGGCGCGATCATCTCCGTGACGCTCGTGTTCCTCGTCTCCGCGGCGGAGACCATCGGCGATACCTCCGCGGTCTGCACCGGCGGTCTCGGCCGTGACATCACGGAAAAAGAGGTCTCCGGCTCTCTTGCCTGCGACGGCTTTATCTCTGCCGTGTCCGGCGGCGTGTTCGGCTGCCCGCCCATCACGTCCTTCAGCCAGAACGTCGGTCTTGTCGCCATGACGAAGGTCGTCAACCGGTTCACGATCATGTTTGGCGCGCTGACGCTGATCCTCGCGGGCCTGTTCCCGCCGGTGGGTGCGTTCTTCTCCACGCTGCCCGACTGCGTGCTGGGCGGCTGCACGGTCATCATGTTCGGCGCGATCATCGTCTCGGGCGTCACGATGCTCGGCGAGTGCGGCTTTGACCAGCGCAACACCATCATCGCCGCGACCTCCTTCGCCATCGGCATCGGCGTGACGCAGGTCCCGGAATTCTTCTCCGGCATGCCGCAGATCATCAGCGACATCTTCGCGGGCAACCCCGTCGCGGGCGTGTTCGTCGTCGCGATGATCCTGTCTCTGACGCTGCCGAAGAAGGTCAAGATCGAAGAGGTCGGCGCGCTGACCGAGGAAACGCTCGAGCGCAAGCCGGACGAAACCAACTGAGGTTTTTCATCTGCATGCAAAACAGCCTGCCGCGACCTGCGGCAGGCTGCTTTTTCGGTATCGGCGAACGCCGCCTGGTTTTACTTTCTTCCGGTAACGTGGTATCTAGTCAAGCATTACATCAAGGAGAACCTTTGAACAGCATGGAAAAGAAAGCGAATCATTTTTCCGGGCAGCTCGGCTTCGTGCTCGCGGCTTCCGGAAACGCAGTCGGTGTCGGGAATCTCTGGCGCTTCCCCTATCTCGCGGCGAAGGACGGCGGCGGGCGTCGTGGTGGGCGCGCTGTTCTTCGTCACGGCGATCTTCGCCACGCTGACCTCCTGCATCTCGGTGCTCGAGTCGATCACGGCCAACTGCGTCGAGATCTTCCACTGGGAGCGCAAAAAGGCCGTGCGCATCCTGTCGGTCATCTATCTTGCGGCCTCGGCCGTGATCGCGCTGGGCTACAGCGTGTTCTACTTCGAGGTGCAGCTGCCCAACGGCTTGGCCGCGCAGCTGCTGGACATCATGGACTATGTCAGCAACAGCGTCATGATGCCGTTCATCGCCCTGCTGTCGACCATCCTCATCGGCTGGATCAAGACGCCCGACTATGTGATCGGCGAGATGGAACGCAACGGCGAGCATTTCCGCCGCAAGAGCGTCTACCGCGTCATGATCCGCTACATCGCGCCCGTCATGATGCTGATCCTGTTCCTGCAGTCCACCGGCATTCTCTCCTGAGATGGCGAAGCCCCTCTGCATGCGTATGCAGAGGGGCTTTTCTGTCTCTGGTCGTTCACTCCGTGCCCAGCTCGACCAGCACGGCTTCTTCCGGGGCAAAGTAATCGTCCAAGTTGCTGCTCAGACCGGCGGCCATCGCGGCCCCCTCAAAGGAGATCTCCGGCACGTTGCTCAGGTAGACGAACACGGAATCACAGGCAGCTCTGCTCAGCCTGCCCCGGATCTCCAGCCGGTAGGCGTAGCTCCTGCCGTCGCAGGTCCAGGTCCCGTCCGTCATCTCGGCGTAGGTCTTCATTCCCTCGATTGTCCGCTTCACCTTCGGTTCTCTGGCACATCCGGCCAGCAGGAGCAGCAGGCAAAAAACTGCCGCAAAACATCTGATCCTTTTCATGCTCCGACCCTCCTGTCGATCATACGCGAGTATAGAGTTGTGTTCCTGTTCCGATCATAGCAGAATCCATGGAAAATTTCCACTGTAAAAACCCGCCCGAACCACAGTTTGGGCGGGTTTTGCAGCATATTTACCTGGCGGCGGACTTTTTGGTCAGGTGGAGCGTCCGGTCGCAGAGGGCACAGAAGACCAGGCCGCAGGCCAGCGCCTCCTGCTCCGTGCCGCCGAGCTCCGGCGTGAAGGAGAACAGGTCACGGCAGGCCTCTGCCAGCGTCGGCGCTTTGCCGTCCGGCTTGCCGAGCAGCGACTGCACGTCGTAGACCGTCCTTCCCTCGCCCGCGCAGCCGATCCCGGCTGCGGACAAAAACGCCAGCTCCTCCGCCTGAAAGAGGACGAGCGGCGCGCGCTCGCCGAGAAACGCTTCGATGGAGGCGGCGACTTCGGCCGCCGCGGGAGCAGACGCGACCACGGAATCTGACACACCGGCCTCCCGCGCATAGCGGGTCAGGCCCTTTTCCGGGCGGATGGACACCGTGAGGATGGTCTCCGGGGCGAAGCGGCGGAATTTCAGCGCGGACAGCTGCACCAGCTCGTCCCGGCCCGGGTGCTTGCCGGTGGTCTTGAGCGCGAGGACGCAGAAGGTATCCAGCGTCTGCAGCGGCGTATCCGCGCGCAGGGCGGACGGCTGCGGGAGCGGCCCCTGCACGGCTTCTCCGGCAGCACCCTCCTGCACGGCAGGCTGCACGCGGCGCAGCTGCCTGCAGATGGACTCGAACCACTGCTCGGCGCGCAGGGCGCTCTGCAGGGCGCTTTCCTGTCGGGAGGTGCGTTTTTTGACGGCGGCGGTCAGATCGTCCAGCAGCTCGCCGGAGGTGCGGCGGCCGTGGATGCGCCCGCGTTTGCCGAAGCCAGGCAGGAGAAATTCGTCGGTATAGTCGGTGTAGCGCGCCTTCGCGCGCACAAAAGACGCAAAAACGGGATCCTTCACCGCCGCCTCCCACCGCTCACAGAACGCGCGGCACAGGCGGATGTCCCGCTCGAGCATCCACGCCGGGCCGCGGCAGGTCAGCTCGTCGATGCGGGTATAGGCCTCGGCCAGCGTCCCGAACAGTGTCTGCGCGTCGGCCGCGGGAGGCGGCTCGGGCTTTTTTTGCGCGGGCGGGTCGGTCAGGATGTCCGGCAGGGCCTCGGGCCGGAGCTCCGGCGCGGGATCCTCGGGCTCCGGCGCGGGGGCGGGCGGCTGTTCTGCCTGCGGCTGCTGCGTCTTCTTCGGCAGGGCGAAGATCACGACCGCGGCCAGCCCCGCCGCGGCGAGCACGCCGCCCGCGATCAGGCTGTAGCTTGTGACGGCAAAGCCGAGCAGGATCAGAAGAAAGCCGATGATGATGCCTTTGATGGAACGCACGGCGGATCCTCCTTCAGGTGCGCGGCTGCGGGAACTTCTCGAGGCAGTAGAGCTGCTCCTCGTCGAGCATGTCGCCGCCGGGTGCGAAGGTATAGCCGAGGCCCTGATAAAAATGCAGGGCGTTGATGGACGCGGGGATGATGACGCGCCGGGCCGTCAGGAACCACGGGTCCCGCTCGATCGCCCCGATCAGCGCGCGGCCGACGCCGCGATTCTGCTTTTCCGGCAGCACGAAGACGGAATACAGGCAGCTCTCCGCCGGATCGTCCCGGTACGGGCGGCCGATGGCGGCGCAGCCGATGACGGTCCCGTCATCCTCACAGGCGACATAGAAGTGCATCTGCTCGCCGCGGCGCAGGAAATACGCCCGCGTCTGATTTTCGACCATCTCCTCCACAAAGGCCTGATCGTAGACCTTGCCGGAGGTGATGCGGGTGGCAAGCTCGGACACGCGGACAACAGCGTCGGCGTCCGCGGGGGCAAAACGGCGGATGTTCATGGTGCATTCCTCCCATGCGTCTGTTCGTAGTGTTCCAGTTCCTTCAAAAACGCGTCGCCGAAGCGCTCGGCCTTGGCCTGGCCGATGCCGGAGACCTCCAGCAGCTCCTCGATGGTGCGCGGGCGTCTGGCCGCCATGTCGAGCAGCGTCGCGTTGGTGCAGATGATGTAGGCCGGGATGTGCTGCTCCTGAGAAAGGCGCAGCCGCAGCGCCTTGAGCGCGGCGAGCAGGTCGTCCTCCGCCTTTTTGGGCCGTTCGGCCTTGGCTTTGGCTTTGGCCCTGCCCCGGGCCGGCTGGTCCTGCAGGGGCTGGCGCTTAACGGAGACCTCGACCCGCTGGCCGTGGAAAAGGACCTCGGCCGCCTGCGGCGTGGTGTCGACACCGCCGTGGACCGGGTCGGTCTGCAGATAGCCGCCCGCCTCCAGCAGCTCGAGAAGCTCGCGGATGCGCCCGGCGGGCAGATCGCGCATGAGCCCGTAGGTCGGCAGATCCTCCAGCCCGAGCTCGCGCACACGGGCCGCGCGGCTGCCGCGCAGCACCTGGCCCAGAAGCGCCGTGCCCACGCAGTAGCCCAGCCGGGTGCGCACGCGCACGACGCACGAGAGGATCATCTGCGCCTCGCGCGTCAGATCCTGCAGGTCGTATTCCGCCTGACAGTTGCCGCAGTTTTCGCAGCGCGGCGCGTGCGGCTGGCCAAAATAATCGAGCAGATACCCGCGCAGGCAGCCGGTGGTCTTGCAGTAGCCGGTCATCTGCTCGAGGCGGATGAGGTCCTGCGCCTGCACGGTCTGCCGCTCCTCGTCGGTCAGCTCGTCGTTTTCCGTCTGGTTGAGGATCAGGTATTTGGCCGTCGTGATATCGCCGGGAGAAAAGAGCAGGATGCAGTCGGCGGGAGCGCCGTCGCGTCCGGCGCGGCCGGCCTCCTGATAATATGCCTCCACGCTCTTGGGCATGTTGCAGTGGATGACGTAGGAAACGTTCGACTTGTCGATGCCCATGCCGAAGGCGTTCGTGGCGACCATGACGGTGCAGCGGTCGCAGATGAAATCCTCCTGATTCTGCCGCCGCTCGTCCGGGCTGAGTCCGGCGTGGTAGCGCGAGGCGGCGAAACCGCTGCTCTGCAGCAGCTCGCAGATCTGCTCGACGCCCTTGCGCGTGGCACAGTAGACGATGCCGCTCTTGTCCCGGCGTTCTTCGAGCAGCTCGAGCAGCGCCCGGCGCTTGTCCGGCGCGGCGTCGAACTGCGCCTTTTCTTTGGGGGACAGGATCTTTTCCGCCAGGGCGAGGTTTACGTTCCGGTCAAGCTCCTCGGCGTCAATGCCAATCTCCCGACGGGACAGGGCGCAGAACGCATGTCGTGGGGTGTGGGAAATGGAAAAATGCCAGTCACTGCCGGGGAAATAGGGCTTGCCACCCGCCGCTATGGCAACGGGCGGCAAATCCAGCCCGGTTTCCTTCCGGTAAAGCGCCGCCAGCAGCGCCCGACCTGCTTCGTGGCCGGTTCGTCCGGCGAGGGCACAGGACACGATTTTCACAGCGCGTCAATGATGTCGGATTCCGACGGCTCCTTGGGGCGACGGTTTTTCAGCCGGTCAACCAGAATGGCGATGCCCACGATCAGCACCAGCAGGCCGCACAGACTGATAACGACCCGGGAGGTTGTCATGGGCAGAGCGATCAGCACCGCGCCCAGAATCGTGGTAATGACGGCGGGAAGAATGCCGTAATGGTACCGGCTGGCGTTCAGAATGTCCTGAATGCCCCGGACGACCAGCAGGATACCCGCCAGACGACCCAATCCCGCGGCCAGCATCAGGGGGTTGCGCAGAAGCCACGCTCCCACGGCAAAGCAGCAGACGGCGGCAAGCACCTTCCCCAGG
>ERZ827524.3105-NODE-3105-length-10206-cov-2.737366_pt1 | contig 10206 bp, 8 predicted proteins | sample MGYA00519702_ERZ827524 | MGnify/ENA primary metagenome ERZ827524 (study PRJEB31778, sample SAMEA3449341) | human gut metagenome | biome: human gut; feature: human-associated habitat; material: faeces | place: United Kingdom | collected 2010/2012 ...
GAAAACGCTGGAAAAGAACGGCGCGGAAGCCGACTGCCTCCGTCCCTGCTTCTCTGTGCTGGACCCTGCCCTCACGGAAAGCCTGCCCGCTTATCAGACGGCCTGCGGCATCACGGACATCATGGCCCACACCTTTGAGCGCTATTTCACCAATACGCCGGACGTGGAGGTCACGGACCGGATGCTGGAGGGCGTTCTGCTGGCCATGCTCCATGAGGGCCGCCGGGTCATGGAGGCCCCTCACAATTACGAGGCCCGTGCAAATATCATGTGGGCCGGTATGGTGTGCCACAATGACATTATGGGCGTGGGCCGTCAGCAGGACTGGAACAGCCATCATCTGGAGCACGTGCTCTCCGCCAAGTACGACTGCGCCCACGGCGCGGGTCTGGCGGTCATCATGCCGGCGTGGATGCGCTACTGCGCTGAGCACGGCGGCGAAAAGCGCCTGGCTCAGATGGCCGTCCGGGTCTTTGGCTGCCAGATGGACTTCGACGATCCCAAGCGCACGGCGCTGGAGGGTATCGAGGCCTTCCGGGCATTCCTGCGATCTATCGGGATGCCCCTGACCTTCGCGGAGATCGGGGCCGACCCGGCGGACATCCCGGAGCTGGTGGAGATGAACCACATCGGCGACGGCAAGACCGGCGGCTATATCGGCCTGGACAAGCAGGCCCATTTCGATATCTACAACTTGGCCGCCGGGAGCTGCGTTCCCGAGACTTGAATGGATATGACATAAGTGCTGCGGTTCGAAAATGAACCGCAGCACTCAACGGTTTTCCTAGTGGGCGCTAACAACTCGACGAACACAGCCTGCAGGAACGCTAAAAACCATTAAATGGTAACGCAAAAATATGTGCTAACACTGATAAACCTCCTTCGCTGATTAAGATGCGGCCGGCCAGCCACTCTCATTCTACCGAAGGGGGTTCATCTTTTACATCGGCATAGCCTTTTGGGTAACGCAAAACTCCCGGATCAAGCGGACAAAGCCGCTCAATCCGGGAGTCTTACGTCAAAAAAGAAATCCTGTAGTTACTTGGGCATGGTCCACTCTCGCACCCCAGGGAAATAGGGACTCTGCTTCCGGAGCCGGAAATCATCCTGATCCTTCCGGGACCAGTCATACAGACCCTGTCCTGCCGCCTGACCGGTCCTGCCGGAGGCCAGGCCGTCTATCGTGGTCTTTTGCAGCTCTTTGGTATCACACAGGTCGGGATATACGTTCCCGGCAATGGTGCTTTCCAACTGGAAACCCACGGCATCATAATATTCCAGCAGGCCAATGGAAGCATAGCGCATGCCTACGGCGTACTTTACCGCCCGGTCGATATCGGCCGCTGTGGTAATACCCTGCTCAATGAGATAGATGGACTCCCGGAACAGGGCCTGGGCAAAGCGGTTTACCAGCAGTCCCGGTACGCTACGGTTCAGCACTACCACCTGACGGTGGAGGGCCTCCAGCAGAGTCAGCGTCCGGTCAATGGCGGACTGGGCCGTCTTTTCGTGACGAACCACTTCCACCAGAGGCAGCATGTGCACCGGCTGGAAAGGGTGGGCGATCAGCAAGTTCTCCGGCTTAGGAGACAGACCCGCCAGAATCTCCGCATCCATGGAAGAGGAACAGGAAGCCACCACGGCACCCGGCTCCGCATATTTGGCAATGTTCTCATACACTGCCTGTTTCTCCGCCGCACCCTCAGCAACAGCCTCAAAAACATAGGTACAGCCTGTCAGGGCGGTGGGATCGTTGGTGATGGTCAGCAGGGCCAGAGCGGCGGTCTTATTCTCCTCGGCAGCCAGGCCGTTGGCAATCAGATCGTCCCAGTTCTGGGCCACGGCCTTGCGGCAGCGTTCTAAGCCCTTTTCCGAGTGACCGATGACCGTACAGGGAATGCCGTGTCCGATGATGAGGGTGGCTTCGCAGGAACCGATGGTGCCGGAGCCGTAAACCGCGATTTTTTCCATAATGACTTCCTCGTTTTTCTGCAAATGGCGTATTCGTTACATCATGGCCCAGCCGTGGGTCAGCCGCAGGGACTGGCCGGTGAGGGCACCTTGGTCATTGGAGAGGAAGAACAGGGTATTGGCCACATCCTCCACAGTGGTAAACACACCATCCACGGTATCCCGCAGCATGATGTTCTTCACCACTTCCTCCTCCGTGATGCCCAGGTCACGGGCCTGCTCGGGGATCTGCTTTTCCACCAGCGGCGTTTTGATAAAGCTGGGGCAGATGGTATAGGTATAAATGCCGTACTCTGCCTTCCCGGGCGATAGACTTGGCCAGGCCTGCCACGCCGTGCTTGGCGAAGTTGTAGGGTTCCTTCAGCTTGGAGCCTACAAAGGACTGGACAGAGCCGGTGAACACGATACGGCCGCCCTTGCCGCTGGCTTTCATACGGCGGAAGGCCGCCCGGGACACCAGAAACGCGCCGTCGGCGTGGATAGCCATCATTTTTCGCCAGTCGGCGAAGGGATACTCGTCAAAGGGGTGGACAATCTGGACACCTGCGTTGGACATCACCAGGTCGCAGGAGCCGTAGACCTCCATCATCCTGTCGAAGCCGACTTCGACCTCTTCCTCGCTGGCCACGTCCATGTGGACGGCGATGGCGGACAGGCCCTCTGCCTTCAACTGCTCCGCAAGGGCTTCCGCACCAGGCAGATTCACATCGGCGATAACCACGCCGTAGCCCTCACGGGCCATTTTTTCCACGCAGGCCTTGCCGATGCCGGAAGCCCCGCCAGTAATCAATGCGGTTTTCATAAAAATCACCTTATCTTCCTGAATATATCGTCAGCCGGCTACCAGGTTAGGCAGGCCCGTAACGAGCTGGGGGAATGCGATGCAGAGAACGGTCACAAAAAGGATAATCAGAATGAAAGGAATTACGCCCTTGTAAATCTCGGAAATTTTTACCTCCGGGGGCACAATGCCCTTGATGTAGAACAGTGCGAAGCCGAAAGGCGGGGTCATAAAGCAGGTCTGCAGGATAACAGCGGTCACGCCTACCAACCACAAGCGGTCTACGCCGAAATTGTCCATGATTGGTAAGAAAATGGGCAGAACAATCATTACGATACCGGTCCAGTCGATGAACATACCCATGATGAACACCAGAATCAGCATGATGGCCAAAGCACCAAGTCTGCCGACACCCAGACTCATCACGAAGTTCGTGATGATCACATCGCCGTCCAGGGACATGAAGATGCCGGTGAAGGCCGCCGCACCGAACAGGATGATAAACACCATGGCGGAGGTCTTGGCGGTATCAATGACGGAATCATACAGCATTTTCCAGCTGAACTGCTTGTAGCAGATGGCCAGAATCAGCGCCACCAGAGCGCCTACGCCAGCGGCCTCGGTAGGTGTGGCAATGCCGGAGAAAATGGAACCCAGCACACCCAGAATCAGCAGCAGCGGGGGGATCAGGTTGACAAGAGATCCAACAATGCGCTGCTTCAAGGGCATTTCTGCCAGTTCCTCCTCACTCATGGCGGGGCCGTATTCAGGGTGGATATGGCAGATAATGATGATGTAAATAGCATAGCAGGCAGCCAACAGCAGGCCAGGGATCAATGCGGCGAAGAACAGCTTGCCAACGGAGACCTCCGCATAGGAGCCCATTGTGACCAACATGATGGAGGGTGGAATCAGGATGCCCAGAGAACCGCCTGCACACACCATACCTGCCGCCAGACGGTGGTCATAGCCGCATTTAAGCAAGATGGGCATAGACAGCATACCCATGGTTACAACGGAAGCGCCTACGATGCCGGTGGTAGCCGCAAAGATGGTAGACACCACAATAACTGCCAGACCCAGGCCACCTTTCAAGGGGCCCAGCAGGTAGCGAATGGAAAGGAACAGACCGTCTGCCACCTTGGAATGTGTCAGGAAGTTTGCCATCAGGACGAACATGGGAATTGCCACCATGGAATAGCTTTGCATCTGGTCATATATCTTTGTGGCGGCAATATTCAACCCGGATCCGCCCCAGGCGATAACGCCGATGATGATGCCGGCGCCGCCCAGCACGAAGGCCAGCTCCTGACCGGCAACAAGGCCGATGATCATGATGACAAATAGGGAACTAATCAAAATGGCACAGAGGGCCTCATAGGAAACGCCGCTGGAAACCACTGCGTTTCCAATCAAATCTTGGATTATCTGAAACATTTACTTCTCTCCCTTCTCGTCAACAGGGATGTGTCCGCCGTTTTCAAGAATTACTGCCTCAGCGGCACTGGGACCCTCATCAATCTGGGGATCTTTGCAACCGTTGCGGATGTACTCGATCACCCAGTCTACGTGCTTGAGAATTTCGGATATGCCCTGAATGGCCAGCAGCAGCATTCCCACAAACAGGGCCAGTCGTACCGGCCATGTTACAGGCTGCCATACAGAGTAGCCCAATTCATGGGTGGTGTATGCGCGAAGGAAGAACCGATAGGTAACAGGAACCAGTTCAAAGGAAAACGGGACAAAGAAGATCAGGTAGGTGACGATATGCATGATGTGGCGCACAATACCGGGAAGCATCGCATAAATGACATCCACGGAGACATAGGCTTTTCGCAGGAAACCAAAGGCACTGATCAGGATGATATAGCAGCCGAAGCTCATCACAATCATATCCATCGTCCAGATTTGTGGACTGTTCAGGATACGGCGCATGAACACCTCGAAAATAATAACTGCCATCGTAAGCAAAGAAATGAACGCGAAAACACGGCCTGTCCATTCCGTAAACGTATCGATGCACTTGCAGATGACTTTTATCGCTTTCATTGAATCAACCTCTCCAAGAAGTCCCGCGATTTATACACGGGCGAAATATCCATCCGGATTACTCGAAATCGTGGGTAAAGCCGAAACCATAGCCGACGTTGTTCAACATGCCGCGGTAAGGATCAACCACCTTGCAGTATTCTTTCATGGAATCATAGACCATCTTGAAGTTGGGATTGTTAGCCGCTTCCTCTTCGTAGACCTCAACTGCGGTTTTCTTAATGGTGGCAAGATCCTCATCGTTCATGTAGGTGACGGTGACGCCTTCCTCTTCCATCATCTTATTAGCGGCATTGCAGTCCAACCAAGTGTAACGGGCCAGGTTCTCGCCACGGCAGGCGGCAGCAGCAGTCTCGATGGCCAACTGATACTCCTCAGGCAGGGCATCCCAGGCCGCTTTGTTGATGATGACGCCATTGTTGCCGGAGGACTGATACCATGCGGGTTCACACCAATACTTGGCAACCTCTTCCAACTTCAGGGTGGAGTCAGCATTAGGGCCAGAGAACTCACCGGCATCAATGACGCCACGCTGCAGAGACTCGTACAGCTCAGATGCTGCCACGGTGGTGATGTTAAAGCCCAATTTCTGGCCCACGCGTCCGGCCATAACACCGCCGAGGCGTGTCTTCATGGTCTGAAGATCCTTGATGCTGGTGATAGGCTTGGAGGATCGGATACCGGATTCGGAGAAGTGGCACAGAATGGGGAACCAGACTAGATCATACTGGCCGTACAGCTTCTGCGCGACCTCAATGCCGCCGCCTTGTTCAAACCAGACGTAGTAGTCCAAGCCGGAGAACAGGTTCATAGTTGTAGACAGCAGTTCAAACGCGGGGTCCTTGCCTGCCCAGTAACCAGCCCAGTCGCCGGCGCACTGAACGGTGCCATCCTGCACCGTATCAAATACGGCGTTGGCGGCACAGACTTCGCCTTCACCGTAGTTGGTGATCTGGAACTTTCCGTTGGTCAGTTGGCTCACCAGTTCGGAGAATCTCTGATCAACAGTAAAGTGCACATTGCCGGAGCCCCAGGTAGAGGCCATCTTCCACTTGACCACAGGCAGGTCATCATTACTGCCGCTCGTATTCGTGACTTGACTCATCACGCCAGTGGTCTGACTGCTACCACAGGCAGACAAAGATAGGCTCAATGCCAGGCAGAGCAAAAGCGCAAGAAGTTTCTTTTTCATGTGATTTTCCTCCTCTTTCAGCCCCATATGAAATTATATATTTTCCATATATTACATATGGGTCACTTGTGTATATTTATTATATTCGACAGACATATTAGAATCAATGATTTTATCAAACGAAAATAATAGTTAAAATCTATACGAAATAGACAAGACGATAATTTTGCTTTAAAGCTTCTATAAAAAATATTTATAGACAAAGCACTGCGGCCTGTTAGACCGCAGTGCTTTAGAAATCAAAAATCGTCCTCTGGCAGTTTTTGCTGGATGTAATCTAGAAACAGCTGGCAGGACCGGGGCATGTATTTTTCCTTGTTCCAAGTCAGCACGATGTCCCAGTATTTCATACTGTCTGTCAGGGGGATGCACTGCACATGGGGATGGGACTGCTTTTCCAACACAGGTTTAGGGAGGATGGAGACCGCATGGTTTTTGGATACCAGTTCCACCATGAAGTCCCATTGGCTGGTTAGCAGCGCAAATTTCGGCCGGAAGCCCGCAGCGTGGCAAGCCGTCATAATCTGCCGGTGCAGAATGAAATTGTGGTTAAAAATGGCGAAGGATTCATCCCGCAGATCCGCCACAGTGATGGATTCCCGGTTCGCCAAAGGATGGCTCTCATGGAGCAGGGCTACGTTCCGTTGGGTGGTGAAATGCCGCTTCTCTACGGCGGCGGTGAGCTGATCCGTATTCAAGGTCACTCCTAAGTCCACCTCACCCCGGACCACCTTTTCATCGATGCGGTTGGCACCGTCCTCCACGATCTCGATGTGGATATTAGGGTAGGCCGCGGAAAAACCCGGCAGCAGGTCTCCGAAAAAGCAAGCCCCAAACAGTGGCGACAGCCCTAAAGTGAAGGAGCCTTCTGTATTGCGATCCATGACCTGAACGCCCTCCACCGTTTGCTGGTAGGCTTCCATGATCTGCTTGGCCCCCTTCATCAGCCGAAGCCCCTCGTCCGTTAGCCGCTGCTCTCGGTTGAAGGAGTAGAACAGCTGGACTCCTAGTTCTTCCTCTAACTTTTTCACAGCCACCGACAGCGTGGGCTGTGAGACCGTCAGGTTCTCTGCTGCCTTGGAAAAACTCTTTTCTCGTGCGACAGCCAAAAAATACGAGATCTGCTTAATATCCATTATGTCACCTTTCTGATACTAATGTCTTTTTATAAAATAATAGCATATAAATATGTGGTATCACGTTATGCGTGATGGCCTTCCGGCGCTTTTATGTGAGCCTTTTAATTTACGCTGGGTTGGAACTGTGGAGCAGCTTCAGAATTTACAGGTTGCGTGACTTACTTTCTGCTCTCTATTTTACGGATAAGTACTGCAAACGGCAACACTTTCTTTCTTGTGATAAAAAGATGCCACTACCTTTCCCTTTGCGCTGAGCCAAATTCCGGCTGTGGGAGAGAAGCCTGTTAATGTCTATGGGCTTAGCGCCCATGACATAAGCACCTTCCACACATCAGACCGCATAATAGATTTCTTTTAATATAAGGCGAAACAGAACCAATCTTCCGTAATCAAGGTCGACCCTCGGTATACCAGCCAGTGCTGTCCCGTCTGTGGACACACCGAAAAGGCAAACCGCAACAAGAAGATACATCTGTTTACCTGTAAGAACTGCGGCTACAAGTCGAACGATGACCGGATCGGCGCAATGAATCTGTATCGCATGGGAATCAACTATCTCTATGATAGTCAAGTACCTGATACAGTTGCGGCAGAGTAAACTTTGCCGCAAAGGGTGCTGTCAACCACCCTACGATGTAACGCCACTTGAGACAGCAATGCCTCTTGGGGTTAAAGGTCGGAGGAGCTATCCGTTACTACGACTGGGCAGTTACAAGCCCATGGCCTTTTGGCCGTGGGGTGTTGACTACAGCACATTCAAAGCACAAAAGCAACCCATTTTCCAAGCAATTATTTTTTATTATTTCAAAATTTCGCATATTTTAAACGATTGAACAAAAAAACGGAGCAGATCCGAAGGGACAACAGGGAAGGGGGGCGACCCCGGAACGGAGGAATATCCATGGCACGCTTACTGATGAAAAACGCATCCCACATCGTCACCTGCGACCTCAGCGACACCGTGTACACCGACAGCAATTTGCTGATGGAGGACGGCGTCATCACCTACATCGGCCCGGAGGAACAGCAGGCGGAGGAGGTCATCGACGCCGCCGGGTGCATCATCTATCCAGGCCTCATCAACACCCATCACCACCTGTACCAGACCTTCAGCCGCAATCTGCCTCAGGTACAGAATCTGGAGCTGTTCGACTGGCTGAAGGCCCTGTACGAGATCTGGAAGAATCTGGACAGTCAGGTGATCTACCACAGCTCCGTCACCGGCATGGGGGAGCTGATGAAAAACGGCTGCACCACCTGCTTCGACCACCATTACGTTTTCCCGCAGGGGCAGGCGGAGGGGCTGCTGGACGCACAGTTCGCCGCCGCGGAGGATCTGGGCATCCGGATGTACGCCTCCCGCGGCAGCATGGACCTGAGCAAGAAGGACGGCGGCCTGCCGCCGGACAGCGTTGTGCAGACCGTGGACGAGATCCTGCGGGATTGTCAGCGTGCAGTGGAGACCTACCATGATCCGTCCCGGTTCTCCATGCGGATGGTGGCGCTGGCTCCCTGCTCACCCTTCAGCGTTTCCGAGGAGTTGCTGCGGCAGTCCGCAATTTTGGCCAGAGATCTGGGGGTGCGGCTCCATACCCACCTCTGCGAGACGAAGGACGAGGAGCGCTTCGTCCGGGAGCGGTGCGGGATGCGGCCCCTGGAATACATGGAATCCCTCGGCTGGATCGGCCCGGACGTCTGGTATGCCCACGGCATCCATTTCAACGGGGAGGAACTGCGCCGTCTGGCGGAGACCGGCACCGGCGTTGCCCATTGTCCCATCTCCAACATGAAGCTCAGATCCGGCGTGTGCCGGGTGCCGGAAATGCTGGAATTGGGCGTTCCCGTGGGCCTTGCGGTGGACGGCAGCGCCAGCAATGATGGCTCCAATCTGCTGGAGGAGCTGCGGGTGGCCTATCTGCTCCACCGTCTCCAATCCAGTGAAAAGGCTCCCAGCGGCTATGACGTTCTGAAAATCGCCACCGTGGGCAGCGCGAAGATCCTGGGCCGGGACGACATCGGCTCTTTGGAAGTGGGGAAGGCCGGCGACCTGTTCGCTATCGACACCCGGCGTCTGGAGCTGGTGGGGGCGGATCTGGACCCGAAATCCCTGTTGGGGACCGTGGGCTGGAAAGGCCCGGTGGATTACACCGTGGTCAACGGCAAGGTCACGGTCCGCAACGGAAAACTGGTGAATCTGGACGAGGAAAAGGCCGCTCGGGAGGCCGCCGCACTGGTGCGGGACTACTTGTCCCGCTGAGACCGGCCTGACCCATCCTGCGTTGAAGCCGGGCCGTTTGGCAATTTATCCGAAAAATGAGCGGCATGCCGCACGGATTTTCCGTGCGGCATGTTTGCTGTATCCGGATCATCAGTTCCGCAAGAGCCGCTCCGCTTTTCGGACGGAGGATTGGCAGGTTATTGGGCCGTCTGCGGCGGTTTTACAGGCGGCGGCGTGGGAGGAAAAAGTTCAAAAAGCGTACTTTGAAACCTTCACAATTATTCAAACTTTACTTTTTTTACCCGGTATGCTTGACTGAATATAGGCAATATGCCCAATCTGATAGGTGCACCTGCTATTGAACGGCATATGATCCGGACCCCTGGGAAAAACGAATGTCAATCGAATTTCAGGGGAGTTAAGAAAGGAAAAGAGGAAGTTTTGCTATGAAGATGAAACGTTTTTTGAGCCTTCTGCTGGCCGGTACGCTCGCACTGACCCTCACCGCCTGCGGCGGCAGCGCCAAGACTGATCCGGGCACTTCCGATCAGCCCTCCACTTCAGATGAGAACTGGACCCCCAAGGAAAATGTTACCATGATCGTATCCTATAAAGCGGGTTCCGGAACCGATAACACCGCCCGTGTGCTGGCCGCCTATGCTGAAAAGTACATCGGCAAGCCGGTCATCATTGAAAACCTGGAAGGCGGCTCCGGCTCCATTGGCTGGACGGCCCTCTCTCAGGCGGCCCCGGATGGCTACACGCTGGGCTTCATCAACCTGCCCAACTTTAACGCCACCATCTCCGAGGGTCTGGCAACGTATACCGTGGACAGCTTCGCTCCCATCTGCAACCA
>ERZ827524.3110-NODE-3110-length-10194-cov-2.215504_pt1 | contig 10194 bp, 10 predicted proteins | sample MGYA00519702_ERZ827524 | MGnify/ENA primary metagenome ERZ827524 (study PRJEB31778, sample SAMEA3449341) | human gut metagenome | biome: human gut; feature: human-associated habitat; material: faeces | place: United Kingdom | collected 2010/2012 ...
CAATAATATGCAAGTATATCTAAGAGAAGAATATGGTATTACACCTTCAAAGAAAAATAAAGAAAAAGTTCTAATGAATATAAGATATATATCAAATAAAATACACATTTTAGAAAAATTATCAGAAAAAAATAAAGAGATAAAAGATTCTATTAGTTATATAAAAAAAGAACATAAAAAATATATAGAATTTGTTGATGATAATTTTGATCAAGAAGACATATATTTTCAAGAAGAAAATCGACAGGAAAAGCTTAAATCTATAATTAATAATATAGATAATAAGCTGGATGAAATAATAGTATATTTATATACTGGACAAATTCCGATAGTACATAGTGAACAAGAATAATGTTTAAATTCTAAAAGAGAATGATAACTTAACAATCATTCTCTTTTAATCGTCATCTAAATCTTCAAATAATTTACTATCATAAAAATCTTTTATAGAAATTCCAAAGCCAATACATATATAGTAAATTGTATCAGAAGAAGGAGCTTTCTTTATAACTTTAAAAATACTTCTTATAGTTGAGGGATTAATTCCAGAAGCTATTGCTAATTGATTTATATTCATATTATTTATTTTACATAGTTCATCAATTCTTTTTCTTGTTGCTTCTAACAAAGTCATAATAATCCCTCCTATTCTTACGAAAATTTATAAAATCAGTATAGCAAATAAAAAAACAAAACATGCGTGAAATTTAACGCATAAACATTGACATTTTTGAGCAGTAATGGTATAAAAAATATAGAATAATAAACTTATGAAAAGAGGATTTTTTATGAACAATAAAGTAGTAAATAAACAAATACCGTTAGAAACAATAGTAAAAGTTGCTAATCATTTAGAAGATTACAAAGAAAATTACGATAGAAAATTTGAATTAGAACAAAATAAAAATAAGAATATTCCTTATGGAGAAAAACAATGGGAATATGAAAATGGAAATACAACTATAAATTATACAATAGAGTTTAAAAATGGAAAAAATATAAAAGAAAGTGATTATAACTGGTTTGTCGGAAACTTAAATCAGCCAAGTACAATAAAAAGCATATCTATAGATTTATATGTTAGTTTTTATACCAAAAGTCAAAATAATACTATTAATGATATATATAATAAAATTAATGTTTCATTATATTTTAGAGAATTTGATGTTACTATAGATGTAGATACTACCAACCAAGAAAATGAAGCACATAATTTATATTCAGAAGTCATGAATATTTTAGAAGATAATGAAGACAGATATAATAAAACTATGAAACATAGAAAAATAAGAACACAATGTTTTACAATATCTGTAGGAATCATTTTATCTTACATTTTATATGTCATAATAAAATTAAATATGAGTAAGCTATCTCCTTTTATTACCGAATACCTAAATAACAAAAATATTTTAGTATTTGGACAGTGGTTTATCGCAATTTTATTAGGAAATGTATTCTCATATTGGTATATTTTATCAGTATATAGACCTTTGTTACCAGATACAAAATATGCAGGATACAATTATTCTACAGGCAGAGGAAATTATACAGATGATGTTGATGATTATATAGAACATTCAGAAGTACATTTTGGAAAATACTGGGATGCTGAAAAGAGAAGAAACAAGATTGAAAAAATATATAAAGTTACTAGAATAATTATACTCGTACAATTAGTTATTAGTGCTATTTTATTCCTTATATTAAAATAACACTATGGAAAGAGGAAAAAATGGGAAAATTTACAGTTGGAAATGGGCAATATGTTATTTATGCTAAAGACTCAGGACAAGCTAGACAGGTTATAAGTCAAGAATTGCAAAGAGTCGATAAAATAAGAGAAAAAATGGCTAACTTATTAAGTAAAGATGGGATAGCAATGCAAAATTTTATGGAAAATACATCAGAAGAAAATTTAAATATATATTTTAATGATGAAACATCTTTGATATATGATGATCCAGAAAATGCAACAACAAAAGGTGAAGTAAGACAAAGAAATATTGAAAATAATAAATTTACTTATGATTTAGCTTATAGATATCCAGATATACAAGGACATAATGCTGATTTTAGGTTAGCTCATGAAATGGGACACTTAATGCTAAATCCTTCAAATGCTAGTCATCAAAAATATGATGAAAAATCAAACTCAAGACAAGTTGCTGGACTAATAAGACGAAATGAAGAAACAGGCAAATTTTATGGAGAACAAATACAAGAAAATGCAATAAATTTACTTGCTCAATTAGCAATAAGAGAAAATGTAAAAGCTGATGACATTATAACAGGTAAAGTAGATTTGTCAGAATTTAATTCATATAAAAAGTGTGATGATTTAGTCAAATTACTTGCAGTTTCAATGAGAAACGATTTTGATAAAGAAATATCATTTGAACAGTTAGCAGAACAAAAAATTGATGCTATTATAACAAGAGAAGATGGAAGTCAAGTACCTGCTAATACATTTTTTTATGGAATACTTAATGATTCTAGTATTATTGAAAATGAATTTGATAAATATCTTGGAGATGGAGCTTGGAGAGATTTAAATCAAGCATTTGAACAATTATATGACCCAAATATAAGCAAAGAAAAATTTGATTTAGTATTTAAAAATGCACAAGGGCTAATACAAGAATTTGCAAATGTTAGATATTTAGATAAACACAAAGAAGCTGTTACTAGAAATGGAGGATTTAATAATATTCCTAATCTTACTGAAAAATTAGAAATGATTGAAAAAATGACAGGTAGACAATTTGGAAGAAATGAAGATACTATACCACAACAAGAAGATGTAAGAATGCCAGAAGGTTATTCTATAAATGAATTTGGAGAAATTATAAGACCTGCAAGAGAAGAAAAACAAGAGCAAGTTAAAGAAAGTATTGAGGTACAACCAAATGAAAGCAAATTGACATTAAAGCAAAGAGTAGCACAATTTTTACAAAAAAATAATCTATTTATGAATTTATCATTTATTGACAAATTTGTTCATAAACAATTAGATATATTACCTGCACCTAAAGAAATAGCAAGGCAAACAAATGCAGTATCATCAAGTAAAACAAGGGAAAACTTTATAAAGCAATTAACCAATTTTGGTGCATATAGGAATCTTCCACCAATCCAAAGAATGTCTGATCCAGAAAAAATAGCACAAATGAGAAGAAAAATGGAACCAAAAGAGCAAAATAATGATAATAGCGAAAGAGGTTAGAGATGGAAGAAAATATTGAAAAGTATATAAATAATATTAAAGATATCAAATTATCAGATGTTGATAATGAATTTATAAAGTATCTAACTTTATTTAAAGAAAGATTTGGAAGAAATGCCTATATTTCAGAACCAAATGGAACTAAGGAACAAACAATAGAAGCAATCAAAATTTGTTTAGAAAAAAACGAAGATATATTAGATAAGTTATTATATTCAGACTCAGACAAATTTATTTATTAAGTTATTAAAATTTTAATTATATAATAAAGAAAAGAGGTATTTAAGTGTATGAATGTTAATGGTAAAAATATTTCTACTAAAGCAGAGTTATTACAAACAATAAATGAAGGAGTTAATATATTAGATTATATTAAAGATGAAAAAGATATTGATTTTGTAACTAATGCAATTATAATTGAAGGAACTGATGATGACTCATATTACGAAGAAACAGCCGAAATATTATTTAAGTCTATACTATATTATGTATTATTTACAGAGAATGAAACTAAAACTTTAAACAGATGTAAAGAAATTGCAAAATAAATGAAATTAATAAAATAAGAGATATGGTTTCAAAAGAAGAAAGAGCAAATTTACTATTTAAACCAGTAGAACTTGCGTCAGCTACAACACAAAAAACAGTATTTGAAAAATTGGATGAGAGATTATCTAAAATATAATAGATTGAGAGGAGTTAAAAGCTCCTCTTTCACGATTATCTCTCCAAATCCCATTCTTTTTCTCTATCTTCATGTTCCAATTGTTTTACAGGATCAATAAAAGTATGAGTTTTTTCTTGAAAGTTTTTAATCAATTCTTTTGACTCTCCAATTCCAAATTTATGGCAAATCCAAACTATAAATTTATCTACCGTTTCATAAAACTTATCAATAATTTTTTGTAAACGATTATTTTCTTTTTCTAATTTACGATATTTGCCTTTATATTCATATTCTAAATTATAAGATTTTTTCTCAAATTCTTCCTCTAATTCTTTTTTTCTGTTATTAAAGTCAAAATCAAGATTATTGCTTTTTATTTTGTATTTATGTTCTAAATTTTTAACAGTATTGTGTAATTCTTCATTATCAGCAAGTATTTTTTCTCTTTCTTTTTGATATTTTACAGCCTCATCAACAACTTTTGACTGTCTTGATATTTCTTTATGCAAGGATAAATTATCCTTATATAATTCTTTAATTAAATCATCTTTAGGTTTTATGATTTCTTTTAGTATCTTCTCATCTCTTTTTATTGAAAATTTACTAATTTCATTTATATCTGGAACTTCTGGTATTTCTAGTTTAATTTCTTTTAAAATTTTCTTAGTATTTTCATAATTTGTAATTTTCTTATATTCTTCAACTGTATAATGTTTTCTGTCAGTATCTTCAACAAACATACCTCTTTCTAAATCAAAACCATTTGATTTTACATGATTAAAATAGGCATCCTGTAATTTTCTATAACTGTCTCGACCTTTCCAAAAATCTCTTGCACAAATTTTATCAATGTCGATTCCATCTTTGTCTTTTGTATGAACAACAGGAACAAACATTAAGTGCATATGTGGTACACCTTCATCTAAATGTACTACTGCTGATATTATATTTTTTTCTTCTAGATTTTTATAATTGCAAATAAATTTATAACATTCATTAAAATATCTCTTGGTTTCTTTTTCTCCTATTTTATCAAAGAATATTTGGTCTGATGTAAATATCATTTGACACATTATTATGCTATTACTTCTAAGATGACCTTGCGCATTAGTTTCTTTTAAATATTTATCAAATTCTTTGGTGTATGTTAGTTCGTTTTTCTTAATGTAATAATTTAAGTGTGTTTTTGTAGTATCAATATCTTTATTAGTATGATTTTTTGCTTTTCTATCATTATGAGTTCCTTTTCCATTTACTTCTGCTCGTGTTAATTTTTCATTTCTTACAATAGCATAACTCATATCTCCTTGCACCTCCTTCTTTGCTTGAAATATTGTTTCAATGTCTAACACACTAGACAAACAAAGTTTGTCTGTGTGGCAGGGTTAAGCAACCCCACACCCCAAAACCTAAAATTGCTTAATTGCATTTTAGGTTTTTCATAAAAATTTGCTTATCGCAATTTTTATGAATGTGAGCAAAAAAATAATTTTTTTACTCACAACAAAAAAGCACTTATGCTTTTTTGTATTCACTTTAGCAACTACTAAGCAGAAACCAGAGGGAGAGAGCTAAAGTGAATTAGGTGTAATAATCCCATTATTACAAATAGAATTATTACACCTATATAAGTAGAAACCGTCGGTCGTTCGCCTCGTTTCATAGGTAGTCTAGTAAGTAGCTTTGCTACTATAATTGCTGATACTACTAAAGTATCTTTGTTCATACTTGTCCAAACTTTTTACAATTATAAATCCACACCAAGTTATGCCACCGAATACTCTTTTATTATTGTGAGTCTGTGTTCTAAAATCTCATTCACGCACCTTGTATAAATAGACTGTTTATACAAATACGAATGAATTTTATAGCATCGGCTCATTACACCTATCACTTTTTAAGAGTTTGTGGCAATTCTCTTTTAAACATAAAAAACTACCTGTAGCTTAAAAACTACAAGTAGTCTATGTTTATTCTATTTAATTAGCTCTCACAATCGATTTTAAGGTGATTTATTGTGAGGATAGAGTAATTTTACGATAAAATTTTATAAAAAATTTTCAAAATCTATTTATCAATAGTAGATTATCTGTTATAATATAGTTCATAAATAACATCTAACAAATATCTAACCAAAACATTAAAAAATATGTTATTTTATAAATGTTGTTAAATAGTAAGTTAGATAAATTAGTATTGGGAAAATGCTTGAGATAGAGCCTTTTTAAGAGGTATTATATAATAATAAATAACAAAACATATAAAACACTTATAAAGACTCTGACTCCGATATGCGTGTGTTCGAATCACACCATCCCAACCAAATATATCAGCAATTAAGTTGCTGGTATTTTTTATGTGCTTATTATAAAACATATGTTCTCTAAAGTCAAGTATATTTTTAAAAATTTTGTATTTTTTTCCAAATCTTGTTAATACTATTACTATTGGAGGTATAGATTAATGAAAGATTATTTAGGAATTCAAAGTGTTCATGCTTTAGAAGTATTAGATTCTAGGGGAAATCCGACAGTTCAAGTAGAAGTTGTAACAGAAGGCGGTTTTTCAGGTTTAGCCATAGTTCCTTCTGGTGCATCAACTGGAAGTTTTGAGGCGGTTGAGCTTCGCGACCAAGACGAAAACAGATATTCAGGTAAAGGAGTTCTAGATGCAGTCGAAAATGTTAATTCAAAAATTGCTAAAAAAATGATTGGAATGAATGTTTATGATCAACGAAAGATTGATAATTTCTTGATTGACTTAGACAAAACACCCAATAAGGCTAACCTTGGTGCAAACGCAATTTTAGGAGTTTCTTTAGCTTGTTGTAGAGCTGCCAGTAATTCTCTTGGTACTCCTCTTTATTCGTATATAGGTGGTGTAAATGCTCATGTTCTTCCTACTCCTATGATGAATATTTTAAATGGTGGAAAACATTCAGATAATAATTTGAGTATTCAAGAATTTATGATTGTTCCATCTGGTGGAAAAACTTTTGCTGAAAAGCTTGAAATGGGCGTCACCGTTTATCACAATTTAAAGAAATTATTAAAATCTAAAAATTTATCAACAGCTGTCGGCGACGAAGGAGGTTTTGCTCCTAACTTGCAGTCACACGAAGAGGCTTTGGACTTAATTGTAGAAGCAATTGAGAAATCAAATTATAAAGTAAAACAAGACATTGGAATAGCTTTAGACGTTGCGGCAACCGAAATGTTTGATGAAGCAAAAAAGCAAGGCAAAGATGGATACCTATTCTGGAAAACTGGCGAATTTAAAACCAAAGGTGAAATGATAGATTATTTAGATAATCTTACAAACAATTATCCAATAGTTTCAATCGAAGATGGGCTTGCAGAAGAAGATTGGGATGGTTGGAAAATTTTAACCGATAAACTTGGTAATAAGGTTCAATTAGGAGGGGATGATTTATTTGTAACTAATGTTTCAAGGCTAAAGAAGGGCATCGATTTAGGAATAGCTAACTGCATTTTGATAAAACCAAACCAAATAGGAACTCTATCAGAAGCACTTGATGCAATCGAACTTGCAAAATCAAATGGCTATAAGGCAATTATTTCTCACAGGTCTGGAGAAACTGAGGATACTACAATTGCTGAAATTGCAGTTGCAACAAATATAGGGCAAATAAAGTCTGGGGCTCCATGCAGAACAGATAGAATTGCAAAATATAATAGGTTATTAAACATCGAATACGAACTTTCAGAATAAAAATTTAGTAACCTTATAAAAAACTAATTCATATTTTATAAAGCCTCGATACGTCATGTTTTGTCGAGGCTCTTTCAGACCACTCAATACACATTTCCAGTCTCGTTTTAAAAATATGAATTAGATTCTTTAAACTCTTTGTATACTAATTAACGTTTCCTTATATATATTACTATTCCAACTGCTAAAACAACCATTCCAAGTACAACAAATGCAAGGTTATCTCCTGTTTGTGGTATTGGATTTGGAGCAATAGAATTGTCCTTAGGTTCTTCTGGCTTTGGTTCTGGAGTGACATCTTTTTTTAGCATTATTGATGGTGTTACATCTGATGTTGCCTTCTTATTTGTACCATCTGTTCCTGTATATTCCACATCAACTTTTTGATTTGTTGGAGTTTCAACATTTATTATTTTTTCATTAAATTTTTCTTTTAATTTTAATTTGTATTTAAAAGATGCTATCTCTCCTGCCTTTAGTGTAGTTATTTTCCATGTAATACTGTTATTTTTCGTGTCAACAGTTGGTGTTACAGTTCCAATATTTGCTTCTTCAAATATTTCAAAATCGTAGTTTTCTACTATATTTAGTGGAAAATAATCTACTACAGTAATATCTTTTATTTCATTCTCAATTACAACACTCACGTCTTGGTAAACGTCCTTTGTTATTGTGTTTTCAACAGATTCATCCAATACATAGTAGAATTTGCCATATGTTGGGCTTTCTTGAGTTCCAAATATTTCTTCGGCTAAATCTTTATATGTTTTTCCAGCCGCTTCTGCAGATGAAGTTCCATCTGGATCTGGTTGATATGTTGAATTTACGCCAGTCATAACAGTTATTATGTTTATTCCACTATCTTGAATAGATTTTAATGTTGCTTTTGTATTTTTTGCAGTATTTCCTGAATATGTTAATGATGTTCCAACTGAGTTATTTGGAACTCCATCTGTTAATAATATCAAATACTTGTTTAATGTTGTTTCTGTGCTAAAATGAGCTTTGGCTGTTTGTAAACCGGCATCAATATTTGTTCTGCCACCAGTAGTTTGGATGTTATCTATTGCTGATGTAATTTCATCTATTTTGTTACTTGGTTCAATTATGAGCTTTGCATCTTCTAATGTTCCTTCTTTTGATATTTCAGAGTTTGAAGAAAAGCTTACAACACCTATTTTTGTGCTAGGTTGTTCTTTTAATATTTGTTCTGCCAAAGTTTTTGCAGCTGTAAAAACCGCTTCTTTTCTAGTTTTTCCACTAGTTAAAGTATTATCTGACATACTCTTAGAATCATCTACAACCAAAAACATTTCAGTTGGTTTAGTTTCTTCTTCCTTGCTTTTTAGGTTTTTTACATCAATTTGCAATGTTACTTCCTTCTTTTCATTATCTACAGAGATAAGTTGTTTTATAACCTCTCCATCTTCGCCTAATTTAATTGTACATACATTATCTTTTACTTTCACAAGTGTTACATCTTCATTTGCAGCTAACACGCTTGTTGCAAGTGTTACAATCATAATTAGTGCAATAATAATTGATACACAAATTTTCTTATTCATATAAAATTCTTCCTTTCCTTTTGTTATAGAATTTCATCGTAAATATTTTAATACTAAATTCCATATTTTTCAACTAATTTTTTGAATATTCTTAAAATATTAATAAATAATCGCACCACCATAGTCATTTACTTCTAATCCTTTAAAATCTACTAATTCCAACTCATATTTTTTCAAATGTTCGATTATTTTTTCTTTGCTTTCTAAATTTTCTATGTCTCCAAATAAGACAAATTTATTGTCAAATACAAAACTTGCTCCACCAATAAATCCTTTCATATTTGAATATTTTCCATCTTTTTTTAATAATTTTATATTATTTTCTTCTATAAAATCAGAATTTATTCCATTTCCTTTCAATATTTTATCTATTCCTCTATCTGATGTAATACACGAATTTTTGCTTGTTACACATATTGAACATTTTGTATATCCTTGTTTCACAGTTATGTTAGTACTTATCATTGAATCTGTATATTTGCTTCCAATTATAAAATCTCCAATTTGACAAGCATTATATGAAACGTCATATGGATATGTTCTTCCAACTAAGTTTTTACCAACAATAAATTCTTTTTCCCTTATCTGGGCATTTGGCGCACATATTATTTTATTTTGTAATTTACAATAGAAAATATCACTGTGTCCCGAAATTTCTTCATATACATCATTAGATAATGGAATTTTTATAACATCAAAATATTTACTTAAATATTCATATTCTACTTTTCTAACTCTACTATCTATTAATAATTTTTTCATTTTTAATCGCATTCTTTCTTCGATTTAAGAAACTTAACCTTACATTTTTACAACAATCTCTTGCAACTCTTCTCTTGTAAATACGTATTTCGAATTGCAGAAATTGCACTCTATTTGTATCTTCTCTTCTTCCTTAATAATGTCTTCAAGCTCTTTTTTACCTATTGAAATAAGTGCTTTTTCCATACGCTCTTTTGAACACGTACACTTATATTCCGGTACAACCGCCTTGTTTTCACATA
>ERZ827524.3111-NODE-3111-length-10191-cov-3.049724_pt1 | contig 10191 bp, 8 predicted proteins | sample MGYA00519702_ERZ827524 | MGnify/ENA primary metagenome ERZ827524 (study PRJEB31778, sample SAMEA3449341) | human gut metagenome | biome: human gut; feature: human-associated habitat; material: faeces | place: United Kingdom | collected 2010/2012 ...
GATCCCCCTCCGGTGTCAGAAATACCTGCGTCTTATCCTTCAATCTCCGGAAGGACTTCGAATGCAGGATCCGGTCACGGTCACGCTGATAGACCGGACGGATATCACACTGCTCCTCCTCCCGAAGCCTCCCTTTCGAATTGCGGCTGTGTGCCGCATAGGGACTTAAATATTCAATTTCCAGTTGTTCCAGATTTTCTCGTATGTTCAATGGTTACGTCCTTTATCTTCAAGCTGTAACTACTCCGAACCCATTCGTAAAACTACCAAAACTACCGTTTCACAAGTCTCTACTTCTAATATTCTGCCTCCGGCTCCGTTTTCCTTTTTCTTTCTTCAAGTTATTTTTCGCTGCGGCGGCTTTGGTTATTTCCCACGGCGGCTTTGGTTATTTTCCGCGGCGGCTTTGGTTATTTTCCCGGGGCGGCTCCGGTTATTTTCCCGGGGTGGCCTGTTTTTCCGGCGGCTCTGGTTATTTTCCCGGGGTGGCTCTGGTTATTTTCCCGGGGTGGCCTGTTTTTTCCTGCGGCTCTGGTTATTTTTCCGCCGCGGTAACTCTAATTATACTGTTTTGGACATATTTCTACCTTTATAAGAAAATATGTCCAAATAATTTTTACTTTTGGACATATGAGCTTCAAATTTCACTGTTTATGTCCAAATTTCTTCTGAATTTTGCTGTTTTTAAGCATATTTCCGTTGTTTTGGATCTTTATTCTCATTTTTTTGGACATAAAATCCTTTTTATACCGGATTATGTCCAAACGCCTTCCATCACTTCCATCGTCCTCTCCAATATTCACAAACTTATTTACTGCACAGAATAGATAAATTCACCGCACTTGTGAATAGCTTCCACTGCGGTCTTAAATGGTCCCATCTGGAACACGTGCCACATATTCTTATAAGTATCCAGAGAAACTGCTACCCCCTCGCCGCTCATCTTCTTCTGCAGCATGGTGGAATCAGACATCAGCACTTCCAGATCTCCCACCTGAATATAAGTTGGCGGAAATCCCGTAAAATCTCCAAATAATGGGGAAATTTCCGGATTCCGTAAATATTCTGTATCAAATATTTCTTCAAACACCTTATTGGCAGACTTGTCACCAGGCTTCTGTTTTTCCGTTCCGGCCGTCTGTAAAGTATTTGCTGTCTGCAAAGTATTTTCTTCCTGTAAAGCATTTGCTTCGCGTAGAGTATCTGCTGCCTGTATAGTGTTTCCTTCCTGCAAAGCGCCTGCCGCCCGTATAGTGTTTCCTTCCTGTAAAGCATTTGCTTCACGTAGAGTATTTGCTGTCTGTAAAGTATTTCTTTCTTGTAAAGTGCCTACTGTTTGCAAAGTGTTTCCTTCCTGTAAAGTGCCTGCTGCCTGCAGAGGCTTTACCGCTTCCATCTGCACTTTCTTTGCCTGTGGCACATAATTTTCAATCATTTCATTCAGGTAGTTCTGATTCAGAACCGGATCCACATCAGCTTTCGTCACATGGGTCTTGCCGGATACAGTGAGGTCTGTCCATGGAGACATGAGCACAAAGCCGGCCGGAAGCATCCTCTTCTGTTTCTTTAACCGTAGTCCCAGTGCCAGCGCCAGATTTCCTCCTGCGGAATCACCTGCTACAAAAATATCCTTCGCCCCATAACCCTGGAGCATCAGAAAATCCCAAGCTGTCTGTGCATCGTCCACCGCTGCCGGATAAGGATGTTCCGGTGCCAGACGGTAATCAAAGCAGAACACATCCATGGAGAGCTGGCTCGCAAGCTTCGTGGTAAGGGTTCTGGCATACAACGGACTTCCGGTACTGTAGCCGCCGCCATGACAGTACAAAATAATTTTCTTTCCTGAATGCGGGCGGTCTACACGGATCCACTCAGCGTACATTGATCCGACGGTGGTTTCCGTCACTGCTACTTCCCGGCTGTTTCCAAATAAAGCTCCCATCTGATCCTGGGAATGACGATGCTTCTCAATATCACTATTTTCAATCAATCCATGAGCTTTGCGGATCAGGTTAATAAAGCTCTGGTTAATATTCTCTTTCGGGGTTCTTCTCATGGATATGATCCTCCTTGCTTTTCGTTCACATTGTAACTGTCAGTCTTACCCATTCATAAACTGAACTGTTACACTTTTTGACCTTTTGCTGACCTTTTAACCCTATTTTGACCTTGACTTGATATCCACGAATTGCTTCGCTGCAAAGCAGCTCCCGCAATTCTCAAACATTCGAAATCCGCTGATTTACTACGTAAATCGCTACTTTCTCATGTTTGGCGGGTTCCAAGTTCAAAATTCTTATCGTGCAAGCACGAACGACTTTTGAACTTTTAACCCTGATATCATACCATATTTTCATAAAATGTGGTATACTGAATAAGATTGTAAAATGCTTTATCAGAAAACCAAAAGAGTACTAAATCATGAAAAAAAGTCAAAATCAGGCAGCATCAAACGTTGCCACCAGCAAATTGCATAAGCATGAAAGGAAAGTCTGGTACAAGCTGGATCTGTCCGCAATTGTTTACCCGACTCTCCAGCGGAAGGACTTTTCCTCCGTATACCGGTTATCTGTTGTTTTAAAGGAACCGATTCAGCCGGATATTCTGCAGCAGGCGGTCGATATGACGCTTCCCCGGTTTCCGATCTTTAAAACAGCGATCCACAAGGGATTCTTCTGGCGTTATTTAACACCGAATCACCGCCCCGGACCTTTCGTACAGCCGGACATCCGTAACTTCTGTATGCCGATGTCCTTCCGTGCAAACAACCGTTATCTCATGAGAATTTACTATTATGGAAACCGGATTTCCTTAGAAGCGCACCACTCTCTCGGTGACGGTACAGGCGGCATGTTCGTCTTAAACACCATTACCGCGAATTACCTGCGCCTCCTTGGGCATGAGATTTCGAACGGCTATTTCGTTAAGGACATTCACGAAACACCGGATCCGGAAGAATTAGAGGACGCTTATATGCGCTACGCCAATGCCAAGGTCTGTCCTCCCCGTCCGGGAGAAAAAACCTACCGTGTCCGCGGAACGAAGGAGCCCTTTTATACCTTTAATGTCATTGAGGGAGCAATGAGTACCTCTGAGGTGCTCGCCGTTGCAAAAAAATACAACGCCTCCGTGACCGAATATCTGAATTTGGTTCTGCTTTATGCCCTGTTACAGAAGCAGCAGAATGAATGGCATATCCGGCTTCACCCGGTGAAAATTGCCATGCCGGTCAACTTACGGAGATTCTTCCCATCAAAGACGCTTCGAAACTTTATTACGATGGTTTACCCTTCCATTGATCCCCGCCTCGGTGACTATACCTTTGAGGAAATCATTACGCAGGTACACCATTACATGCGTTATTATATTAATGAGAAGTTTCTGCGCGGTGATATTACAACAAATGCCAGTACACAGCGCAATCCGGTCATCCGTGTGGTTCCGCTGTTCATCAAGGATTTCGTCGTACGCCAGTTCTACCGTATCGTGCAGGATAAGAACTCTTCTGCCGGTTTAACCAATATGGGCGCCCTGAAGGTTCCGGACGACATGAAGCCTTATATTGAGAAATTTGATATCTATATGGGACAGCCCTTTTCGAGCCGGACGAACTGTGCCATTGCCAGCTTTGAAGATACGCTCACCATTAACTTTGCAAGTAACATCATCGAAAGTGATGTGGAACGCTACTTCTTCCGTAAGCTTGTGAAAGACGGCGTCCATGTAATCATACAGAGTAACCGGGACTAACCGGTTATTATTTAAGAAAGGAGTCCTGACATTGTCATACTGTGTGAACTGTGGGGTCGAGCTTGACCCTTCGTTAAAGAAATGTCCCTTATGCAACACACCTGTTATTAATCCTAATGAGTTAGAGGGGCTCACCTATGAGCCACCTTTTCCCACGGTGAAAGGGCAGGTCGATCCGGTAAAACGCAAGGATCTGTTCCTGTTTACCATCGTAGTGCTGCTTGCGACCTCACTAAGCTGCCTGGCCTTAAACCTGTTCGTTTATTCCCGCTCGCTGTGGTCCTTATTTATCATCGGCATCTGTCTGGTTTTGTTCGTATTCCTGCTGCCGGCATTTATCCAGAATAAATTTCCGATTTATGTTTCCCTGCTTTTTGACGGAATCTCAATCGGAATTTACCTTTATCTCATTACCTATAATACCAGAAGCAATGAATGGTTCTTCCAGCTGGCTCTTCCGATTACGGTACTGCTTACGATTCTGGCTGAGATCTTCACTCTGCTGATTCATACCTTCCGGTTTTCATTCCTGTCAGCAGCCCTTTACATCTTTGCTGAAATTGCGGTATTCTGCGTGGCACTGGAGCTGTTGATTGATCGTTTCTGCAGCCGGCCGCTTTATTTAGGCTGGTCTGCGATCGTACTTACTGTATGCAGTGTGATTGTCATTGCCTTAATCGCCATGCTCTCCATGCAGCGGCTTCGTGATGCAGTAAGACGGCGGCTTCATTTCTGATGGCAAGCTTCGCCGGCTCGACAATACCTTGCCAGGTGTACTTGCATGATTCGCACCAGGCTCGCAATGACTCGCTAAGTGCTCTACTCAAAAATGATCCACCGGATCATTATCTCATATGCATGGCACACTCAAAAACTGCCGTTCCGGAAGAGAACCGGAACGGCAGTTTTTAGCCTTGAAAACCCTGACTATTTGTAACTATTCAGAGCCATGCAAATTATGACAATATGGACGTCGAATGCTCGCATTCGTAAGGACATTTGGCATAATTTATATGGCGAAGTAACTACATGAGCAAAACATAAGCTGTGAAACAGCGGTTTTGCGAATGGAGTTCTGAATAGTTACACTATTTTTAATAATTAGTAAATTTATCGATCATCCTTTATGGCAGATCATGCAGTCTTCGCTGCTCTCCCAAGTTCAATTGCACAGCGGAATCTTATGTACCACCTTTCTGTAAATCTTATATGCCAGAACAGCAACTAAAGAAATAACGCAATATAAAGTCGAAAGAATTCCAACAGCACCACCAACAATAACAATAAGCCATAATCCAATATTCATTTTATTTACTTCCTTTCACATAGTAACCTTTACCGCTCAAGCCACCATACCCAGACGCCGGCTGCAACAGCGATGACAATAAAAACTACGGCTGCAATCATTTCACCCATGAATAACATCCTCCATTTTCCAAAATAATGTGCATACCAAAATAAACCCATAGACCTTCTATGAGTCAGTTGCAATCTCTGTACGCTTCACAAATCCACCTGATTTTCAGCAGATTCAGCTAAACCGTACCTTAGCACGCACAGATTCGTTTCTTGCCATCCCGATTATGTATATAGGAAATAATAAAGAAGCTGCTGTATGCAGCATGACAAAGACGCTGGCAGCCCTGTAAGAATGCCAGCCATACACACATGGAAAGGAGTCCTGCCACTAGCAACAGAAGCTGGAGTTCTACAGACTCTGAGCGGTTCTTCCGCCCGGAACTGATTTCCATGGTATTTGCTACCGAACGGTATTCCTGACTCAGCTTGCGATAGTGAGCCACAACAGCCGTCGGTTCTGCAGCCCGGATGACCGCAGGATTATCCGGGAAATTGCACGCAACAAACTGGGAATCTACCTTGAGCTTTTCAAAGTACATCCCGGAAAAGAGCATCGCAAACACGATACACAACGTAATCCATTGTCGCATTCTCTTCTTATGCATAATCCATTTCCCTGTCTAATTAATCAAATAAGGTAACTGTTCAGTACCTTCACAGTTACGATGCAAAATCCATTCCAATTCGGCTTCGCGATGGGATTTTGCATTACTGAATCATTTTCTTACGGTCTTGGCAGTAAATGCTTCGACCTATACTGAATAGTTACCAAATAAGAACTGATCAACTTTCTGACCAGTCCTATTCTATCAAAAACCATATGTTATTGCAATCTTTTTGTAACAGTTCAGCCATGCCGGAAAACACGTATATTTATCAGCCAATCCATACAATCCGGCAGCTTATGAATGGGCAGGGCTGACCGTTACATCTTTTTAGTAACAACGATATCTGCCATCTTCTTCCATTTGAATTCTGCTTTCGTAAAAGATACGGATTCCATCCACAAGGGAAAGCGTATCCTTCGTTCCTCCTGTTTCATAAGCGGAATGCATGGCAAGCTGGGCGGCTCCCATATCCACGGTATTTAATGAAATTTTTTCGTTGGACAGATTTCCCAGCGTGGAACCTCCTGCAATGTCGCTCCGGTTTGTATATTCCTGATAAGGAATCTCCTCCTTCTGTAAGAGCTTCTTAAATAATGCCTCTGCAATGCCGTCTGTCGTATACTTCTGGTTGGCATTATATTTGATCAGCACACCACCGTTAAGACGCGGCGCATTGGTTGGATCTGCCTTATCGGTATGGTTCGGATGCAGGGCATGTCCATTGTCTGCCGAGAGCATCATGCTCGAAGCTATCTGGCGGATACTCTCTCCTTTAGTAAGGGAAAGGCCCTCCTGAATTCTTGCAAGGACATCTGACAGAAATGTAGACTTTGCTCCCTGCTTCGTACCACTTCCGACCTCTTCATTATCAAAAATGGCAAGCACCTTACTCATTCCGGTATTCTCCGCCTGTAAAAAGGCTTCCTTCGAGGCAAACGCACATTGCAGGTCATCGATCTTAGGGCTTGAATAAAACTCCTGTTCTGCTCCCCAGATGCGTCCGTCTTCCCTTAAATAAAGGAAAAGATCATAGCCTAAAAGAGCCTCCTCTTCTACACCTGCCGCTTCTGCCAACAGCTCCTTAAGCTTCCCTTTTGCTATCCCTTCGCCAAGCAGGGGCAGCATATCCTTCTGTGCATTGTAGGCATAGCCTTCGTTGATCTGACGGTTCATATGAATGGCAAGATTCGGAATCAGACACAGATCCCGATCCAGATTCACCAGCACACTCTCAATACCGTCCCCCCGGTTCACGACCACACGTCCCGCAACGGAAAGCGGACGATCCAGCCATGTGGAGCAGATCATTCCACCGTACTTTTCCACATTCAGCTTCAGATAACGGTCATCAACCGTCATTTCGTAATTGCTCTTCAGCTTAAAGGTCGGGGAATCGCTATGGGATGCACAGATTAAAAAGCCTCCCAGAGTCTCTTCCGGAAGCGTAAAGGCAATCAGGGAAGACTGGTTGCGGGTAACAAAATATCTGCCACCCTTATGAAGTGTCCATTCCTTTGCCTCATTCAGCTGCTCGTAGCCGGCCTCTTCAAGCTCTGCTGCGATGTTGTGAATCACATGATAACAGCTTGGACTTTTTTTGATAAAATCAATGAGCTCCTGCGTTTTCTGTATTTCTTTCGTAGTAATACGTGTCTCTTCCATGTTACTGCTTCTCCTGCTTATAAACGGAAGTCCATGTTCTGGCCTACCATTTTTTCCTGCGGTGTCATCACCTGATTGCTGCGCTGGTTGTAGAAATAGTCATTTACCAGACGTTTCAGCTCCTCTGCGGAAGACGCTGTGATAATAATGGTATCATCATCTTCTTCAATTCCGTATTCCTTTAAGGTATCACGGTATGTCCTGCCGGTTTCCTCCCGGGTTTTATCCGCTTTCTCACTGGCAGCTTCCTTCCGTTTTTCCTCCGCTTTCTTCTTCTCCTGCTTCCTGGCATCGGCCTTTGCTGCTTCCTTCTTCTCGGCAGACTTCTTCTCAATGCGCTCCCTCTGTGCAGCAAGGGACTTGTCAATTACTGCAAAGAATGATGCATTACCGCCATCATTCAACAGCATTCCATAACCCTTCACCTGCTGGCTGCTTCCGATACTCTGCTTCAGCTGGCTTAAGCCACTCTTCGCATTGGCAATAATACCTTCGTATTTATTACGGAAGGCTTCATCTGTTGCCATTCTTTCAAGCTTCTCTTCATCGATTAAAACTACCATCTTATTGGGGTTTGCAAAGCTTGATGCCATCGCTTTTGCCTGTTCCTTCATGTCCTTGCTGACAAGAATGAAGTCCATATTGCCGAATTTGCTCTTGAGCTGGTCATAATATTTCGCAGCTTCATCGGAGAGCTTCGGCTCCCCAATCGTCTTTCCATAGTTCTTCGTCTGGGATGACTGCCTGGTGGCACCGGTTTCTTCTTTTTGTGTTTTGGTAGTGTTCTGTGCATACGCACTTGCTGCATAGCTGTCTGACTGTACTGTGTTCATACGCTTCTCTCCTCCCTGAGTGAATTTGTGATCGTCAAAATCCGTTTTGACACATTGAACTGTTATTAAGTATATCGGCATCTTTTTCCCAAAATATAGAGAAGTTTCCAACAATCTCCTATGGTTCTTTCCATTCATTATTATTCTGTTTTTCGATCGGTTCTACCTGCTTCCGATGTACCGCTAATCCTGTCTAATTGCTTTCCGTATCCGCGCTGATTTCCCCGGTTTCAATAATAAAGGAAACGCCACCTGTTTTTCCGTCCTCCAGACCGCTGAAATTGTTGTATTGCTGATCTGCCGTTTTCATGGCCTTGAGCTTAGCTGATAAGGTACGGAGTTCTTCCGCTTTTGTTTCATAATCCGTATCCTCCCCATCGGAAGAGGTGCTTTCATCGATGCTTTCACATGCCTGATCCACACCGGATGTGTAGGTGCTGATTCCCGCAGACAGGGACTTACTTCCTTCAGTTAACTTGGACACCTGTGCGGAAAGTGCAGCATACCCTTCCGGATCTGCTGCAGCCATCCGGGCTAACGCATCATTTAACTGGGAGAGTCCGGTGCTTAAGGAGTCTGCTCCATCGCGCAGCTTCGCGCCACCGTTTTTGAGCTTCCCGATCTTTTCTTTCAGATCTGCAGTATCACCGGATGCATCTGCAAATTTATCTGCAAGTTCATCCAGCTTATCGGTAATATCATCAAAATTGTCCTCCTCCAGGATTCCATTGGAATACAACGTTGCCGTAAAATCAAGCTTAAAATCTGTTGCATCAAACGATACCTCCATCTCCTCCGGCAGATCTACATCCTCATCCTCTAACAGCTCCATCGTATCAAGAGAAAGTGCACTCTGTACCCCCGGAAGCAGCATTCCATAGACCAGATAATCTCCATCAAGGTACTTCACTTCTCCGTTTGTCACACTGACATTCCGTGCACAATCTCCGTCAAGCAGCATTCCGCTGATCACAAAAAACGGGGTAAAGTCATCACCGCTTCCGGTCTGATTCGTATAATCAAAATGCATGGTAATCCTGCCATCCGCTCCGGCAAGGGATGCAGGCTCCACCTCCGTGCCGTCCAGATAATACGTGATTTTTACTGAAACCGGAAGTGTTGCAGACGCTTCTGCTGTGCCTTCATAGTGAATATCTTCTCCATGATTTTCCCATTCATAACGGCCGTCTCCAAGGTCTGTTACCTCCTCGTCACCTTCTTTATTCTTCAGATTCGTGAGAAACGTTTTGTCGGTGAGTTTCTGATCCAACCCGTTATTTTTCAGGGCGACATTTACGGTAATTTCATTTGGCGTCCCATCCGGAGCTGCAAGCACATAAACGGACTCTTCCTTATCATTTTCCATTCCGCTTTCGTGATATTCATAAACGACCGGTTCCTCATTTATATCCATTACATCATCGGCTGCTGCTTCATCGGTTGTACCAGCGTCCGAAGCATCAGCATCCGTTCCCTTTGCCTGACAGCCTGTCAGCACAATAATCCCGACAATCACAACGATCACTGCCCAATAAAGCAATTTATTCTTTAACTGTTTCATATTTTTCACCCGCCTTACTCTACATTCTTAAGTGCCATATCCATTGGCACCCTGCTGATTCTGTGCAGCTCCAGTGCCGCCACCACAAGATAACAGACAAGACCGCTGCCAAACATCTGGATATAAGCCTGTTTGGGCACCCAGTACGGCAGCCAGCCGGTCATCATGCCTGACATCATGGCTTTCCAGATGATTCCAATTTCATACGATGTAACCGGAATACTTATAAGAACACAAAGCACCACCATAATCGAAGTCGGCAGAATATAGAGCCGTGCAATTTCTCCTCTGGAATATCCAAGGATTTTCGTCATGGAAATGGACTGTGCATTCTTTTCAATAATAATTTTGCTGAGCAGATAAACCAGAATGACAAAGATCAGAATGGCAAAGCCGCAGACCAGCTTCATCATTTCTC
>ERZ827524.3118-NODE-3118-length-10166-cov-3.153991_pt1 | contig 10166 bp, 12 predicted proteins | sample MGYA00519702_ERZ827524 | MGnify/ENA primary metagenome ERZ827524 (study PRJEB31778, sample SAMEA3449341) | human gut metagenome | biome: human gut; feature: human-associated habitat; material: faeces | place: United Kingdom | collected 2010/2012 ...
GGGGGCCGGCCGGGCGGCCGTTTACGGCCGCAAACGCCGCGGCGCCCTGCTTCGGGCTAATACCCAAAGCAGAGCGTGGGTTGTCGCTTTCAGCCGTCCGTATTGCATTTAAATATGGAGCCGCTTTTTTAATTCCCGCTTTATGCGTATTGTGCGCTTGAGGATAAGCAGGAGTATAAATACGAATATGCAGGGGACTAAAACAAAAATGCTCCATCCAAGAGATACTGCCGAATATAAATATATATCCACGAATATTTCTATAAGCAGGCAGAGCAGCCCGGCGCAGAAGAATATGGTGGCGGGCAGGGAAAGCCCCCTTATATAATTATACTTAACGCCCAGCACTATTATAAGGGTCATGGAGGCCACTACGCTGACAATGGGTACGGCTACAGTGGTGAACCAGGGGCGGGAGCCGTCCAGCCTGGAAACCATAAACAGGAAAAAGAGCAGCGCAGCAATGTCCAGTACTATGCTTTTAATGAGCACGGCCCGCTTAAAGAGCAGGGGAACGGTGACGGCCACCCAGGTGAAAAAAATTGCGCCTATGACATATTGGGACCAGGTTATGCTTTTATCTATAATTATATTGCATACGCAGCATATCGCTGCGGCAAAAACCATAAATACCGAGAGCAGGGCCGCTGCAAACTGTTTGTTTATATTCATGCTTAGCTCTTCTATCCGGTTAGGATAGGGCCGCTGGCGGGGTTCCTTGTCCTCTGGCGGCTGGGCGGGATTAATTACTTCCACTCCGCACAGCGGACATCTCTTTTCGCTTTTTTCCAGCTCTACGCCGCAGTTAACGCAGTATGACATCTGTATGTCCCTCCTCAGGATTATTGCTTTCTATTTTGACATGGACGCCGCTTTTAACCAGGAAGGTAAAGAAACGCCTTTCCACTTCAGCGCTTTTTACCGAGCGGGTAAAGGTAATGACGGCGGTTTTGTCGTAGCTCAGCATGGCCGCGGCGGTAGAATTGACCCGGCCCCGGCCCAGCATAAAGGAAACGTCAGTTATATATTTTTTCATTTCTTCTGGGAATTTAATTTCCCCCAGATTGGAGAGAGTGCCTGAAAAACGGCTTTCTCCCGCCATTTTATATACCATGCCCAGCGCGAATTTTTTTACGAACAGAGGCATGACCCTTACGGCCGGATTGCGTTCGCTTCCCACATTAGCTGCCATCTGTGCGTTAAGAGCCTTGGCGTTTATTTCATACCGCATAAAGTAATGCACCTGCCGGGTCACTTCTTCAAAGGTGTACTCTCCCATTCCGGGGTCTATGCCGGGATTGACAAACAGGGAGAAATTGCGCAGGGTGCGGCTGGGATAAAAGCGGCGCATATTTACGGGCACCGAAATTTTGACGGGTTTGTACCTGCGCCTGCGCTGAGAGCATTCAATTCCGTATATGGCCCAGATATAGACGGATACCAAATATTCGGTAAGAGAACATTTGTATTTTTTTGCCAGGGATAGCAGGGCCTCCAGAGGCATATGCGCGGTTATGATATTTAAACAGTCTTCAGGCAGGGGCTCGCCGCCGCTTTGAAAGGCTGCGTCCTCCCTGCGGCTGCGTTTTCGGTTCAGATTGGCGTATTTCTTATATGCGTCCTCCATCTCTTCCGCCTCAGGAGGGGCGTTTATGTCCAGCACTCCGTCGATTGGGGGGATTTTGGTATTATATTTAAGCTCCAGGTACTGCGCCACTACCGTTTTGAGGAAAATCATGCCTCCGCTGCCGTCCGAAAGGGAATGGAACACTTCCAGCGCAATTCTGTTGTTATAATATCTGAGCTTAAATAAAAAGCCGTTATTCAGCGCCGGCCGTATATTTCCGCAGGGATACAGCACATCCTCATATACTATGGGCGTTTGGTCGTTCTGCTCAAAATAAAACCAGAACAGTCCCCGCTTGAGCTGAAGGCTGAAGGCGGGCGTGCGTTTTACAGCTCTGGCCGCCGCAAGCTCCAACAGCTTTTTGTCTATTGGCTCAGTCAGGCTTATGCTTAATCTGTATACGCTTGACCAGCGCGAGGTTCTTATGGAGGGATACAGCTTGGCCGCGTTATCCAGCCTGTACCATTTAGCGTTTCCGATCATATTTTCCTCTTAAAATTCTTACTAATCTTAATATATATCAAGGCGGGCAAATATGCAATATAATATTTTGTAAACAAAGACCGAAGCGCTAAATATAATAAGTAATATACCAGTTGAATAACGACGGGTATTTCTGAAACTGCAAATAAAAAAGGGGCTGTTTGGGGCGCCATTACTGACCGAAGGACGCCCCAAGCTGTATCCGTTCCTTGTAGGAACGGGTGTGCCTGCGGTATACTATCCTTCTGCGAGCGATGATATATGCTTATGGCATATGAAGTAAGGTGTATTACATCATATTTTCACAAAGCGGAATATATAATACGGTTCAAGCCGTATATCATATTTCGCCAGAGGCATATCATTTATTTGCCTGCGGACAAAAACTGTTTTTTATCAGATGTTCGGATCAATCTTAGTAGGGAACCCATTATGGAACTTTACATTTCTAAAAGGGTCAATTCTATTTATAAAGAAAACGGAGACTGCTTCTTTACGAAACGTCTCCGTTTGGCCCGCAGGAATATTCGTATGGCTCCCGGCATAAAATGACCGGGGCGCTAAAGAAGGGTAAGCAGCAGGGACATAAGAGGGATAGTGATAATGCTAAGCAGGGTAGTTAAGCTTACGGCCATGGAGCCGTAAACCGAATCTCCGTCATAGCGCTCGGCCATCATGGCTGTATTTGCGCCGCTGGGCATTGCCAGCAGGATAAAGGGTATGGCCATAACCATATCTGACATGGGAAGGCCGGTAAAACGCACTGCAAGAATTATCAGGAAGGCGACAAGGGGCAGAATTATCAGGCGCATGCCTGAAGCGCATAACAGCCGCCAGTCGGAGAACAGGCTTTTAAGGGGGCATTCGGCCAGCCGTATGCCTATTACGAACATGGAAAGAGGTGTTACCATATCTGAGAGGAGGGATATTGCGCTGGCTGCCGGCTGGGGAATTATCTTAACTGCCGAGGTGAGAAACAGTACCAGGCCGAGCAGGGTTGCGACGACTCCCGGCTTTAAAAGGGAGCGCCAGAAGCTTTCGCCGTTTTTGTCATAGAGGCGCACGCCTACCGGCCAGCTCAGAAGATTGAACCATAGGGTAACGCTTGCGCCCAGCAGCACGGCTAAATCGCCCTGTTCGCCGTAGATCTGGCGCAGTACCGGATAGCCCATAAAGCCGCAGTTGGAAAAAATCATCATGTATTTTAGTATGGGGCGCTTGGAATCGGGAGCTTTTTTGAACATGAAGGACGAAATCAGGATGAAACTCATATACATAATTAAGGCCAGAAGAGCAACCTTGAGCATATCGGTAAATATGCCGCTGTCAAATTCGCGCATATAGGCGTCTATCAGCATTGCGGGCTGCGCGCAGTAAAGCACGATAAGGGAGCAGACTTTGGAGGCCTGGGCATTGACGAAATTTATTTTGCGCAGGATGAAGCCGGGCAGTATAAGCAGCAGCATAGTAAGCACGCTGGAAAAAACCGTTGAAAAATCTACCAATTAAAGCACCTCCGGAGAATATAACGCGCAGGGCGGATGAATCCCGCTGCGCAGAAATTATATCATCTAAAAATAAAATACACAACAAATTAATTAAATTGTCACACTTTTATACTGGTAATCATGCGCTCTTTTTGCTATAATAATAAAAGAACATTTGCATTTAAACCAACTAAGGAGTTATCAGAGCATGACTGAAATATACAATCAGCAATATATCTCCAAGCTTAAGAGAAACCGCGCTTATCTGTCGGCGGCTTTTTTTGTGCTGGCCTGTTTGATGGCGGCGGCATATGTGCTTTCCATAGTGCTGCTGAATATCCAGGCCGTATCCATAGCTATAGCGGCGGCGGGCGTGCTGGGGCTGGCGGTATTTTATATACTGCTTATCGGTCCGCTTTCGGCTGTATTAAAGGCGGTCAAGGAAGCCCAGAGCGGCCTTAAGAATGAGGAAAAGATGTATTTTGAGGAATACGGGGAAGAACAGCTTAAAGACGGAGTATATTATGTGGTTATGAAGGTGGAGGCGTCTGACGAAGAAGGGCGCAGCCAGGAACGGGAACTGCTGGTTCAAAAGGGGCTGGAGCCCGCTCTGGTCCGCGGCGAAGCGTTTATGGCCAATACCTTCCAGCGCGTACTGCTTGGCTATGAAAAAACAAGCGCTGGAAATCCTTAAAAGGAGGGGCCTGTTATTCCAGGCTGAAAAATGAGTATGAGAAAAATAATGGTTTGCGTTACTGTACAGAAAACCTGCCAGAGGCTTATTCAAATGGGAGCAATGTTAAAGGAGAGGGAAGAGGACGAAATGTTTGTGGTGCATGTAGCGCCCAGGGATGGCGTTCTGATGAGCGCGTCAAGCGATAATGAGGCGCTGGAGCTGCTCTATAATTCCTCTAAAGAGGCGGGCGCGAGCATGTCTGTGCTTCGTTCGGACAATATTCGGGCTACCTTGGAAGAATTTGTTTTACAAAACTCCATAACTCATATTATAATGGGTAGCGCGGGGCCGGGCGCATATAATAAATTTTACGAACATCTGCGCCGGAGATTTCCCGACGTTTATATCCTGGCCGACTGTGAGGACGGCCGGGAGGCCGTGTAAAAGCTGAAAGAAGGGGTTTGTTAAAATGCGGGCTATAATTACAGTAGTGGGAGAAGATAAAGTTGGCATAATAGCCGCCGTGAGCGGCCTGCTTGCCGAGAAAAACGTGAACATCCTGGATATCAGCCAGACAATTATGCAGGATATGTTTACTATGATAATGCTGGTGGATACCGGTTCGTGCGCTTGCAGCGAGCTTTCAGAGCAGCTTAGCGGCATAGGAGAGAAAATGGGGCTGGATATAAGGCTCCAGCATGAGGATATTTTTAAATCCATGCACAGGATATAGTTTTTCCGGTGCGGCCGGGCTGAAAAGGTGCGGCCGTTTTTAATGCATTTTATTTTAAACTCACACGCAATTAAAAGCTGAAAGGCTGTAAACTACGGAGCGGGGAAATGTTTGATTTTAAAGAAATTAATGAAACTGTAAATATGATTGAGCGCCAGCATCTGGATATACGCACCATAACAATGGGCATATCCTTATTTGACTGCGCGCGGGAGGATATTAATGCCGCCTGCGGGGCCATATATGATAAAATATGCCGCCGGGCGGAGAAATTAGTTGCCACAGGGGAAAGCATTTCAGAAAAATACGGTATTCCCATAGTCAACAAACGCATTTCGGTCACTCCTATAGCCATGGTGGCCGCGGCCTGCGGACAAAATGATTATACGCCCTTTGCCGTTGCTTTGGATAAAGCGGCGGCGGCCTGCGGAGTAAACTTTTTAGGCGGCTTTACGGCGCTTGTGCACAAGGGAGCCTCTGAGGCGGACGCAAAGCTCATAAACAGCATTCCTTCGGCATTGGCCCAGACAGAGAGGGTCTGCTCCAGCGTCAATGTGGGCAGCACCAAATCAGGCATAAATATGGACGCTGTGGCTAAAATGGGTGAAATAATAAAAGAAACGGCTTTTCTTACGGCGCAAAATGGCTCTATAGGGTGCGCAAAGCTGGTGGTATTCTGTAACGCGGTAGAGGACAATCCCTTTATGGCGGGCGCGTTTCACGGCGCGGGCGAAGGGGAATGCGTTATCAATGTCGGGGTTTCGGGGCCGGGCGTGGTGAAATGCGCGCTGGAAAAGGCTAAGGGCGCATCTTTAGGCGAAGTGGCCGAGATAATAAAGCGCAATGCCTTTAAAATAACCCGTATGGGGCAGCTGGTAGCTTCTGAAGCGGCAAAAGAATTGGACGCGCAATTCGGCATAGTGGATTTATCTTTGGCGCCTACGCCCGAAATAGGGGACAGTGTGGCGCATATCTTAGAAGAAATCGGCCTGACGCAGGTGGGCGGGCCGGGCACTACGGCTGCGCTTGCCCTGCTTAACGATGCGGTTAAAAAGGGCGGAGTCATGGCCAGCAGCCGCGTGGGCGGGCTTTCAGGAGCTTTTATTCCCGTATCTGAGGACGCAGGCATGATTGCCGCCGCGCGCAGCGGAGCGCTGAGTATAGAAAAGCTGGAGGCTATGACCTGCGTTTGCTCGGTGGGCCTGGATATGATAGCTATACCGGGAGATACGCCCGCCTCTACCATTTCGGGCATTATTGCGGACGAGGCGGCTATAGGGATGATAAACCAAAAAACCACGGCGGTAAGGATTATTCCAGTGGCCGGCGGCAACGTAGGGGATACGGTTTCCTTCGGCGGACTGCTGGGAGAAGCGCCCATTATGCCGGTAAGCGCCTGCTCCTGCCGAACCATGATAGAGCGTGGAGGCATTATTCCGGCGCCCATACATTCGCTTAAGAACTAATGCTGAATATTGTATGCTTGATTTTAAAACATGTATTCTTTCCAGAGGGAACCGATTGGCGGAGTTTTATCAAGGGCAACTTAAGGTTCAACAAGATTCTTGCCTATATCCGAACTGATGGTTCTGGCGGTGCTATGACTATGGCAAAGTTAAAATCGGGTTTCGTCCGAAGCTGTGAAATGCATGTAATAAATTGAGCGGCAGTGCCACCTGCTATCGACTATGTGGATGAGATGCTTGAGTCGCTGTTCTGGTGATTTGTTAATGATAATTTCAATGCACAGCGCGAACTGGCCGATGGATTCTATAGCAGACATTATAGAATCAGCGGCAGAGCCTTGGAGTGATAAGTTGAGCAAAAAGTGGAAATCCAGAAAAAGAAACAAGCAGCCTGAGGCGGACAAGCGGCAATAAAGACGACAATTTTTTCGATTGAGTAATTGCGCGGCGTTTGCATTGTGCAAAAACAGCTGCGGGGATAAAAGCCATAAAACTGTTTAAGGAGAAATTGCCGCGTGCAAAGTCGGGATGTTATTGTGACGGTTGAATCTCTGCAAAATATAAGAGTATTTAACAATTAAAAGTATGGAGAATATATATAATTTAATTTGGAATATTAACATTGAAGAACAAGAGAAACAGGAGGGATATTTTTATGAGCGAGCTTAAGACAAGAGAAGAGATAGCGCCTCAGTATAAATGGCGGCTGGAGGATTTATTTCCCAGTGAGGAAGCCTGGGAACAGGAATTAAAGCGGCTGGAGGAAATTGTGCCGGAGGCCGCGCGCTTTAAGGGTAAGCTTAATAATATGGAAAGCGTTTTGGAGATGCTTCGCTTTACTGATGAAATATCCCTTTCTATGGAGCGTTTATTTGTTTATGCACGTATGAGCAGGGATACAGATAATGCTTGTTCCAAGTATGTTTCCTGGGTGGACAGAGTTTCTTCCCTTATGGTTCGGTATGATGAGATTACCTCCTATATCCGTCCTGAATTAAATGATATAGACAGCGCGCTGCTGATTGAGTGGTCCCAGAATCCACGCATGAAGGATTATGATTATATGCTTAGGGAATTGGTTCGGAGCAAGCCGCATGTGCTTTCAGACGAAGCTGAAAGGATTCTTGCGCTTTCGGGAGAAATAGGGGATTCATATGATACAATTTATACCATGCTTTCTGACGTGGACCTTAAATTTGCGCCCATAAAGGATGAAAAGGGCGTTGAACAGCCCATGAGCCACGGACGGTACCGTTTATATTTGGAAAGCAGGCAGAGGGATATCCGCCGCCAGGCTTATGAATCCATGTTTAAAGCGTATATGGAGCAGATTAATACGGTTACCGCTCTTTACGGTTCCAATGTAAAAAAGGACGTGTTTTATACCCGCGCCCGTAAATTTCCTTCCTGCCGGGAGCGCGCTTTATTCGGAGGAGATATTCCCGTTTCAGTTTACGACGGCCTTTTGGAGGCAGTATCGGAAAAGCTCCCGCTGCTGCATAAATATGTTGAGCTGCGCAAAAAGGTGCTGGGACTCAGCGATTTAAAAATGTATGATATGTATGTGCCCATGTTTGAGGCGTTTGAAGGAGAATACACTTTTGAGGACGCCTGCAATCTGGTCCTGGAGGCCCTTTCGCCTTTGGGAGAAAAATATATTTCGGTACTGAAAAAGGCCTTTAGCGAGGGCTGGATAGACGTTTATGAAACCAAGGGCAAATCCAGCGGAGCTTATTCCTGGGGAGCGTACGGCACGCATCCTTATATGCTGCTTAATTTCCAGGGTAGGTTGGACGACGCTTTTACGCTGGCACATGAAGCGGGGCATTCCATGCATTCGTATTTTTCGGATGAGGCTCAGAGCTATCCTAAAGCCCAGTATCTGATATTTGTGGCTGAAGTGGCTTCTACTGTCAATGAGGTGCTTATGCTTAAGCATCTTGTAAGCAGGACTGATAATGACAATATGAAAAAATATCTGCTTGAATTTTTCCTTGAGCAGTTCAGAACTACAGTTTTCAGGCAGACTATGTTTGCCGAATTTGAGCTTGTGGCGCATGAGCATGCTGAAAAGGGGGAGAGCCTTACGCGTGAATGGCTCTGCGAGACTTACGGCGGCCTGAATAAAAAGTATTACGGCGAGGCTGTGGAAACAGACGAGCTGATTTCGGCTGAATGGGCTCGCATACCTCATTTTTACCGTGCGTTTTATGTTTATCAGTATGCGACGGGTTTCTGCGCGGCGGTAGCTATAGCCTCGCGCATATTAAAAGAAGGGGAACCGGCGGTAGCGGATTATCTAAAATTCCTTTCCAGCGGCGGAAGCGGTGCGCCTATAGAACTTTTAAAGCTTGCGGGAGTAGATCTTTCGGATAAAGCTGTGCTGAGGCGCAGCCTTGAAGAATTCGGCAATACTCTTGAGGAGCTTAAGCGCATGCTGTGATTCTCAATATAAATAAAACGGCCGTGCCTGATATCAGGCGCGGCCGTTTTATTTATATTGAGAATAGGTTTTAAACTACAAGAACCAATCCCGACAGTTATTTTTTTGCTATATCTGGAGAGGCTGAAGCTTATGATATTATTAACAATGGCGCGGTTTAAGACGGGGCCTGGATGCGGGGCGCTTAAGCAGGCGTTTTTTGCTGCGGTCGGGCTAAGGCTTGGCGCTGACGGCCTTTTAGGACGCAGCTCTCTGCCTGGGATATGATTTAATTGTTCCATGAATGGCATTATAGACAGAATCATTTTGTGCTGATATTTTATTTAACCAGATTGAAAAAGAATTCATATTTTGCGGACTGGCACAGGACAAACTGCAAATACATATGTTGTTAAAAGAGCGCTGCTCTGCAATTTTAATAGGCGTGCTGTACTGAAAATGGGGGTATTATATGTTTTGGCTTTTCTCTTTATTTGAGAAATTATATTTTCTCATATCTAATGTTTCTTCTCGTTCCTGTTTTCCTAAGCCCTTAAAAGCACATGAAGAAAGAGAATATATAGAGGCTTTTCTTAAAGGGGATTTGGATGCGCGGGATAAGCTTATAGAACATAACCTCCGTTTGGTAGCTCATATAGTTAAAAAGTATTCGGCCCAGGGGGAGACGGACGACCTTATTTCAATAGGGACAATCGGCCTTATAAAAGCAATTAATACATATAATCCCCAAAAAAGCGCGCATCTGGCCACCTATGCTTCCAGATGCATTGAAAATGAGATATTAATGTACTTAAGAGCGGGCAAAAAGAGAAAAAACGAAACCTCTTTGCAGGAACCGGTAGGCGTTGACAGAGAAGGAAACGAGATTTCGCTGTTTGATATATTGAAAAGCGACGACAGGAATATTTCGGATACTGTGGAATTGAGCATTAATTCTGAGGAATTATATAGAAAAATAAACGATTGCTTGGGCAGCAGGGAACGGCTGGTCATCATTATGAGATATGGTTTGCATGATGAATTGCCTCTTACGCAGAAGGAGGTAGCTAAAAGATTAGATATTTCCAGATCATATGTCAGCCGTATAGAAAAAAAGGCTTTAGAAAAGCTGAAAAATTTTATGGAAAGCCAGCCCATGAAATTAAATTCGGCGGGCAAATATAAAAAGGGCCAATAAATAGAATTTTTTTGCGGCGTATGGCCTGCTTGCTGGGGGCGGGGCGTTTGGCAGGGCGAAGCCCTGCCGGGGCC
>ERZ827524.3125-NODE-3125-length-10154-cov-3.377364_pt1 | contig 10154 bp, 9 predicted proteins | sample MGYA00519702_ERZ827524 | MGnify/ENA primary metagenome ERZ827524 (study PRJEB31778, sample SAMEA3449341) | human gut metagenome | biome: human gut; feature: human-associated habitat; material: faeces | place: United Kingdom | collected 2010/2012 ...
CCATACACTCTACCGCTTGTTTCCTGATTTCCCTTGATTTTGGATATATTTCCTGCTTTTTTCTTCCTTATGTCCATTTTTCTCATCATAGTTTCTTGAATTTCCTCTGCCGTGGCTTGTTTTTGGACATTTTCACTTCTTGAAGCTCCATTATGTCCAATTTCTCCCATACACTCTACCGCTTGTTTCCTGATTTCCCTTGATTTTGGATATATTTCCTGTTTTTTGCTTCTTTATATCCATTTTTCTCATCATAGCTTCTTAGATTTCCTCCGACATGGCTTATTTTTGGACATTTTCACTTCTTGAAGCTCCATTATGTCCAATATCTCCCATAAACTCTATCACTTGTTTCCTGATTTCCCTTGATTTTGGATATATTTCCTGCTTTTTGCTTCTTTATATCCATTTTTCTCATCATAGCTTCTTGAATTTCCTCCGCCGTGGCTTATTTTTGGACATATATCTTTCTATTTGCTCCATTATGTCCAATTTCACTATCAACTCCTATCTCCTCTCCCTGACTGCTAATTATTTTTGGACATATTTCTCACAATTACCTTGTTTATGTCCAATTACTTGTCCTTATCTGAAAATGATATGAAAAAAAATGAAATGACATCCCTCCGCAATAACCCCATTTATAATTATTCTGCAAACACTTTGTAATAACCCTTTCATAGTATATTCTACAAAATACTCTGTAACGATCCTGTCATAGCTTATTCTACAAAATACGCTATAACGCTCTTTCATAGCTTATTCTACAAAATACTCTGTAACGACCCTTTCATAATTTATTCTATAAAGTGCTCTGTAATAATCCTTTCAATCTTCTCCATACTCAATGGTCTTTCCCTGGTTTCATACGTTGTAATCAGATTAATATCTGGAACAATATTATTTGTTGTATAAAGCTGAAGTTTGGAAAATGTATTTTTACAATAAACAGGATCATCCATTAAACCAAAATGCTCCCAATAAAAATACTCTCCTGTTTTCGGGTGCCGGATCGTAAAATCAGGATACAGTATAATATCATCCAGTGCCAACGTATCCTCATATCGAAAAGGAATCTTGTGAATGTAGAGACTTGAATCTATCATCATTTCTGATTTTGATCGAACCATATTACCGGAACATGATTTCAAAATCTTCTGCTCCGGATATTTATTATTTGTTTCATAAGAAGCCTGCATCCATTCTGATAACGATGAATCTACCGGTCGGAAATAATTTGACAGTAAATTTTGATATTCCTTATTACTCAAAAGCTTTTCTGCCAATCCATCATTTGCAACACAATATTTTAAATACAGCTCTATTGCTTCCTTTTCTCTCTTTTTATCCTCAAGAAGTGCTGACATATATTTCTTAACTGCAAGCTGTTCTGCTAATTTCCGCTGCTTCTTTGGAATATAAAGCTGCATACTATCTTTATGATAATACCACTTATAATACCCTTTATTGTTTACACAATTGAGATTCCCTTCCGGACATTCTCCTAATTTCAGCTGCAACTCGGTAATTTCTTCCTTTAATTTTTGATTTTTATTTTTCATTCCTTCGTATGACATAATACTCCCTTTATGATGTATATTTTTAATATAGATATTTTGAGCATGAACGATTCATATTTTATGTCTGAATAATATGATGATATCCGGATCAAAAGGTCAAAAAAGTTGTTCGCGCTTGCGCGATAAGACTTTTAAACTTGGAACCCGCCAAATATGAGAAAGTAACGATTTACGTAGTAAATCAGAGGATTTTGAATGTTTGAGAATTGCGGGAGCGGCTTCGCAGCGGAGCAATTCATGGATATCAAGCTAAGGACAAAATATCTTTTGACCCCAACACATAATATTAGTACTTTAATGGATGTGATTTAAAAAGTTGATATATCGCTGCTTTTTTTGATATAGTTGTACTGGAGAATATGGCAATAATTCCTTCCATATTCCATATCATTTTAAACATTTCAATATAGTTATAATTAACTTGATATAAGTCCAATCATTAGGATACAGATATCATTGCAGATATTATTGTAAATATCATTGCAGATATCATTGTAAATATCATTACAAGTATGATTGTTTCGATATACTTCTAATATCCCAATATGGTTCTGATCATTTTGTGGAATTTTGGGCTCGAATTTTCTGACAGAATTCTCTATCTGATTTCAAATATAAATAGATGCCACAGAAATTACTTACTTTTATAAAACATAACACGAAAATCATATAGATGCAATACAGTTTCTTTCCAAGGTCAATTTTTGTATGGTCAACTTAAAAAAACTGTTATGATATAAAATCTTATGATATACTAATGTCATCTTATATTATTGAAATTATATAATCAGAAGGGAATTATCACTCATGCTGACATGCAAACGTCTGATTTTAAGAAAATGGACTTTAGAAGATGCCGAGAGTTTATTTGAATATGCCAGGGATCCCGATGTGGGACCGATTGCCGGGTGGCCTGCTCATCAAAGCATCGAAGAAAGTCGTAACGTAATTGAGCAGGTATTTCATGGTCCGGAATGTTATGCCGTCTGTGAAAAAGGAAATAATATTGCTATCGGTGCGGTTGAATTAATGCTCAACGGGCACACAGACATGACCAATCGTGATGACGAATGTGAGCTAGGCTACTGGCTGGGTAAACCCTTCTGGGGACGAGGTTATATGCCGGAGGCTGCCAGAGAGCTTCTTCGAAGAGGATTCGAGGAGCTTGGCATGACAACGATCTGGTGTGGTTACTATGAGGGAAATCAGAAGTCAAAAAGAGTACAGGAAAAGCTTGGCTTTGAGTACCATCATACCTGCGATGCCGTTCCTGTGCCTTTATTAAATGAGACCCGGATTTGTCATACAAACATTATGACAAAAGAAATGTAGGAAAATACAAAAATACCCGGCCCGCTTAAGTAAAATAGCTCCATTTACATTTAATAGTTTCTAAAATTTCCGTCTCAAAATCAGGAAAACTGCTGCTATTATTTGTAAATGGAGATTTATGATCCTTCTGAAATTCTTTTCCTATTGATGACTGTATTTTACTGTTTTTACAACTGTCTCAATGCAATCAATTGTTAACGCGAAAATGATGATTGCAAGAAATACCATGTTAAAGTGTATAAAAACCTGCGAAATAACTTCTGCATCTTTTCCGAACAAATGCTCAATACCATCGAAAAAATCTTGATTCATAACCTTATCATTTAACAACCAGATGGTGGTTAATGCACCATCAATAATATTGGTGATCATGGTAGTAAGCATCACTCTTTTGGTATAGCTGCCATCAATAAGTCTCACACTGTCCTTTGCAACACCCAGAATTCCAAATGCAAGAATCAGATACCATGTTTGTCTGATGTATTCCAGATTAAAAAGCGGTTCATACACATCGACCCCGTTTTTCACAAATGCAATGCATAAAATCTGTGGACATACAAGAAATACAAGAGTGAAGATAACCGAAAAAACAATTCCTACAATCGCATCTACTTTTGAAATCCTATTAGACTTTTGTGGAACAGGAGGCAAATTATCTATTCCATCATTTAACCCATCCACCTTAATTCCTTTTTTATAAAAGAATGCAAATAATAATGTCACAAATGCAAATCCTGTCAATATACCGCCAAAAATCCCACCGATGGTTCTATAGATAGCTATATACCAGATTGTATGCGATGTTAATGCTGCCATAATTTGAGCAAGCAGCATTCCCCCACTGACGCAGGCCGTCACAATTTTCAGTACATACACATATAAACTGTAATACGGCTGTCCAATCAAACAATCCTGTGTTTCACCTTTATATTTCGAAGCTAACTCATTCGGGGTTCCCAGTTCCGTTAGAACAACTTTGATATCACGCTCAGTTGGAGTAACATCCTCACATCGTTCCTCCAACATATCTTGTATGATCGTCTCTAATTCCGCCGCCACGTCTTTTTTCATGGCGGATTTCATATGTTTTGTAACTGCATAAATGTATCTGTCGATCAAATCATTTTTTACCATTTATTCTTCCTCCATTAAAACATTGATTGACTGTGAAAATTTTTTCCAGTGTTCTTTAATTTTTTTATAAACCAGCTTCCCATCTTCTGTGATGATATAATATTTTCTTGGCTTCGTTGCCTCAGTTTCCCATTCACTTTTTAGCAGCCCCTGACTCTCCAGTCTTCTCAGTAGAGGATATAATGTATTGCCTTCTATCGGAATACCTTTTCCCTCTAATTCCTTTACCAGTGAATATCCATACATTGGTTTATTCAGTTGTGCCAACACTACCATGATGAGTGTTCCTCTTCGGAATTCCAAAATTAATCCTGTAACAATTTCATCACAATTCACCCTATTTCCCCCTTCAAATTATCTTTCAAATTATCGTTTCTTAAAATGCAAATATTAATCACACATTATTGTGTATTGCACACTATTATTTTAATATAGTATACTGTGTGTCATACATTATGTCAAGAGTGGTTCTTGGAAATCTTATGACAGAATGGTTCCTGGAAATCTCATGGCAGCTGATCACACCAGAAACGGAGTGGCTTGGAATAATTTCGTGAAAACAAAAGCTGCGCTACAGCCCAGCCAGGCTATCGCGCAGCGTAGTTTACCTCATGTGGTTACTTCGCCATATAAAATTACTATTCTGTAAGAATAAATGATTGTACTGTTACCAGATAATTTACCGCCCTGCACGGATGGCCCAGCGCATCTTGGTTGACCGGGCACGACCGTTCTGACGGCATTCTTCCGCAGTGGGACGAATGACATCTGTTGCAATCTCTTCAAAAATTCCTTCCCGATAGTACTGCTGGAATGCCTTTTTTACCAGACGGTCTTCTCCGGAATGGAACGTAAGGATTGCCACTCTTCCCCCATCCGCCAATGCCTCCGGAAGTGCATTCAGAAACGCCTCCAGAACTTCAAATTCACTGTTCACATCAATACGCAGTGCCTGAAATACACGTTGACAGGTCTTCTTTAAAATATCCTTCTTTTCTTTATTCTCCGGAAGAAAACACAATGCACGTTCAATAGCCTCACGTAATGCCGTTGTGGTATCCATGCTTCCTCCCTTTTTGAATGTTTTGCAGATCTGGGATGCAATCTGCTCCGCATAGGGTTCATCGGAATTTTCCACCAACATTCCGATCAGTTCCTCCCTGTTAAGCTCCCTAAGCCTCTGTGAAGCCGGAATCCCATGCTGCGGATCAAGACGCAGGTCAAGCGGTCCGTCTGCCTTATAGGAAAATCCTCGTTTCGGATCATCAATCTGCATGGAGGACACACCAAGATCCGCCAGCATAAAATCAAATGGACCATATTCCTTTGCTACCGTTTCCAGATTGGCAAAGTTCTGTTGAAGAATCGTAAGGATTTCTTCTCCATATCCTGCTTTTTGAAGCCGTTCTCCGGTCTTTACAATTTCAATGGGATCAACATCAAGTGCATACAGATGTCCCTCCGGAGCTTTCTCTCTAAACACTTCCTCAGAATTATTCTCCGAGTTATCCGCCAGATTATCCTTTGAATTGTCCTCTGGATTGTCCGCTGGATTATCCCTTGAATTGTCCTCCGAATTCTCCTCTGGATTTTTCCATGAATCACCCTTTGTCTGAACGTCATACTTTATATAGACTTCATCTGTCAGCCCTGATATCCCTGACGCCTCTGTCAGTTTTTCCAGCATCTTCCGGGTATGTCCGCCGTAGCCAAGTGTTGCATCCAGTCCCTTTTGTCCAGGACGGATCTGTAAGAAGTCCAAGATCTCCTTTACCATGATGGGAATATGCATTCCTGCGGGAGTACTCCCCTTCTCGATTACCTTAGCTACCGTATCGGCATATTTCTCAGGATCATGCTCTTTATACTTTTCTTCAAATGCTCTTGGATGTGTTCCCTTATAACGCACGCGGCGCTTATGTGTTGTTTCTTCTGGCATTTCGACCTCTGTTTCCGTGTAATCTGCAGCTTGCGGTTGCTCTGAACCGTTACTATTTTAGCACGAAAGGTAAGGCTCTATCAACTATTGTTGCTGATCAGCTGCAAGTGCCTGATCAATCAGATCCTCAAGCATCTTCTTCTGCTTCTTTTCCGTGATGGCACCTACGATAGGATCACCTACCAGGTTTCCGTTTCGGTCAACCACATAAGTAGTCGGATAGGCATAAATATTCATTGTAAATTTTCCCGCCTCGCTGTCAGACGCAAAATACACGTTCTGATAAGCTGCACCATTCTTTGCCAGCACGTCCTTTGCTTCTGCAATTTCGTTCTCATTACCGTCCAGTGTAAAGGAATTCACACCAATCAGCGCTCCTCCTTTTCCTTCAAGCTCCTTATTCAGCGCATCCAGCTCTGAAAGCTCACCCACACAGGGTCCACAGGTGGTAAACCAGAAATTCACAACCGTAACGGCATTACCTGCAAACAGCTCACTGCTCTTTACTTCATTTCCATCCAGATCCTTTCCCTCAAAGTCAGGGAACTTCTGTGCATTGCTGTCATCGGATGACGTCTCCGTGCTGTTGTCACTGCTGTCTGCCGGCATACTCATTCCGCTGTCCGCATCATCGCTGTCTGCCTCCATGCTCATTCCGCTATCCAGATATTTCTGGGCAACCTCCGGATATTTTTCCTCCAGCATCGTCAATCTGCTTTCGAGCTCACTGATCTTCTCCGCTGCACTCTGAATCGTCTTCAGCTCCTCCTCTGTAAACTGATCCTTCACCGCTTCAATGGTCTTAAGCAGAAATTCACCGTAGTTTTTTCCATCCTCAAGCATTGCCATTCCCTTGTCAGCTTCCAGATACACCTTTTCCCAGAGATCTGTATTCTCTGAGAGGATTTTGTTCTCCTGCTCCATCAGTTCCTTGTACAAAGCAAGCGCTTCCTCTTCGTTTTGCGGTTCGTCACTCGTGACAGAGCCGGTTTCACTCTGTTCTGTCTTCTCTGTCTGCTCTGTCATCTGATCTCCATCCTTTGCGCTGCAGGCTGCCATAGCCGGCACCAGCAAAGCAACAAGTAGTATTGCCAGCAGTCTGCCGGCTGAATTTCTTTTTTTCATGTGTTGTTCTTATCCTTTCTACTACAATATATTTATGGCGGATACCCCTTACTGTCTGTAAGGAATGATCCATCCTGCCGGCAAAGGTTTATTGTTATCTTACACCTTCTGCTGCAGGTATGATCCCAGTATAGCATATGGAAATTAAAGTTTCTGTTAAGAATAGAAATTTAACGCGGAATTTATTTATCTTTGATATAATGTAACTATTCAGAGCCATGCAAATTATGTAACAGTTCAGCCATGGCCATTCATAAGCTGCCGGATTGTACAGACTGGCTAACAAATATACGTGCTTTCCGGCAACTTATTTCATGTCGGGCGTCCGCCCTACCACTTTTCATACGGACAGGCATTCTTTGCTACGGCTGCCCGCATTTCCACGAAGCAGCCGCAGCCCCTGCACATACCATCCGCCAGCCGCTCACACTCCTTGCAGACTGCCAGACGTTTTTCATACAAAGCATCTTCCGTTTTGATATCCGGATTCAGATTCGCAATATAGTCATACATGCTTTTAAAATAATCTGCCTTATCCATCATGTCCCTTGTAAGACATTTTTTACAGATCCGCAGATTTTTATTAATAGAATTCTCCATCAACCCAGACCTCTCCGTCTTCATCTACATACTGAAGTGTGAACGGTGTATAATACACATTTCCATAGATATCATGCAGCTCAAAGCAGTAATAATAAACTCCTTCCGGAAGGTATTCATAAGTAATCTCAAGATCTCCATCTACAACAATATCGTCTCCATAATACCAGTCTTCATCGTCATCTACCGAAAACCAGTAATAAGCAGGGGTAATTACATCACCATCCTGCAGCTCATAAACCTCACGCGATGCCATACCGGTCTCCTCATCAATACCGTCCCAGATTCCGATCACACTCCATTCATCATATTCCCAGTCATATTCGATCCGCAGATTGGTTTCAACCTCATCATTCAAAAGAACATTGCAGGTATAAATGCTGCAGCTGTCCGTCGTATTTACAAGCTCCAGTGCCAGCAGATTGTCATTGATGCAGGGCCATGAGCCGTCAAAATTGTCGGTCACACAGTTCCGGTCAATATCATAGATCACTTCCTCCGTGGTTCCAAGGTAAAAGAATCCATCCGCATCGTCATCCATACCCACACTGCAGCAGGCATAGGCGAGCTCATCCATATTATCAAACGAAACTGTATATATCCCGTCCTCATCAAAATAAATGTCCGATACCCCCATCTGTCCGATCTCAATATCTGCAAATTCCCCGGCATTCGTGCTAACATCTCCGGTAAAGCCGCTTTCCTCCCCCAGCCATTCATTAATGTCTGCCATATCCGAAAGCAGGGTACTGTTATCATAATCTGCCGCACTTCCGTTTTCTGCCCCATAAGCAATTTTATCAATTAATGCATAATAATAATTACTCGGACAGATCCGGGAAAAGATCTTTAACTCCTCCGACCCCTGAATGGAAACCGGATAGTAAACAGACAGTCCGGATGCATTCTTGTGAAGTCGTCCGTTCATAGTATAAAGAACGCAGCTTTGTAAGGTCTGTGAAGCATCCCTCACCTCCTGCCCATAACCGGAAAGCTGATCCAGCATATTCCCAAGATCCAGCATATTGGAATATCCTTCGCTGACACTGTTTCCTCCAAAGGAATCGGCTTCCAACACAGCTCTCGTAACATCACCAAGATCTCCCTGTTCGTAAACCACCCGGAAGGCTTCATTCATGGAGATCAGAACATCATCTATTTTCGACAGATCAATAATGGAAAAGGTCGCCGATCTCTGGCTTCCGAATCCATAATCCGCGCAATGGTCATAATATTCCCTGCACACCTTTTCTCCAAGCTGCGCTCCGTCCTGATCCGGATTCGCAGCAAGATTATTCAAAAGGGAAGTATAGTCCCAGCCGCTTCCCGGCTCCATCTCCTGTGAAGCATACATATACCGCGCATAAGGTGTCAGTACATTTGCAGTTTCCAGCGTACTCATCAGACAGGCATCGAACCCGATAAACTCAAACCGGTCAGTCATCTGATCATACACCTGATTCAGGGCATGATCCAGTTCTCCCAATGTAAGACTGTCATAATCATACTGCTCATCAAAGCATACTCCATTAATGCTTCCGCTTCCATGATCCCAGAGAATGAGGCCCATTCTTTCCGATGGATAATTACTTACCCCCCAGGACAGAAAATCAGCCAGTGTCGAAGCAGTCCCCATATTGGCTTCCGGCTTTTCATCAACCAGCGTCAGATCTCCATCCTCCAACAAATAACGCTGTACCCTGTTTTCATTAATATTCTGATACCAGAAGTACGATCCGCCGGTCTGGTAAACCACCTTTACCTGCCCGCTTCCCCTTGCTGCAAAGGCTTCCTCAATATCACTGCTGGCGGCTCCGCCGTCCGATTCCAGATCACTTCCACAAAGGTATACAAAGATTGTCCAGTCCCCATCACCCATAGGAATTTCTTCATCTCTGCTCCGGCGGCTGATCTGCATCTGCCCGTTTTCCTGTGAAATGACCGTTCCCTTTAAGGAATTGTCCTCCAACGCACTGCCCTGATAGGATGAGTCTCCTCCAATTGTCGCACTGCCACCGGAGTATCCTTCATCCTCCTCTTCTTCATAATCAGACCAGCCCTCATCACCATCCAGTCCCTCACTCATCAGCCATGCAGAGCATCCGCTTAACAGCATGCTCCCTGTAAGCAATGCTGTCAGTAAGAGCAACGCTCCCGTTGTTTTCTTTGCTGTTCCTGTTTTCCTCTTTTCCCACTTTCGTCTGTCCATTCCCTCTTAGATATCCACCTTTCATTATTCCGATTTTTAAAATTACGATAATTACTATTGTAACTTACTTATCATATTCCGTATATGGGAAATTTTCTTTTCAGATATAATCGGTTTTCAGATATAATGACAGAAAGGAGGATTAAGCGTAGATGAGGGAGCTGTTTCATACCCACAGTTAATCGAGTAGGAGGGAGTGATTAGCTCCCGTCCTCTCACACCACCGTGCGTACCG
>ERZ827524.3135-NODE-3135-length-10118-cov-4.365597_pt1 | contig 10118 bp, 6 predicted proteins | sample MGYA00519702_ERZ827524 | MGnify/ENA primary metagenome ERZ827524 (study PRJEB31778, sample SAMEA3449341) | human gut metagenome | biome: human gut; feature: human-associated habitat; material: faeces | place: United Kingdom | collected 2010/2012 ...
GGCCGAAACAACGCCCAGCCCATCGTGGTCAACCATGTAAAGGGGAGAATGGCCCTTGCCCACAACGGCAACCTGACAAATTCCTACGAGCTGCGTTCTGCCCTTGAGCTTGAGGGCTCTATTTTCCACACCACCTCCGACACCGAGGTAATTTCCTACATCATCACCAAGGAACGGCTTCACTGCCCCACCATCGAGGACGCTGTAAACAACGCAATGGACAAGATTAAGGGGGCATATTCGCTGGTTATTATGTCTCCCTCAAAGTTGATTGCCCTGAGGGATGAAAGCGGATTCCGTCCCCTTTGCTACGGCGAGACCGAGGACGGAAAATATGTTGTGGCCTCCGAAAGCTGTGCGCTCGACGCGGTGGGTGCCTCCTTTGTGCGGGACATCGAGCCGGGAGAAATTCTCGTCTTTGACAAAAAGGGCGTGAGGAGCATTAAGGACCACTGCAAAAAGAAAAAGCAGAGTCTTTGTGTTTTTGAATATGTCTACTTTGCCCGACCTGACTCGGTAATCGACGGATGCTCGGTGCATACCGCCCGTGCCCGTGCCGGAGCCTATCTTGCTCTTGAGCACCCGGTTCAGGCCGATGTGGTTATCGGCGTGCCCGATTCGGGGCTTGACGCCGCCGTTGGATATTCAAAGCAGTCGGGAATTCCCTATGAAATAGGATTTATTAAAAACAAGTATATCGCCAGAACCTTTATTTCTCCCGGACAGAAAAGCCGCGAGGACAAGGTGAAAATCAAGCTTAACCCCATTACCGACGTGGTGGCCGGGAAGCGGGTGGTGCTTATTGACGATTCCATCGTCCGGGGAACCACCAGCGCAAGAATAGTAAAGCTTTTAAGAGATGCCGGGGCAAAGGAAATTCACATGAGGGTTTCTGCACCTCCATTTAAAAATCCCTGTTATTACGGAACCGACATCGACTCGAGAGAAAATCTTATTGCCTGCCGTCATACGGTGGAGGAAACGGCCAAAATCATCGGAGCCGACAGTCTCGGATATCTGAGCGTCGACAATGTCAAGAAGATTGCCTACGGCTGTTCGGGCAAGGGATATTGTACTGCCTGCTTTGACGGCGAGTATCCCACCGAAATTCCTCAAAACACCCAGAAAAACCGTTTTGAATGTAAAATATCCGAAGGTAAAGGAAAGAAGGGCTGATAATGGAAAATTCAAGATCTGACGCATACGCCGCCGCCGGAGTGGACATTACGGCGGGCTATAAGGCGGTTGAGCTTATGAAGGCTCATGTTTTAAGAACCAAAACCGCCGGAGTGTGTTCGGATGTGGGAGGATTTGGAGGGCTTTTTGAGCTTGACATGACCGGAATTACAAAGCCGGTGCTGGTCAGCGGAACCGACGGTGTCGGCACAAAGCTCAAGCTGGCCTTTCTCATGGACAAGCACGACACCGTCGGCATAGACTGCGTGGCAATGTGCGTCAACGATATAATTTGCAGCGGCGCAAAGCCCCTGTTCTTTCTCGATTACATCGCCTGCGGCAAGAACTACCCCGAGAGGATAGCCGATATCGTCAGCGGCGTCTGCGAGGGCTGCGTGCAGTCCGGCGCGGCACTCATCGGCGGCGAGACCGCCGAGATGCCCGGCTTCTATCCGATAGACGAATACGACCTCGCGGGCTACTGCACGGGCGTAGTTGACAAGGATAAAATCATCGACAACAAGACCATGACCACCGGCGACGTGATAATCGCGCTCCCCTCGAGCGGCGTTCACTCAAACGGCTTCTCGCTCGTGAGAAAGGTTTTCGACGTTGAAAACAGCGACATAACTCTCCCCGTTGACTCCCTCGGCGGAAAGAGCATAGGCGAGACCCTGCTCACGCCGACGAAGATATATGTAAAGCCCGTTTTGGCTCTGCTCGAAAAGATAAAGGTCAAGGGCATATCCCACATCACGGGCGGCGGCTTCTACGAAAATATACCGAGAAGCATTCCCGACTCGCTCGGCGCTAAAATCGACCGCTCGGCTATAAAGGTTCTGCCGATATTCGACCTCATCGCCAAGACCGGAAACATCTGCGAGCGCGATATGTTCAACACCTTCAACATGGGCGTTGGCATGAGCATAGTCGTTTCAAGGGACGACGCCGACGAGGCGCTCAACATACTCGGAGCTGCCGGCGAAAAGCCCTATATCATAGGCGAGATAGTCTCCTCTGATCAGAAAATAGAGATATGCTGACGGTGCCGAGAGGCTCGGCAACCGCTCGGCGGAGCACTTCCGCCGGCACTGACTCTTATCGGAGGGCTGAAAAAATGAAATCAAACAAGGCTGAAATAGCGGTTTTTGTCTCCGGCGGCGGCACGAATCTTCAGGCTCTTATCGACGCGCAGAAAAGCGGGATAATCGAGCACGGCGAGATAAAATTGGTCATCTCGAGCAACCCCGGCGCTTACGCGCTCGAGCGCGCGGAGAAAGCCGGGATAAAGGGCGTTACGGTCAGCAAGAAGGAGCTCGGCAGTCAGGCGGCCGTCGAAGAAAAAATAACCGAAATACTTGAAGAGAACAATATAGACTTGATAATCCTCGCGGGCTATATGAGCATACTGAGCGCGGACTTCACGCGCAGATACGAGCGCAGGATAATCAACGTTCACCCGTCGCTCATCCCGTCGTTCTGCGGCGAGGGCTTCTACGGGCTTCGCGTCCATGAGGCGGCGCTTAAAAAGGGCGTCAAGGTGACGGGCGCAACGGTTCATTTCGTCAACGAGATACCCGACGGCGGCGAAATAATCATGCAAAAGGCGGTCAGGGTTCGGGACGGCGACACGCCCGAAACGCTTCAAAAGAGAGTCATGCGCCTCGCCGAATGGAAAATACTCCCGGCGGCGGCGGAAAAAATATCGGACGAAATAGTCCGTAAAAAAGCGGAGGAAAAATAATGGATATTTACGCAGTCAACGACATAGCAAAGCTCATCGAGGGCAATTCCTACGTAGGCAGAGGCATCGTCATCGGCAAGAGCGCCGACGGCAAAAAGGCCTGCACCGCATATTTCATCATGGGCCGTTCGGCAAACAGCCGCAACCGCATATTCGCAGAGCGCGGCGGAGTGCTCTACACCGAGCCGTTCGACGCTTCTAAGGTCGAGGACCCGAGCCTCATTATTTACGCCGCAGTCAGAAACTTTGAAAACAAAATTATAGTCACAAACGGCGACCAGACGGACACCGTCAACGACGCTTTAAAAGTCGGCGGCTCTTTTAAGAGCGCACTTGAGACACGCGAATTCGAGCCGGACGCTCCGAACTTCACCCCCAGAATCAGCGGAATGCTGACCTTCGAAAACGGGGATTTCACATATGAGATGAGCATTCTCAAGAGCGCGGACGCCAAGGGCAGCGCTTGCAACAGATACACCTTCTCCTACTCCCCTCTCGCGGGTCTCGGCCACTTCATCCACACCTATGTCTGCGACGGAAATCCCATCCCGACCTTCCAGGGCGAGCCCGAGAGAGTCTCCGTTCCGAACGATATCGACGAGTTCACCTCATCGCTTTGGAACGCGCTCGACGAGGACAACAAGATTTCGCTCTATGTCAGATACACCGACCTCTCGACCGGCGAAGAGGACAGCAGGCTCATAAACAAGAACGCTTAAAAAGGAGAATAAAAATGAAAGAATTCGAGCTTAAATACGGATGCAACCCCAACCAGAAGCCCTCCCGCATCTATATGGCGGACGGCAGTGAGCTGCCCATTGAAATTCTCTGCGGCAGACCCGGATACATAAACTTCCTCGACGCTTTCAACTCCTGGCAGCTTGTCAAGGAGCTCAAAGAAGCCCTCGGCCTCCCCGCCGTGACCTCGTTTAAGCACGTCAGCCCCACCTCGGCGGCAGTCGGCATCCCGCTCTCCGACAAGCTCAAGAGAGCCTGCTTCGTCGATGACATTGAGGGGCTTGACGACTCCCCGCTCGCCTGCGCCTATGCTCGCGCACGCGGCACGGACAGAATGTGCTCGTTCGGCGACTGGGTAGCCCTCTCCGATGTCTGCGACGTGACGACCGCAAAGATGATAAAGCGCGAGGTCTCCGACGGCATCATCGCCCCCGGCTATGAGCCCGAGGCTCTCGAGATTCTCAAGTCCAAGCGCAAAGGCAACTACAATATAGTAAAAATCGACCCCGACTACGTTCCCGAGGAGACGGAGCGCAAGCAGGTCTACGGCATAACCTTCGAGCAGGGCAGAAACAACTTTAAGATAAACAGAGAGCTGCTCACAAATATTGTCACCGAGAACAAAGACCTCCCCGACAGCGCGGCTCGCGATCTCATAATCTCGCTCATAACGCTCAAATATACGCAGTCGAACTCCGTTTGCTACGCGGTTGACGGTCAGGCTATCGGCGTCGGCGCAGGTCAGCAGTCGAGAATCCACTGCACACGCCTTGCGGGCACAAAGGCCGACACATGGTTTTTACGCCAGCACGAAAAAGTCCTTAACCTCCCCTTCAAGGATTCGATAGGCCGCCCCGACAGGGACAATGTCATTGACGGCTACATCAACAAAAACGAAGAAGATGTCTGCGCCGAGGGCAACTGGCAGAAATATTTCACCTCCCGCCCCGAGCCGCTGACCGACGGGGAGATAAAAGAATATCTCGCTTCTATAGACGGCGTATCGCTCGGCTCGGACGCGTTCTTCCCGTTCGGCGACAACATCGAGAGAGCAAAGCGCAGCGGAGTTAAATATATCGCAGAGCCCGGCGGTTCCATCCGCGACGACCTTGTTATAGAGTGCTGCGACAAATACGGCATGGTCATGGCGTTCACCGGTATGCGCCTGTTCCACCATTGACGGAGGGAATAAGATGAACATTCTGGTAGTAGGCTCCGGCGGAAGAGAGCACGCCGTTATAAAAAAGCTCAGAGAAAATACAGAAGTTAAAAGGATATACGCCCTGCCCGGAAACGGCGGCATCGCCGCAGACGCAGAGTGCGTCAACATAGGCGCCACCGACCTTGACGGCATTGCGGAATTTGCGAAGAACAATCAGATAGATTACGCGGTTGTCACACCGGACGACCCGCTCGTGCTCGGCTGCGTGGACAGACTCGAGAGCCTCGGCATACCCTGCTTCGGTCCGCGCAAAAACGCGGCGATAATCGAGGGCAGCAAGGTTTTTTCAAAGAACCTGATGAAAAAATACGGCATACCCACAGCACGGTACGAGGTCTTTGACAGCGCGGAGGACGCGCTCGCCTATCTCGACTCCGCACCCGTGCCTACTGTCATAAAGGCGGACGGTCTCGCGCTCGGTAAGGGCGTTATAATCGCCGCAACGCGCGACGAGGCAAAGGACGCAGTCGTTGAAATCATGCGGGACAAGAAGTTCGGCAAGAGCGGCGACAGCATAGTTATAGAAGAATTTCTGACGGGTCCCGAGGTGTCGGTGCTCTCGTTCACGGACGGCAAGACGGTAGTTCCGATGGTGTCGTCCATGGATCACAAGCGCGCGCTCGACAACGACGGGGGACTGAACACCGGCGGCATGGGCACAGTCGCCCCGAACCCCTATTACACAGAGGAAATCGCCGAGAGGTGCATGAAAGAGATATTCCTGCCCACGGTAAACGCGATGAATGCGGAGGGCAGAACCTTCAAGGGCTGCCTCTATTTCGGGCTCATGCTCACGGAAAACGGCCCGAAGGTCATCGAATACAACTGCCGCTTCGGCGACCCCGAGACTCAGGTCGTGCTCCCCCTGCTCAAAAGCGACCTGCTCACCGTCATGCAGGCGGTGACAAACGGCACACTTTCGGAAACTCCCGTTGAATTTTCAAGCGGGAACGCCTGCTGCGTGGTCATGGCCTCAAAGGGCTATCCCGTGGCATACGAAAAGGGCTATGAAATCGATATCCCCGATGAGATAAAGGACAGCGTTTATGTCGCGGGCGCCGCGAAAAAGGACGGCCGCCTCGTAACAAGCGGCGGCAGAGTTCTCGGAGTTACGGCAGTTGAGGACACGCTCGAAAAGGCTGTCTCCTCGGCATATAAAAAGGTAGAAAAGATTCACTTTGACAACGCCTTTTACAGGCGCGACATCGGCGCGAAAGCGCTCGCCGCAACGGAGGAAAAGTAAATGGTATACAGAGTATTCGTCGAAAAGAAAAAAGAGCTCGCTCAGGAGGCTAAAGCCCTGCTCGGCGAGGCAAGAGACCTGCTCGGGATCAAGAATCTCACCGATGTGCGCGTTATCAACCGCTACGACGCGGAAAACATCACGTCCGAGCTCTTCGATTATGCGAAGCGCACCGTGTTCTCCGAGCCCCAGCTCGACATTGTATCGGACAGCATCGAGATAAACGGCAAGTGCTTTGCCGTCGAATTCCTGCCCGGTCAGTTCGACCAGCGCGCCGACTCTGCGGCTCAGTGCATACAGATAATCTCGCAGGGCGAGCGCCCGCTGATACGCACGGCGAAAATATACATCCTCATCGGCGACATCACCGACGCCGACGCGCAGAGGATAAAAAAATATGTCATCAACCCCGTCGAGGCGCGCGAGGCGAGCCTCGAAAAGCCCGAGACTCTCGCGGTAAAATACGACATTCCGACCGAGGTCAGAACTCTTGACGGCTTCATCGAGCTTGACAGGGCTGGGCTTGAGAATTTCGTTAAGCAGTACGGGCTCGCCATGGATGCGGACGATATCGCGTTCTGCCGGGATTATTTCAAATCCGAGCACCGCGACCCGACCATAACCGAAATACGCATGATAGACACCTACTGGTCCGATCACTGCCGCCACACTACTTTCCTTACTGTCATAGACAGCGTGAAGTTTGAGGACGAGCTGCTGCAAAAGACCTACGACGAATATCTTGCGGTCAGAAAAGAATTAGGCCGCACAAAGCCGATATGCCTTATGGATCTTGCGACTATAGCGGTCAAGCATCTCAAGAAGCACGGCAAGCTCGACCGCCTCGACGAGTCCGAGGAGATAAACGCCTGCACGGTGAAAATCGATGTAGATGTTGACGGCGTAACTGAGCCGTGGCTTCTGCTCTTTAAAAACGAGACTCACAACCATCCGACGGAGATAGAGCCCTTCGGCGGCGCGGCGACCTGCATAGGCGGCGCTATACGTGACCCGCTCTCGGGGCGCTCGTATGTCTACGGCGCTATGCGCGTAACGGGCGCAGCCGACCCGCTAAAACCCATTGACGAGACGATAAAGGGCAAGCTGCCGCAGAGAAAAATCGTCACTACCGCGGCAGCGGGCTATTCCTCATACGGCAATCAGATAGGCCTTGCCACCGGCATAGTCGACGAGATATATCATCCCGGCTACGCCGCCAAGAGAATGGAAATCGGCGCAGTAATAGCGGCAACGCCCGCGGAGAATGTGCGCCGCGAGGTACCCGCTCCCGGAGACATTGTCATCCTGCTCGGCGGCTCGACCGGACGCGACGGCTGCGGCGGAGCTACCGGCTCCTCGAAGTCCCACACCGTCGAATCGCTCGAAAGCTGCGGCGCCGAGGTTCAAAAGGGCAATGCCCCCGAGGAGAGAAAGCTCCAGAGGCTCTTCAGAAATAAAGATGCCTGCCTGATGATCAAGCGCTGCAACGACTTCGGCGCGGGCGGCGTATCGGTTGCCATAGGCGAGCTCGCGGACGGACTCGAGATAGACCTCAACGCAGTGCCGAAAAAATACGAGGGTCTCGACGGCACTGAGCTTGCTATAAGCGAGAGCCAGGAGCGCATGGCGGTCGTTGTCGAGCCGCACAATGTTGACGCTTTCCTCGCGCTGGCAAATAAAGAAAATCTTCAGGCCGTGCCCGTGGCGCAGGTCAAGGCCGAGCCGAGGCTCGTCATGAACTGGAACGGCAAAAAGATAGTCGATATCAGCCGCGAATTCCTGAATTCCAACGGCGCGGACAAGCATATAGATATCACCCCCGAAGCACCCGCTCTCAAAGAAAAGAAAATTTCCGGCTCGTTTAAGGATAACTACTCCGCTTTGGCTTCCGACCTCAACATCTGCTCAAAGCGCGGCCTTTCCGAGCGCTTCGACTCAACGATAGGCGCGGGCACTGTGCTCATGCCGTTCGGTGGAAAGCATCAGCTGACCCCCATTCAGGCGATGGTGCAGAAGATCTCGGTCGAGAAGAAGCATACTGACGACTGCTCACTCATGGCGTTCGGCTACAATCCGTTTGTAACAGAGCAGAGCCCCTATCACGGCGCATATCTCGCGGTTATAGAGTCGGTCTGCAAGCTCATCGCTTCGGGCGCGGAATTTAAAGATGTATATCTCACCTTCCAGGAATATTTTGAGCGCCCCGGCAGGGACGGCAAACGCTGGGGTCAGCCTTTAGCCGCGCTTCTCGGCGCATTCAAGGCGCAGATGGAGCTCGGAATCGGCTCAATAGGCGGCAAGGACTCGATGAGCGGCTCGTTTGAGGATCTCGACGTTCCGCCCACCCTCGTCTCGTTCGCCGTAACTACCGAAAAGACCTCCTCGATAGTCTCGCCCGAATTCAAGAGCGCCGGACACAAAGTCGTTTTCATTGCCCCCGAATCTGACGAAAACGGTCTGCCGAAAACCGATTCGCTTTTGGACGTTTTCTCCCGCGTTACCGAGCTTCTGCGCTCCGGCAAGGCGGCGGCCTGCTACACCCCCGGCATGGGCGGTATAGCGGAGGCCGTAATGAAGATGGCGTTCGGCAACGGCATAGGCTTCGAATACAGCGGCGACATCACGCTCGAAAAGATATTCTCCCTGAGCTATGCGGGCTTCATTCTTGAGCTTGCCGACGGCACAGAGGAAGTCGGCACGCTTCTCGGTCATACGAACGACAGCGGCCTGATAAGCCTCGGCGGCGAGAGCATAGCGCTTTCGGAGCTTCTCGGAACATACGAGGACAAGCTTGAGAGCGTCTACAGCTGCAACATAGAAAACGCCGGCAAGGGCGCGGAGAACTTCTCCTATGAGGTCTCGGAGCGCAAGGCTCCCGCTGTAAAGGCCGCAAAGCCGCGCGTGCTCATTCCTGCATTCCCCGGCACAAACTGCGAATATGACAGCGCAAAGGCAGTCGGCGACGCGGGCGCCGAGCCCGAGATAATAGTTATAAACAACCTCAGCGCGGACGGCATCAGCCGCAGCGTCGAAAAATTCGCAAACGAGCTTCGCTCCTCGCAGATGATATTCATCCCCGGAGGCTTCTCCGGCGGCGACGAGCCCGACGGAAGCGGCAAATTCATCACGGCGTTCTTCAGAAATGCCGCGATAAAAGAGGGAGTTACCGACCTGCTCGAAAACAGGGATGGTCTCATGTGCGGAATCTGCAACGGCTTCCAGGCACTGATAAAGCTCGGTCTTGTCCCCTACGGAAAAATAATCGACACGGACGAGAACTGCCCGACGCTCACCTTTAACACCATAGCGCGCCACCAGTCGAGAATCGTGCGCACCCGCATCGCCTCGAACAAATCCCCGTGGCTCGCTCTGACGCAGGTCGGCGACATATATTCCGTGCCTATCTCCCACGGCGAGGGACGCTTCCTCGCAAGCGACGAGCTGATAGCGCAGCTTGCCGCAAACGGTCAGATAGCCACGCAGTATGTTGACCTCGACGGCAACGCTTCGAACGATATACATTTTAACCCCAACGACTCCGTCTGCGCCATCGAGGGCATCACCTCACCCGACGGCCGAGTATTCGGAAAAATGGGACACAGCGAAAGAATCGGAAAAGGTCTTTACAAAAATGTCCCGGGAGATTATAATATTCGTATGTTTGAAGCGGCTGTTAAATATTTTAAATGATGACAAGGAGAATGGCTCATGGCCTTTTTATCCGACATTGAAATTGCGCAGCGCTGCAAACCTGAGCATATAAGCGTTATTGCAAAGCGCGCTCATGTCGATGAAAAATATGTGGAACAATACGGGAAGTATAAGGCGAAGATAGACCCCGCTCTGCTCTCGGATACAAAGAGAGAAAACGGGAAGCTGATTCTCGTCACCGCCATAACCCCCACCCCCGCGGGCGAGGGCAAGACCACCACGTCCGTCGGTCTTGCCGACGCGCTCAACAAGCTCGGAAAGAACACCATGGTCTGCCTGCGCGA
>ERZ827524.3138-NODE-3138-length-10111-cov-3.475438_pt1 | contig 10111 bp, 8 predicted proteins | sample MGYA00519702_ERZ827524 | MGnify/ENA primary metagenome ERZ827524 (study PRJEB31778, sample SAMEA3449341) | human gut metagenome | biome: human gut; feature: human-associated habitat; material: faeces | place: United Kingdom | collected 2010/2012 ...
ACTGTCTTTGCCTTCCTGCCTGGCTTAAAGCAGTAAGCTTAGAAAAGCGCTTAGGTAATGCAATCAGGGAAGAATATGTTTTACATTAGAGCGTTCCCGCATCTGCGTTGCTGCTTGGTTCTGCCATGCGGCATATTTTAAAAACAAGACCAAATAACGGCGGAGAAGTCTGCCTGCGGCACATTGTACCCTGGTTATGTCATTTTAATCTATTTTTATAACCTTGCAGGGCAGAGCATTCTGAATGGCATCTTTCAGCTGTTCATCAGGTATGTCTTTTTCTACTGTTATACCTATAAAACCGTCTTTTTCCCTAAAATCTATGTCCAAAATATCCTTAAAATTTTTAAGAGCGGCCTTAAATCGGGTTTTATCCTCCTCATTTAAATCACTGCTTAAATATACGGCTTTGTAATCAATTCTTTCAATTTTAAAGATAACGGGCCGCGTGCCGTCATTGCAGCAGGCGATCATTATTTTTTCGTTGTTGGTCCAGTTCCGCATTATGGAGCCGCCCTGAAGCGCGGTATATATGTACCTGCTTATGCAGTCCCAGGCTTCGGCACAATGGGAGCCGTTCCCTTCTGTCCAGAAGTCATCCCGGTTTTTGTACCGCTCAAATAAGAATTCCTGACCTTCGCGGTAAAAGGGACATACGCCTGAATCAGGGTCGGCAAGATATTTTTCCTGCAAATCCTTGAATAGTTCTCTTCTAAGTACCGTAACCTTGCATTTGTGCTGCATATATGTACCTCCTTTAAGTCTATTTTACTGCAAAATATTTAGTTTTTATGGCTGGTTTTATTAATGTAGAGAGTAAGCCGTCAATCAGTAAATTCTCTTTCGTGCTCTTTAAAGAAACGATAATATTCTTTAACATTTTCCAGCTCTGTCCAGGTTTTTATATCTACTGGTTCTGCGTCTAAATCATAGATTTTTGCTCCTCTCATGGAGAGAACAAAGGGCGAGTGAGTGGATATTATAAACTGACATCCGAAAAAGCGTGCTGAATCTTCTATATATTTTACCAGTTCCCGCTGTTTTGCAGGCGAAAGGCTGTTTTCGGGCTCATCCAGCAGGAACAGGCCGTTTTCGGTAATTTTTTCGGAGAAATATATAAACGCACTTTCTCCGTTTGAATATTCGCGGATATTGTCCATCAGCTCTGAACGCACAAATTTTGACTGGGTGAGCCTCCGCGCTTTGGTTATCTTTTTCAGTGTTTCGTAATCTTCCAGTGATCGTACCTGAAATTTGGCGTATTTTGCATCCAGATAATCCTCGAAAAGAGCTTCTTTTTTTAAATCTATGCCTTCATTTATATCACGGACTGTAAGCATATAATCAAAAACATCATCACTGGTAATAACCCGGCTGTTTTCGGGGAGGGGAAGGGTTAATTGGTAATTGCATAATTTGAGATAGTCCTCAAAGAAGTTGGATTTATTAAATTTACTGTCCCGCGCAAGCTGTAATTTTTCTGCGATGACATTGAGCGCCGTTGTTTTGCCCGTTCCGTTTCCTCCATATAAAATTGTAATAGGCTCAAAATCAATGCGCAGGAAATTATGCCGGGAAAGTATTTGAAAAGGGTAGTACGAATTATAGCACGTCCGTTTTTGATTCAGAAAAAAATTAAATTCCTTATCACTGTCAGGAAAAACGAAATATTCTAAATATATCATCCGCTTCATTCCTTTTAAAGTTAAATGACATAAAATATTATATCATTCCGCTTTTACTCTGTCACCTTATAATTGATTGCTGCTTATGATTTCAGCGCCAGAGCCTAAGCATACGGGGGCGGCGTTTGAGCAGGCGCAAAGCGCCTGCTCCGGGCTGCGCCTAGGGCGCAGCCCGGCGGCCCGCTGGGCCGCAAACGCCGCCCCCGTGTGCTTAGGCTCTGGCGCTGAAATCATAAGCAGGAGGCTTAGCAGGTTTTTGCCCGTATTGGCAGGCATGGCTTTTGCCATTAAGAAAATAAAATATTTGATTGACTTATTGGCGCAAAATAATTATAATAAAACCCACAAGCAATACTTTCCGGCATTTCAGGCTGTGCTAGTTGGTATTATAAAATAGCTTTAATGCGCCTGTAGCTCAGTTGGATAGAGCAACGGCCTTCTAAGCCGTGGGCCAGGGGTTCGAATCCCTTCAGGCGCACCATATAGCCGCAAGTTGCGTATTGCTTGCGGCGACTTTTTTACAAAGTTACTGGCTCATTCAACTACATTTCCTTTTGCGGTTCCCTGTTCTGACAGCTGCGAATAGAACACAGTCGCTAAACCGACAAGTCATTGCTTTGTGCCGCCCCGCTGGCGTTTATACATATATCTCCTTTTTCTCAAAAAGTCACGTCATACCATTGCTGCTAGCCTGTTAACTTGCTCACTGCGCTTCGGTTTGCTGCTGCCTTTTTTCAGTTGCTCGCGGGTTCAAGTCTATCAGAAAAAAGTGAGGCGCTATTTCAGCTAGATTGATGATAAAATATAATTATTTTATTGATCAACCTATTTATATCTGTATCTATATCTAATAAGAATAATTCTAAATCAAATTCTTTTATATATTGCTCCTTTATAAGAGCAAATTCTTGTTGTGTTATCCTCCTGGTTTTTCCGAAATTTCCTTTCCAGTCGGACTCATATGTGATAGGGTAGCATACGGCACCCAAAATGTGTGCGCCCGTAAGCCCTTCCGCTGCTTTTATAGTTTTATTAACAAATTTAAGATCATCATATGGATTAACACAAAGAATGATTGTATCTGGAGAAAACGCTTCTAAAAATATTCTGTGCTTAATTGGTATATTGTTGGCATTTCTATTGTTATATGGTAATAATCCGGCTTGTGTACCTCCAATAATTATGTCTACATCTTTATTTGTTATGTTCCATATGAGTTTATTAGTAACAGAAAAAATATTATCCCAATAAATATCAACAGTGGGCATATATCCTAAAGGGAAAACTGCCTCCATGCCAAATAAAAGTGAAGATGGTTCCGTGCCTATTTGTCCAACCTTATATCCTATACCCAACAATTTTTCTCTAATTTTCAACTGCAATGTAAATTTACCTTGACTTGAACTAGTTCCTACAACACATACGGTTGGTTTGTTTGTCATAAACAATTTACCTTTATTATACAGAATATCCTTGTTGTATAATTTCGGACAATATACTTGAGAATTGTTTTCCTGCAAAACATCTTTTGGTAAATCAAAGCAATAAATATTTTTATTAAACTTCTTTGCTTTCTCATAAAGGTCATCAAAATGACAACTGTTAGCTGATGAATCAATCGCTTTACAATGCCCTAAAATTAAAGTATCAAATGAGTCCCAATTAATATTAGATATATTGTCAATTATTTTTTCATTGGGTATATTAGTTATTTCGGATATTCGTTTACCAACACATCCGGTCTCTCTTAGAGAATAGTACGACACAATTTTGAAATCAAGCAGATTTTCATATCTCGCTAGACTATGTATTTCCTTGTTAAATGGAAATACGGCTGCTTTTGATATTTTAAACGGTAAGCCACATAATATATCAACAATATCTTTTTCTTCTGTCGGTATATTTATGATTTCTTCATTACATTTTTTTAACGCTAATTCACCAGTAACTTTTGCGCATAAAAAACTAGTACCTTTTACGATATTGTATTTAGGTGTTGTCCAAGGAACGCGTAAATTACTCAATCTACCTTCTGCATTAATGATTCCTTTTTGATTATATCGTATTTGTGATGTAGGTATCGTATCATTGCCATCGACCCCGACAACATCCTTTAACGCTGCAGGAAAAGAAACTGCTCCATTATTATCATAAGCTGATACAATAAGGGTGCCTTTTTTGTATAGCTTGCTGCAAATTCGCTGCATTCTATATGTTGAGCCAATTCGTGTTATTCCCATGCTGATATTAATTATATCAAATGAATAATTATTTTCAATATATTCAAGATATAAACAGAAATCATCATAATCGACACTGTTATTGCTTGTATTAATTTTTATGTTTGTAATTGAGCAAAAAGATTTGGGAATTTCCTTATTTACAAGATAGTAAATGGCCGTTCCATGACCCAATATATCGTTAAAATCACTATCTTCTTTTACAACCCCATTCTCGATGATTAAAGAAAACCACTTACTGTTTGATTGATAAACGCTTCATGCTCACGTTTCACTCCCGAGTCCAATATAGCAATACTAATTTTTTTCATAATACTTCCACCTTCGCGTAATTGTAACTTATTCGTATAGTGTTTTTTGGGCTGTATACATTTCATTATACAATCCTTTTTTTTCTCTCAATTCATGATGATTGCCGTATTCAATTATTTTCCCGTTACTAAATACGGCAATTTTATTTGCTACAGTTGATGAGGCCAATCTATGTGAGACAAATATAGTTGTCTTATTCTGCGATAATTTAAAGAAATTATTATATATTTCCGCTTCAGCTTGGGCATCAAGCGATGCTGTGGGTTCGTCTAAAATTAGCACAGGCGTGTTTTTATAAATTGCTCTGGCAATAGCGATTTTCTGACTTTCGCCTCCAGATAATTCTATACCATTGCTGTCAAATTGTCTGGTAATATACGTTTTTGTTTTGTTCGGAAGATTGTTAAGTACGCTTTGGAGTCCAACACATCGTAAAATAGACTCTACCGAGTTGTTATCCCTACCCAAGGTAATGTTTTCATCGATTGTAAACGCAAAATTTTGAAAATCTTGAAATACAGCGGCAATCAGGTTATTATATTCCTTGTTGTCAATCTCCCAAATATCAATGCCGCCTATCGTAATTTTTCCTTTAGTTGGTTTGTAAAACTTACAAATGAGCTTTATAAAAGTTGATTTTCCGGCTCCGTTTTTTCCGACTATAGTTAACTTTTCTCCATATGGGATTTTTATATTAATATGATTTAATATATATTTACTAGTGTTTGGATAACAAAATGAAACATTATGAAATTCAATGTCGTAACTGTTTATATGTATGCTGGTTACGCCTGCGTTTTCATCGTTATTTTGGTGCTTGAGACTGTTAAAATCACTTACATTTAATAATTGTTGATGTAACTCTCCAATACTGCCAACAATAGAAGAAAGTGCTGACGTAAGTGATGTTACCGCGCTGAAATACATGGTGAAATCCGCAATGCTTATTACGTTTTCTGTATAACGCATTGCTAATATAAATAATATAATAATTGTTTGAAGCGCGATGATGACAGCCGTTATGCTTTCAAAAATCGTATTCCTTTTAAAATCCCCGTATTGCAGTTTCAACATTTCATATCTGAATCCTTTAATTTTTGACATAAACCAATCGCTCAAATTATTAATGCGAAGTTCCTTTGCCGCACCGGGATTAAAATAGGCAATATTAGTAAGGTAATTTCCAACACGATTATTTGCAGCGTATAATTCACGACGTTTTTTGTTATATCTGTAGGTTAACCATGTAAAGTATGTTTTTATTAAAAGTGTTATAAACACAAGCACAACAAAAAGAATGTCAACATGGGTAATGATAACAGAAAGACCGATGATTGTAATAATACTCGAAACAATATTTTGAAATAAACTAATAATTGATGTTAATTGAGAAGCATTATTAGCAAGCGATAATCTTTCATGAAATTTTGCGCCCTCCATGTCAGATAATGGAAGCATCATTGTTATTTCACCGGTTTCCTGCCGGATTCTTTTAATGAAACGATCAACACAGAAGGATGTTTTATTTGATAGAATCAAATTAATCAAATTGAGAAAAAGTAAAATGCCGCAATATAACAAGATACATTTTACGATCTCAATATAGTCATCCTTATTTGTAAGTTGCTCAATGAATAATTTAGGGAAATAAACATATAAAAGGGGGAGAGCCGAAGACACAAGTAATTGCGGCAATGCAAAAACAAAGTATAATGGCTCATAATCAATTATTATTTTTATTGTTCTAAATAATTGTTTCATTGCTTTTTGCCTCGTTTTCTTGGTAGTATTTAGCCTGCGAAGCATAGAGTGAAGCGTAAAGGCCGCCATTCTCTATGAGCATCTGGTGATTCCCGCGTTCTGCAATTTCATTGTTATGTATCACAATTATTTCATCGCAAAACTTCGTGGAGGAAAGCCGATGCGATATATATATTGTAGTCTTATTATCTGTAATATCGTTAAAACGCATAAACAACTCATATTCGGCTATTGGATCAAGAGCGCTTGTCGGCTCATCAAGAATCATTATGTCAGCTTTTTTATACAAAGCTCTGGCCATGGCTAATTTTTGTCCTTCTCCGCCAGAAAACTCTATTCCCTCTTCATCAAGTTCGCGGTATAGTGATGTATTTATGTCATAAGGTAAACTGCTTATCTTCTCTTTTAGCCCGCTTTTATTGATGCAGTCACGGAACCTTGTCTCGTCAAATATTCCGTCAAAAATCACATTTTCTTTTATACTATAGGCAAACAGTGCAAAGTCCTGCATTACGCACGCTATTTTGCTTATATATTGTCTGTATGGTATTTGATTAATATCAATACCGTTCAATGTAATTTTCCCGGATGTGGGCGAATAAATTCTTAAAATCAATTTGATGATCGTGGTTTTTCCACTTCCATTCAATCCAACAATAGCATATTTCTTTCCAGCGATAATATCAAACGTTATATTTTTCAATACATATTCTGTTGCGTCAGGATACATAAATGATACATTTTCAAACTTAATGTTAGCTTTAGCAAAATCTATGTTAATCTCTGATAATGTATTACTTTTTGATAATGTACTGTTTTCCCTTAATACTTGTTCGTATTCACGGTAAAATTCCAACGCCTTGAAACTGCTGTTGATAGCTCCAAGCGAAGAAAAACAGGCCAATAAGACTGAGGTAAACAGCGTGGCAGATGAAATAAGAACACTGTATTCGGCAATACTTATTTGGCTCAAAAAAACCTGATGTGAGAAATACAGATACATGCATCCTGTTTGTATAATTGATAAAATTATACTTAATGAGTTAACTCCGAGTTTTTTATTCAAAAGTTTCTTTAATTTTCTGATTTGTATCTTTGTTTCAAAAATATACTTATTTTTAATGAATTGGGCGGCATTGTTAATACGCAATTCTTTTGCATATTGATAATCAGTCATAACACTATATAAATAATCAAGCTTGCGGTCATCTTCTACCTTACTGTTGTTGAAGTTGAAATCACATTTTTGAGTATATATAGTTAACATAATCATCAGTACTGATAATAACATAATTATCAAAGTAAAAGGCGGACTGAATACGGAAAAAATAAATAATACGCTTATAGACTGAATAAAGTAATTAATTAAATTGCCCCAATGGCTCAAGAAAAACGGGGGCTGTGAAATCATTGATTTTTGTTTCAAATTTAGTATTTTTCCATCTTGTACATAGTGATAATCGATATCAAGGCAATCTTGAATATACTTAAACTGCATAATATTGCTTGATTTACGCATGGCATTGTTTTCCCATAACGTCAGTAATTGTGTAGCTAAAGTAATCGCTAAATGAATCAGTGCATAACCCAATATGTATTTCAAAACGCTTGCGAGGGGTTCTTCAGATACTAATGCATTGATAGTAAAGCCTAAGCCGGCAATATTCACGAGAGGAATTATTGCTGTAAATAAATTTTTAATCACAGTCGCAAAGAAATATTGCCTTGAATTTTTCCATGTATTTCTAAAGCAGAAAACAATATTTCTAATTATCCTTTTAATCATATTCATAATGATCACCAAAAAAATACATTTGCTATATTATATAAATTATCATTATTACAACAATTTAAATCAGTATATATTATTTCTTATTCAATACTACCATTTACTTTATCAATATATTTATTACTTAAATTTTATATTTATATCTTATTTTAATAGGATAATTGTTGATTTTAATTTATTTTAACATATAAATTTACATTTATCAATGTTTCGTTTTATATATCAGAATAAAAAATATCAATTATTTGAGATACAGATAATATTGCAATGTGTGGAGAAGAGCAGCTGCTTAATAAAAATGTTATTGATTGGTGTAAATGCTTCAACATTCTGACAGTTGCAAAGTTTAAAAAAGTTAAAGCGGTTGAGCTGCTGTTTTTAAGCATTTTGGTGCATAGAAGCATCTCTTATTAAGGAATGCTTAATTTTATCTATAGTTTGGCAAAGAAAAGGATTTTCAATTTAAACATATTTAAGAATACTTTTTGCTTTTTTAGACATCCTATTTTTAAAAGTAATTCTGGGAGGAATGCCCATGACTTCATTATGGGAGCAGACAGCGGAGATTTCCGGCTTTGAAAGTTTGAACGGAAGCATAAAGACCGATGTATTAATAATAGGCGGGGGAATGGCGGGCATTTTATGCGCTTATATGCTGCATCAGGCGGGAGTGCCTTATGTGCTGGCTGAAGCGCAAACCGTTTGCAGCGGCATTACCAAAAACACAACCGCTAAAATTACCTCCCAGCACGGGTTAATATATGATAAGCTTATAAATAAGTTCGGCGTGGAAAGGGCAAAGCAGTATTATAATGCCAATGAAGAGGCGCTTAAAATGTACAGGCGCCTTTGCGCGGATATTGACTGCGATTTCGAGATTAAGGATGCGTATGTCTATTCTTTGGATGATAGGAAAAAGCTGGAGAAGGAGCTGCGCGCGCTTGAACGGATTGGAGCCAAAGCTGAATTCTGCGCTAATCCCGGCCTGCCCTTTAATACGGCCGGAGCAGTTAAATTTCCCAATCAGGCGCAGTTCCATCCGCTGAAATTTGCGGCGGCCGTTTGCCGGGGACTGAATATTTATGAGCATACTGCAATACGGGAGCTTAAAGGGCTTACGGCGGTAACTGACAACGGTACAATTACTGCTCAAAAAATAATTGCAGCTACTCATTTCCCCTTTTTAAATAAGCACGGCAGTTATTATTTAAAGCTTTATCAGCACCGTTCATATGTCATAGCGCTGGAAAACGCGCCTGACTTAGGGGGCATGTATGTGGATGAAGCGCCTAAGGGCATGTCTTTTAGGAATTATAAAAATCTGCTTTTTATAGGGGGCGGCGACCACCGCACAGGTAAAAAAGGCGGCGCCTGGCAGGAATTGAGGGAGTTTTCCAAGAAATATTATCCAAATGCCGTGGAAAAATACAGCTGGGCTACTCAGGACTGCATGACGCTGGACGGCCTGCCTTATATCGGCCGCTATTCGGCCAGTACCGAAAATTTATATGTTGCTTCGGGTTTTAATAAATGGGGCATGACATCTTCAATGGCGGCTGCAAGGCTGTTATGCGACATGGTTCAGGGAAGAAAAAATGATTATCAGGAGCTTTTTTCTCCGTCCAGAAGCATTCTTAGGCCTCAGCTTGCCGTCAATGCATTTGAAGCGGCAGTTGGCCTTTTAACTCCGAGCACTAAACGCTGTCCGCATTTAGGCTGCGCGCTTAAATGGAATAAATATGAGCATACTTGGGACTGTTCCTGTCATGGTTCGCGCTTTACTCAGGAGGGCAGGCTGATAGACAATCCCGCCGCGGGGGATTTGAAAGAATAAGCGGTATTTGAGGTTTATATTAAGCGGTTTAATCTTTATTTTGGGAACAAGCGCTGCTTGAACTGTTTGGCCGGAGAATTATAAGCAGTGCAAATGGAGATAATAGTTTATAAGATTTAATAATATAAGGACGGTCCGGAAGCTTGGGCGTCCTGCAAACAGATTTAAAAGGAGTAAGGCTTTATGAATGACAAAAACGGATTTACCATAAGCAACCGCGACCATGTTTTAAGAGCATGGCAGAATTCTACCGAACTGGTACGGGATTACCAGGATTACGCGCACGAAACCGAAAATGAGGATAAAAAGCTCTCTGAGCTTTTTGCCCGATTTGCCGAGGAGGAAGCCGTGCATGCCGCAAAGCTGCTTGAATGGCTTCAAAAGCAGGAAAAAGAGTAGGGAACTGGAATAAACGCCGCGCGCTTGTATGCGCCGAGGCTTTTAACAATATCGTGAGCCCATATTTGCGGCTCGTCATATCCGAGTGCGC
>ERZ827524.3140-NODE-3140-length-10101-cov-2.623134_pt1 | contig 10101 bp, 7 predicted proteins | sample MGYA00519702_ERZ827524 | MGnify/ENA primary metagenome ERZ827524 (study PRJEB31778, sample SAMEA3449341) | human gut metagenome | biome: human gut; feature: human-associated habitat; material: faeces | place: United Kingdom | collected 2010/2012 ...
GTCGAGGTACTCGGTGATACCCAAGATCTCGGCAGCGGAGCGAACCTTACGGTCGATCTCGTCCTTGGGGACCTTCTTGAGCTCAAGCGTAAACGCCATGTTCTCGTACACCGTCATGTTGGGGTACAGAGCGTAGCTCTGGAACACCATGGCGATGTCGCGGTCCTTGGGAGCGACGTCGTTGACGCGCTTGCCGTCGATGAACACGTCACCCGAGGTGATGTCCTCCAGGCCAGCAACCATGCGCATCGTCGTGGACTTACCGCAGCCAGACGGGCCAACGAGGACGACGAACTCCTGGTCGTGAACGGTGAGGTTAAAGTCCTCAACAGCGAGCACGCCATCCTCGGTAACCTTGAGGTTGTGCTTCTTCTCCTCGGTCTTCTTCTTTTTGCCAAAGAAGCCCTTCTTTTTGGACTCGGTGTTGGGATACACCTTCTGAACATGTTTGAGAACGATCTCGGCCATGTCTTTACCTTTCGATATGCGGCACCATGTTGAGGGCGCCGCAGAAACTTGCAAAACAGTTACGGCATCAGCCCTTGACGGCACCTGCCACCACGCCGTCGATGATGTACTTCTGGCAGAGGATGTACATGACGACGATGGGGACAACGACCATCATGATGCAAGCCATCATGGGGCCGAGCTCGACGTGGCCGTAGCCGCCGCGGAAGTACTGGATCAAGATAGGAATGGTCTTGTACTTGGTGGAGTCGAGCGTAAGGTAGGGCAGCAGGTAGTCGTTCCAGACCCACATGGTCTCGAGAATGCCGACCGAAAGATAGGTGGGCTTCATGATGGGAAGGACGATCTTAAAGAACACCTGGACCGGGTTGCAGCCGTCGATCATGGCCGCCTCCTCGATCTCGAGTGGGATGTTCTTTACAAAGCCGGCGAACATAAAGACCGCCAGGCCCGCGCCAAAGCCGAGGTAGATAAAGCAGATGTTGAACGGCGTGTTGAAGCCGATGCGGTCCGCCAAATTGGACAGCGTGAACATGAGCATCTGGAAGGGTACGACCATCGAGAACACGAACAGGTAATAGAAGAAGTTCGAGATCTTGCTGTTGACGCGCACTACGTACCAAGCGCACATGGAGCAGCACACCAAGATCAGAACGACCGACGTGACCGTGATGATGAGCGAGTACATAAATGCCGAGGCAAAGCCCTGCTCGTTAAGGGCGTGCATGTAGTTTGCGAGGCCGTTGAACGTCTCAGGCGTAAGCAAATCGAACGCCGTGGTGGTGCTGATTGCAGTTCCCTTTTTAAAGGAATTGAGCGCAATCATGAACACGGGGTAGATCCACGCGAGCGACAGAATCGTAAAGAAAATCGAGAGCGCGCGGTTAATAGCCTTATCGCGTTTCATTACTGCTGCACCTCCTTGGACCTCGTGGCCTTAAGTTGGATCATGGAGATTGCTACGACCAGGATGCAGAAGATAACCGCCTTGGCCTGACCGATGCCCTGCCATGCGATACCGGCACGCGAATAGAACGTGTTGTAGATGTTCAGGGCGAGCATCTCGGTGGAGTGCGCAGGGGCGCCGCCGGTAAGGGCGAGGTTCTGGTCGAACAGCTTAAAGCCGTTGGTGATGGACAGGAACAGGCAGATGGTGATCGTCGGCATCAGATTGGGGATCTTAACCTTCCAAAACGTCTGCCATGCCGTGGCGCCGTCGACCTTGGCGGCCTCGATGTAGTCGGACGGAATGGACTGCAGACCAGCGATGTAGATGATCATCATGTAGCCGACCTGCTGCCACAGGGTCAGGATGATAAGGCCCCAGAAGCCAGCAGCAGAGTTAAGGGCGATGAGCTGGGCGCCCACGTTGGAGAGCAGGCAGTTGATCAGAATCTGCCAAATGTAGCCCAGCACGATGCCGCCGATCAGGTTAGGCATAAAGAAGATCGTACGGAAGATGTTGGTGCCTTTGAGCGCCTTGCGGGTGAGCGCCTGCGCAATGGCCAGGGCGATCACGTTGATGAGCACCGTCGACAGGAAGGCAAACGCCACGGTAAAGAAGAACGACGTGGAGAACTGCGGATCGGACAGCGCGCGCACGTAGTTCTCGATACCGACAAAGTGCGCGTTACTAATGATAATAAACTGGCAGAACGAGAGATAGAAGCCCTGAATAAAGGGAATCACGAACCCGATCATAAACGCCAGGCACGTGGGCAACATAAAGAGCGGCCACCAGCGCTTGAGTGCTTTGCCCATAAAAGGGTCCTTTCAATATGTAGGGGGGCGGGCAAACCTACGTCTGCCCGCCCCCCCTGTCGCTAATCAGATAGCTCGGGCAGCAACTGCTTACTCGGAAGCAGCCTTCTCGGTCTTCCAGCCATCGACGAAGGCGTTCTTGACGCCGTCCCACTTGCTGTTATCGGCAGCGTAGGCAATCAGAGCCTGCTTGAGGTTCTTCTTCCACTCCTCGGAGGGAATGTAGACGAAGTCCCAAGCGACGGTCTTCTTGCCGTCCTTGGCCATGGCAACGGCCTGCTGCGAGAAGACGTTGGTGGTCTCCTTGGCGCTCTTGAACGGAGCGGTCAGACCCATCTTGTCGGCGATGATGCTGGTCGGGGTGTCAGCGGTGACGCACCAATACATGAAGTCCTCGGTGGCCTTCTGGGCATCCTCGGAAGCCTGGGAACTGACGCACCAGTAGTTCTCGCCGCCGGAGCACAGGCCCTGGTTCTCCTCGCCGTCAACACCGATGTAGATGGGCATCATGCCAATCTGATCGTCGGTCATGCCGGCCTTGACGAGGTCAGAGTAGGCCCAAGAGCCGTTCTGGTAGAAGACGGCCTTGCCGGTTGCGAACTCGTTGGTGGCGTCGTCGCCGGTCTTGGAAGCAAGCTGCGAAGGATCGCAGGTGGAGTCGGTGATGTACAGGTCGAAGATCTGCTTGTAGTTGTCGAGGAACTCACCCTTGATCTCGTCGTCCTCCTGGTTGTGCTCCTTCTCAAACTCGTAGTAGAGCGGCATGTTGGCAAGGTGGGTGGTGTAGCGCCAGCTGGAGGAGTCGTCCATGCCGGCGGAAGTGAAGGCACCCTCAACACCAAGCTCGTCCTTGCGGGCCTGGATGTCGTCGGCACAAGCCTTCAGCTTGTCGAAGGAGTTGATGTCCTCGGCCTTGTAGCCAGCCTTCTCGAGCAGCTGCTTGTTGTAAATAATGCCGAAGCTCTCCTGAACCCAGTCGATGCACACATCCTTGCCGTCGGACTGCAGAGCCAGGGAGTCGTCAATGAGCTCACCGCGGAGCTTGGTATCGGACAGGTCGGCGCAGTAATCCTTCCAGTTCTTAAGACCGGTGGGGCCGTTGACCTGGAACAGGGTCGGAGCGGAGCTCTTGGACATCTCGGACTTGAGCTTCTCCTCGTAGGTGTTGGAGGCGGCGGTCACGATCTTGACCTCGACGCCCTTCTCCTTCTTGTACGCCTTGGCGATCTCCTTCCACTCCTTGTCGACCTCGGGCTTGAATTGGAGGAAGTAGACCTCGGCAGCGTCACCAGAAGCAGAGGAGCCGGAGCCGGCGGAGCCACCGCAGCCCACGAGACCCAGACCAAGAACCGCAGCCGCGGAACCAGCAAAGCCCAGGAACTGCCTTCTGCTCATTTCGTTCTTCATTACAATCCACCCTTTCACACCGTGGCGGCACCCTTTGCCGCCGCCTTCGGAGATTGGCTCGGGGACTTTGCCCCTTTTGCTGATTTGTACAATACGCTATTTGGCTAGTTGTTTGAACAAGTATTACTAGAGCGGTAGAAAAACTTCGGTGAACGGTAATTTCAACTTGATACTTGACAAGTTTTGTATAAACAATTATTTGTTATTTAATGCAGAGAAAACGCCCGGTCAAGCCGATGTATCGTCGGTTTGACCGGGCGTTTTCGCTTTGATGGCATGAGTCTCGTCAGGCTGCGAGCTAGCCGGCTATCGCTTGGAGTTGACGCGGTAGTGGAAGATCTCGGGATGCGTGCGGGCATGCGTGACCTCGAACAAGATGCCGTCCGAGGTGTACGACTGGCTCTCCATGACGGCAACGCAGTTGTATTTGCCGAGGTCAAGATAACTGCAGTCCTCATCGTTGGCAAGCTCGACGCTCACCGTACGGCGACTCGCCATCACCTTGACGCCGCGTTTGTGCTCCAGATAGTCGTAAATTGACTTTGCGGCGATCTCGGGCGTCAGACCCTTGGCGATCGACTCCAAAAAGTAGCCGTGGTCCACCTGGCGAGCATTGCCGTTGAGGCTTCGGACACGCACTACACGAATCAGCTCCTCGCCCACCTTAAAGCCCAGGCGACGAGAAAGTTGCTCAGTGCAAATCAAATGTTCAAAAGACTTAACGTCCGTCGATGCAACGGCATTGTTGCGCTTTGCAAATTCGCCAAACGACTCGACTTCCTCGAGTGCGCCCAGCATGTCGGTTTCGCCCTTGAGCCAAATAACGCGCACGCCCTTGCCGTGTATAGGCTGCACAAACATCTGATCGGCCAGCATGCTCAAGGCGCGTCGAACGGTATTGCGCGTGCAGCCAAACTCCGCGGTCAGCTCGGCTTCGGTTGGCAGCATCTCCTGAAACGCATAGGTCCCGTTAATGATGCGCGAACGGATCTCGCGGTAGATTCCTTCGTAAATCGCTTTTGGCATGACTTCACCTCTAATGAATATGTATGGCTAGGCACGATAGCATTTCTTTGAGTTGTTTAAACCGTCTATCGGCAAAGCACCGATTATTTACCGTCGACGGTTCCCCCGACACCCAGATCGGATCGAATCAAAACCGTCAATGCGGCAAGCAGTCAGTCCTCTACAATGAGTTCATTGTTTAAACGTTCTTGCTCGCACAGCATGTTGCATCCGGAAGGCATATTATGCTGCAGAAAATCCAACGCTTTGGCGGGGCAATGTTCGCGCCCGCCATGTTGTTTTCCATATCGGGTCTTATGGTCGGCGTCTCCGCCCTCGCAACGTCTGCGGATATCGTCGGCGACCTCGCCGTATACGGAACCCCTTGGTACGTTTTTTGGACTATCATCCAGCGCGGCTCGTGGACGGTCTTTAAACGACTTCCGCTCCTTTTTGCCGTAGCGCTGCCCATCGGCCTTGCCCAAAAGCAACCAGCTCGTTGTTGCCTCGAGGCGCTCGTGGCCTATTTTGCCTATTGCTTCTTTTTGAGCGAGATCATCAAACTGAGCGGAGACAACCTTGGACTTAAGTACCCGTCGTCTTTGACCTCCGCTAGCGGCATCACCATCATCGACGGCATCAAGACACTCGACACCGGCATTATCGGCCCGCTGGCGGTGTCGGCAACCGTCGTCGCCATCCATGACCGCTTCTACGATGCCAAGGTTCCCGATTGGCTCGGTACCTTCTCGGGTTCCTCGCTGGTCTACCTCATCAGCTTTTTTGCCGTGTTCGCCCTTGCCGCCATCTCGGCCGCCATCGTGCCCTTCGTATACGCAGCGACCGAAACGCTGCGCCACGCACTTGCGGGCGTCGGCCCCTTCGGCGTGGGTATCTTTGTGTTTTTGGAGCGAGCACTCGAGCCCATGGGGCTGCACCATCTGCTCTACATGCCGATCTACTACGACAACCTGGTCATTAACGACGGCATCTACGCCACGTGGAGCAGCTTGCTCCCCATCCTCTCCCATAGCACGCGCCCCCTTAATGAGCTTGCGCCGTGGGCCGGTTTTACCGCCACCGGCTGGGTCAAGCTCTTTGGCCTTCCCGCCATCGCAGCCGCATTCTACTCCACCGCAAAACCCGAGCGCCGCGCCGGCCTCAGGGTCATCCTTGTTCCCGCCATCATCGCCTCGGTGGTTTGCGGCGTTACCGAGCCACTCGAGTTTCTCTTTATGTTCACCCACCCCGGGCTCTTTTTTCTCTACGCCGTCTTATCGTCTTGCCTTGCCACAACCATGAATCTCTTTGGCATCGTCGGCATCTTCTCGGGCGGCCTCATGGAGATGGCAGCCTTCAACTTTATTCCGCTCATGCGCATGCATGCCGGCTCCTACCTTTTGGCGCTCGGTATCGGACTGATGTTTAGCGCTGTCTTTTTTCTGGTCTTCCGGGGCCTCATTCTGGCTTTCGACCTAAAAACCCCAGGCCGCGAAGATCGTATCGCCAGCGATGCGGTGCTCGCACATCTGACGGGAAAAAGCTCTGCCAAAGAAGGCGCGGCCCAAAACGACACCGACAACCAATCATCCCAAGATCATCTGCTTGCTGAGCAAGTCGTTGCGCTCTTGGGTGGCGTTAGCAATATTGTAGGAGCGACCAATTGCGCCACGCGGCTGCGCGTCGAGGTCGCAGACCCTTCCATTGTCGCAGACAACGCAGCCTTCGTCGCGGCGGGCGCCAAGGGGCTCATCGGCACCGGCAAAACGGCTCAGGTAATCATTGGCATCTCCGCTCCCCGTATCAAAGAGCACTTTGATCGAATCATGGGGCTCGAACCGGGCTTTGTCCCCGCCACTCCACCCTCCCCCACCGTTGGAATCGCAAAAAAGAACGGCGACATCTGCTTCTTCGATATCGACGGTACGCTCGCCTGGCAAGATCCCAGACTTGCCCAGGAGCTTCCCGAAGACGAGCGCGATCTGTCCCCCTATCCCAACGAGGCGGTTTCGCAGGCAATCCGCGAGTTTGTCGCCAACGGCAACATGGCCTTTATCTGCACGGGACGCACCCTGAGCTGCATCCACCCCAAACTTCTTGAGCTGCCGTGGACCGGCATCGTCTGTCTTGCGGGCGGTTACGCCGAGATCAACGGACGCGCAATTCGCGATCTGTCGATGACGCCCGGCATGCTGCAGCGCCTTGCCCCCTATCTTGAGCAGTCGGGCGAGGTCATCCGCTTTGAGGGCCTCAACGGCGTCGTGCGCATGAGTGCCGATGCCCCCGATGCCCCCGGATACGCGCGCACCCTGGGCGACGCAGTCACGCAGCTGCAACATTACAGTGCCTACAAGATCTTGATGTCTACATCGCTCGCCAGCCGCATCGCTCAAGATAAGGCACTTGAGCCGCTGCTGTGCTTTAACGAGCTCGAACTCGAGGTAACCGAAATCTCGCCCCGCGAATGCACGAAGCGCGGGGGCATCCAGTCTGTACTCGACGCCCTCGATCCCCACCACGGAACCGTATACGGCATCGGCGACGCCAGCAATGACGTCTCGCTGATGAACGCCGTCGATGTCGGTATCGCCATGGGCAATGCGCCGGACTATCTCAAAAAGCGCGCCGACTACATCACCGACTCGGTCGACAAAGATGGCGTCGTCAAGGCGCTCGAGCACTTTAGGCTTATATAAGCAGCCGGCACGCGCACACGTCCCGTTTCCCCAAATCGCCAAAACAGACGCGCCGGCAACTCCAATGTGGCAATATGGTATCTGCACACCGCAACGATGCAACCTAAGAAAGAATGCGAGAACCCGTGTCCAGTCCGTTTACCAGCTTTTTAGCCCAGCACTTTGACCAGATCAACGACTATCTGGCCACGTTCTTTGACGGACAGGCGACCTCTGCCGATATCGAGCGCTACCTGTATACCCCGCTCTCGGCATTTACCGCCAATGCCGGCAAGCGCCACCGCCCGCTCATCTGCATGCTCGCCGCCACCGCAGTGGGCGGCAGCTTTGAGAGCGCCCGCAGCGCCGCGGCGGCCATCGAGCATTTCCAGTCGGGTGCGCTCATCCACGACGACATCGCCGATAACGGGCAGCTGCGCCGCGGTAAGCCCTGCATGCACCTCACCGAGGGCACGGGGCTTGCTATCAACTGCGGCGACCTGGCACTTACCATGGTCACCAAGACGGTTCTCGACGACCCCACGCTGGAGCCCAACGTAAAACTCCGCGTGCTCCACGAGCTCACCGAGATGATCGTTCGTACCATCGAGGGCCAGGCGCTCGACCTGGGTTGGGTACGCGACGGGCGCTTCGACATCTCGGTCGACGATTACCTGGACATGGCGACGCACAAGACCGCGTACTACAGCGGAGCCACGCCGCTTGCCACCGGAGCCATCATCGGCGGAGGCAGCGAGGAGCAAATTGAGGCGCTGCGCGCCTTTGGCCTGCACACGGGCCTTGCCTTCCAGATTCAAGATGATCTGCTCAACTTGATCGGTACCAAGGAGGCCGCCAACAAGGACTTCCGCACCGACATCACCGAGGGCAAGCGCACGCTTGTCGTCGTGCATGCCCTCGAGCATGCACAGGGCAACGCGCACGACGAGCTCATCGACATCCTCTCCTCGAAGGAGACCGATCCGGAGTCTCTCGAACGTGCCGTGCAGATCATGCGGGAGGCGGGGTCGATCGACTTTGCCCGTTCGTACGCCATCAAGCTCGCGCATGACCATCAGCACGATGTCGAGGCGGTTCTTCCCGCGACTCCCATGCGCAAGCTGCTCGTCTCGATGGGCGATTTCTTCGTGAGCCGGCTAAGCTGAGGCACGCATGAGGACCATTGGCCGAAACGATTGCGGTGCCGCCGTCGAGGATGTCCAACGACGCCTGCGCGTCATGGGCTACGAACTTGCCGTTGACGGCGAGTACCTTCAGCGTACCTGCGATGCGGTCAGGATGTTCCGTCAGTCGGAGGGACTTCCCCCGGGCGATTTCGTTGACGAGTCCGGCCATGTCCTCGGCCGCCACCAGGGGATCGGCCGCTACACCATCGGCCAGCGCAAGGGGCTGGGCGTCTCCTTCGGCAGGCCCATGTATGTGACAAAAATCGACGCTGTCTTGAACCGCGTCACCCTTGGGGAAGAGGGCAGCCAATATGCGTCGTCCCTGCTGGCGGACGACCTGAACTTCATCCCCTTTGATACATTGGACAAGCCCTTACAGGTACACGCAAAGGTCCGCTACCAGGCGCGCCCCGCCGAGGCAGTCTTAACCCCGGTGGAACACGGCCGCGTGCGGGTGGACTTCGCAGAGGCGCAGCGTTCCATCACGCCGGGGCAGGCCGTCGTCTTCTACGACGGGGACCTGGTCGTCGGCGGCGGGACGATTGTCTGAATCCAGGAAGAAAACAGACCTATAAAAGGAACCAAGCCGGTCCAAGGCAATATGCCTACGGACCGGCTTGGTTTGTTTTGAATATTTTTATTAGAGATTTATAAGCACTTGAAATTCGGCACATGGCCAAGCTCCTATTGAACCTCTTACATCTCTTTTTCTCGGTTTTCCCGAAATTTATTTGCCGTTTCCACCAGAAGCCCTACCTCGATCGTATCCAATCCTGTAACAGAAATAGTGGCTGTATCGTTTAATCCTAATAAATAATCTGTACTCACTTTCCAGATCCGTGCGAGTTCTACAACATACTGTGTGGACGGGACAGAAAGACCGCTTTCCCAGGCGTTTACACTGCTTCGCGTAATATTCAACAATCTTGCCAAATCATTTTGCGTTAGTTTATTCCTCTCTCGCAGCTCTCTTATTTTTTCCCCTATCATACAGCCGCCCCCTCCCATATCAATACAATACTCTTTACCTAAAGATATTGCATTATCACAAAGATGTTTATACTTGACAACTGATAACATTTTTTGTAATATCGAGAGGGAATCTAAGGAGCAAGGGGATATTGGAAATGAACTTTTGTGAGAATCACCTCTGTGTTTACTGGCAAAATCATACATGCTGCCTTGACTTCGTCCGTGTGGACGAATCTGGAAGCTGTGCAAGCTGTATTTTCGTTTCCATTCCTCAGGAAATAATCGAACGCGAACGAAAGAAACAACTTCTTCGCTATGAACAGACAGACAATCTTCTATAAAAAACACGCGCCGGGAACCATTTGCATGGCCCCCGGCGCGATTCTTATGATGAAATTATGCGGCTTCCGAAGAGGTTTCCTCGCCGGAGTCATCCGTGCCCTCCTGCGAAGAGGTCTCGTCCGTGGACGCGGCAACCGAGGACGTCTCCTGTACAAACATATCCGGCTGGTAGGAATCGATTGCACTCTGGTTGACCGTCGCATTATAGCTGTCCGCTGCGTCGTCAATCTTTGCTTGGAATTCTTCCTGCTTCATGGTTTGCAGGATGCTGGTGCGGCTCGTCT
>ERZ827524.3142-NODE-3142-length-10099-cov-2.820092_pt1 | contig 10099 bp, 6 predicted proteins | sample MGYA00519702_ERZ827524 | MGnify/ENA primary metagenome ERZ827524 (study PRJEB31778, sample SAMEA3449341) | human gut metagenome | biome: human gut; feature: human-associated habitat; material: faeces | place: United Kingdom | collected 2010/2012 ...
GCTGATATGTATAATTAGCATGTCCCTCTTTACTGCCGTTCAAGCAGATGAGGAAACGCAGTATTTCGTCGGCCAGGACAGCAGCATAATCGTGCTGGAGCCCGGCCAGGCGCTTGATGTCTCCTCCTATTTGTTTGAATTTACCGAACAGATGGTGGAGGGAACAGAAGTAACCCTCAGCGCCCAAAGCCCCGAACTGACCATAGACGGCAAGAGCATATTGGCTGAAGAAGAAGGTATATTCAATATGACTGCCCAATATGGGGAGGAAAGCATGGAAATTTATGCAGTATCCGGCGCAGTCGTTTTTGAGGATGATTTCTCTTCCGGCCTCAGCGACCAGTACCGTGTTGTGGAGGGAAGCAACGTCTACGTTGAAGACGGATTCCTATATGTAGGTCCCTCCTGCCGCGTGCTCCTCCCCGAAACGCTGGATATATTGGGCAATTATATAATAGAGGTGGACGCTACCCTTTTAAACCCCACCGACTATGCCCGTTGGGTGTCTGTAATGTACCGCGTTCAAAATGAGGATTATCCTTACTACCAGATGTGCATCCGCAGCACTGCAACCGCTTCAAACGGCGTAGAATTTGCCGAGCGCACTACCCAGAACGCATGGAATGTTATGAACACGGCTTCTTATTCCGAGAGCATCTCTCCTGATAAAATATATAATTTCAGGGTGGAAGCAAACGGTCCTATAGTCAGCCAGTATATAAACCAGACCCTGACTCAGACTGTAAACAACGCAAACGTATGGACAGCGGGCGGCATCGGCCTGCAGGCAAACGGCTCTACTATGAAAGTAGACAGCGTAAAAGTAACCGCCGTACAGGAAGTATATGAAGTTACCTACGGCTATGCGGAAGCCTCTACGCCCTTAAAAAATAATTACTCCTCCTCTGCGCTGGCCGTTAAGCCTGATACGGCCGAGGACATAGAAAGCTATGCCGTCCTGGATGAAAGCGAGCGTCCTACCTCTGTAATGGTAGAAGTGAACAGCGATTTATCCGTGAGCACATTGACCGGCAACGATATCGGCTCAATAGAACAGCTGCTGGCTGCTCTGGACAACAAGCTAATACCGATATTCCGCACTGACGACACAGATACAGCCGTAGCGCTTGCCCAGAAGCTGGACGATATTAATTTTCCCGATGCTTACATATTGTCTAACTCGGAGGCAATACTAGCGGCCAAGGAGACAAACTTCAATTTCTACGGCCTGTTGGATATGTCAGGCGACACAGATGAAATAACAGAGGATAAATTGGCCGAGATACGTTCAAGCGTCAATTCCTCCAAATGCAAAACGGTGCTCCTGCCCGAAGCTTATGCTGAAAAAGAATATATTCAATTCCTGCAAAAAGGCACCATAAGCATATGGCTGGACAGCGAGGTAACCGATATAACCGCAGCCTGCCGTTTAATATCCTGCGGGGCAAACGGCTATGCGACCAATAACCCGGATAACCTGACCGCCGCGGCAGAATTGTTCTCTGACGACGCCATGCTGAGAAAAACCCTTATTATAGGGCACCGCGGCATACCCAATATAGCGCCTGAGAACACTCTGGAGGGCGCCGTAAAAGCGTATGAAAACGGCGCGGATATTGTAGAAGTGGACCTCTATGTAACTACCGATAACGAGCTTGTTATTATGCATGACGGCGATATATCCCGCACCACAAACGGAACAGGCAACATAGAATCCTATACTTTGGCGCAGCTTAAGGAATTTTACGCCAACGACCAGTTCCCCAATGATCCGGAATATGCCGAGTGCCGAATCCCCACAATGCGGGAATTCTTTGAGGAATTTAAGGATACCGACATGGGATTCTTTATAGAGATTAAAACCACCAAGGCAAGCTGTCTTACGCTGCTCAAGGAGCTTATAGATGAATACGCGGATTATAATATGGCAAGCCGCTGCACCGTAATAAGCTTTCACATGAGCCAGCTCCAAAACAGCGTCCGTGAAATGCCCGGCGTATCCGCCAGCTTCCTGTGCGGGGGCCTGATAACTGACGACACTGTCTACACATCTCTCTACGGCGTAACAAACCAGCTCCTGCCTGATAACGTGAGCTTCAGCACCTCGTATTACAACGTAGGCGCCGACTCCATAGAAGCGCTTGCTCTGCGCGGCATTACCACCTGGCCCTGGACTGTTGACGGCACTACTGATTACTATAATTTCATTAAATCCAATGCCGGTGGAATTACCACCAACATTTGCAGCATAAGCAGGGATTTTGCACATACGCTGAATGTACCTTCACAGAGCATCACCCTCGGCTTAAATCAGACTGCCGCGGCCCAGGGCAGCCTGACTACTTATGCCAGAGAAACTCTGGAGCTGCCCGAAGGCACTGAATTGGTTCTTATTTCAGGCGAAGATGTTATCAGCGTGGACGGGCTCAACATTACCGGACTGAAGGAAGGCACCGCTTCCTATATGATAAAATCATCCTTCACCAACAGAGGCGGCCTCAACTATACCCTGTACTCTCAGCCGGTAACAGTAACTGTAGACGCTTCAGCGCCGGCGCCTACCGAACAGCCTTCTGCCGCGCCCGGCACCCAGCCCGAAGAAACGGCAGATACCAGCGCGGTACCTTACATTGTCGGCGCCTGCGTTCTGGTTGTTATAATTGCGGCTGTAATTATAATTATGACAGTCAATAAGCGTAAAAATAATAACGGCGGCAATGATACTAAGCAAAATTAAAAATAAACAGAAAATCAAGGAGGACTAGGCTCTATGAAAGACCAAAAGAACAATAAATCAGATGCCGGCAGCCGTATCGGCCCGGACAGCACTAATTCATGCGGGGAGAGCAATACCCGTTATGGCTATGCAGCGGCTTCAACTCCTCTCCGAACCGCCTTTTCCTCCTCTATTCTGGCCGTCAGACCCGATACGGCAGAAGAGATTGAAGGTTATGCGGCAATGGATGAAAGCAAGCGTCCTACCGCCGTTATGGTAGAGGCGGGCCGGGACTTGTCTATAAGCGCTTTTTCCGGAAACGCCATGGGATCTATAGAAAATTTCATTGCCCTGCTCGGCAATAAGCTGATTCCCGTGTTTCGCGCACAAAGCGCAGATATTGCCGAGGCGCTTGCTGTAAAGCTAAAGGAAATTAATTTCCCAGACGCTTACATACTCTCCTCCCAGGAGGGAATCCTGAAGGCCAAAGCCGCAAATTATAACTTTTACGGCATATTGGATCTTTCAGGCGACAGCAGTGAAATTACTGACGAAAAACTGGCGCAGATCCGTTCAGAGGTCAATTCCTCCAATGCAAAAAGCGTGCTTCTTCCTGAGGCATATGCAGAAAAGGAATATATACAGGCTCTGCAAAAAAGCGTTGTCAGCGTATGGCTGGACAGCAATTCTCCTAAAATAACCGCCGCCTGCCGCCTGATAGCCTGCGGAGCCAACGGCTATGCAGTAAAAAATCCGGAAGAGCTTACGTCTGCTATAGGATATTTTGCTGATGACGCCATGCTTAGAAAAACCGTAGTAATAGGGCACCGCGGCATACCCGCTCTTGCTCCGGAAAATACTCTGGAAGGAGCCGTAAAGGCTTATGAGAACGGTTCGGACATTGTGGAAGTGGATATCTACGTCACTACCGATAACCAGCTTGTCATACTCCACGACGGCGAATTGGCGCGAACCACAGACGGAACTGACTACATTGAAAAATACTCTTTAGCAGAGCTTAAGCAGCTTCATGCCAATAAGCAATTCCCGGACACACCCGAATACGCAGAATGCCGTATTCCCACTATGCGTGAATTTTTCGAGCAATTCAAGGATACCGGCCTTGGTTTCTTCATAGAAATAAAATCGCAGAAAGAAAACTGTCTGCCTTTGCTTAAAGAGCTTATAGATGAATATGCGGATTACAATATGATAAACCGCTGCACTATAATAAGCTTTTTCATGAATCAGCTGCAAAACAGCCGTAAAACCATGCCCGGCGTATCTGCCAGCCTGCTCTGCGGGGGCCTTATAACTGATGATACCATCTATACCGCCCTCCCTGGGCTTGCAGACCTATTGCTGCCCAATAATACCACCTTCAGCACAAATTACGGCGGCGTGGGCGCACATTCAATAGAGGCGCTTGCTCTGCGCGGCATTACCACCTGGCCCTGGACCTTTGAAGGGATTGACGACTACTGTTATTTCTTTAAAACCAACGCCGGCGGTCTCACCACTAACTACTGCCACCTGAGCCGGGATTTTAAGCATACGCTGAACGTACCTGCAAAAAATATTACTATTGACCTGAACCAAACTAAAACAGTTGAGGGCAGTGTTGTTACCTATGCCAGAGAGGTGCTTCCTCTGCCCCAGCACTCTGAAATAGTTATAATTGAGGGAAAAGACATATTAAGCGCTGATGGGCTCAATATTACCGGACTGAAAGAGGGCTGTGCCTCCTGCATGGTTAAAGCAAGCTTTACCCCGCATGACGGTTTTAAATATACCCTGTATTCTCAGCCCATTGCCGTTTGCGTAAAACAGCAGGACTGAACATCAGTCTGAACCCCAGCGATAAAGCATTGGATATTAATATGCAGGAGCAAACTTTTCAGCACTGATATAATATCAAATAAAAAATAAAATAACAAAATTTCAAAGAGCGGTTTGCAAGGCCGCTCTTTTATTTTTCTGCAAAATTTAAATAAGGATAAATATTAAATGTATATTTTCTGCTTACAGTACGCAAAATAACACAAAACTGCAAAGGAGAGAAAGAATATGGTTATAGACAGAATAGCACTTGTGCTTGTTATAATCGGCGCGCTGAACTGGCTTTGCGTTGGTATTTTCCAATTTGACTTTGTAGCCTGGATTTGTTCCGGCGCTGCTACCACCTGGGCGCGCATTATATATTCCATAGTCGGAATTGCTGGCTTGTGGTGCATATCTCTGCTGTTCCGCAGAAGAGTATCTGAATAATTTTTATTTATATAATACAAACCAAAAAACCGCCCGCAGCCTATAAATTAATAAAATGGCCGGGCGGAGCGCATATGAAATTCAGCTCTTATATACTAAGCGCTGAATTTCATGCGTCCCGGCAAAAAGGGGGCGGCGTTTGGCAGGGCTTAAGCCCTGCCCTGGGCGGCGCTGGCACGGCGGCCGCCCAGGCGGCCGTTTACGGCCGCAAACGCCGCCCCCCTTTGCCGGGACGCTTTTGCGCATTCAATTTTAAAACTATAAGCCGAAGTGCAGCGCCCTGTTATAAGCTGTGCGCGTTTTATATACCCAATCTAAAAATCAAATAAATTAATTCCCGCATCCTCATTGTATTTCCTGTCCACACGGCCGTCTATAAGAGTTATAACCATCTCGCAGGTAGCGCTCACCACCGCTCTGTTAAGGTGTCCGCCGTATACAGCCCCCGTATTATCCCCTGCGCTCATATGAATATGCGTATAAGGCTTACCATTCATAGAACTGATGGTTCCTGTTAAAGATACTATTTCAAAATCACCTTTAAATTCATTTGCATAAAACTTTTTTTCATTTACGTTAAAAACGCCCGCTGTAAAAGAATTTACTGCTCCCAGCGCACTGATATGCGCCAATAAGATATTCTCCCTCAGCGCTATTGCCTCTATCTGCTCCAGAATTTCTTCTCCTTTATCAATTCTGGCAATTATTTTATCGCCAAATCTCCTGTACTCCATTTTCTTCTCTCCTTTGTAAAATCCAGCAGCCCTTATTATGCCCGAAGCTGTTAAAATCCTTCCGTCCCTAATATAAGGCAGCAGAACCAGCCTGCATTTGTTACATACACGCCTAAAACGACGGCATATGCATAAAGTACGGGCCGGTTAACATAGTAAATTAATGTATTAATTTTATCACATACCAGCTGCCTGCGCAATAATAACAAAAGAAATTATAAAAAACTTTACGGTTCTCCCTCTAAATATTTAAATTGCTTTAATTACGCCGCAGGCTATTTTCGTACCCGAATTTCCCGAAGGCTGCGTGGTAAAATCATCAGGACGGTCATGGATAATTATAACTTTTCCTATAATATCCTTCACTGCAAACCTATTAGTTAAAAATATACTCAAAGCAAAGCCGTTATTTCCAAAAAGAGGCGGCAGGTCTCCCGCATGGTACGGATGCGCACAGCCGCCCGGATTATAATGGGACAACGCAGAAGAGAACCAGTCATTTTTATCTCCGCTGCACGCCTCTCCCTCATGAATATGGAATCCAAACACTCTGCCGGTGCAGTTTTTCTGCCCCGTATCAACAGGCAGCCCCATTATTTCCGCATAAACAATTACGCCCGCAGCAGTCTGGTAAAAACGCACTCTTCCCGCTATATTAGGATAATCCCTGCTGCCCGCAATTACGGCCGATGCCTGAGCTTTTCCCTGTAGAACCGCGTAAATGGGATCAGCTCTATTAACTGTTTTATTATACATAGCATACTCCTTGCATAAATAATATCTTAAGATATCCTATGCAAACAATAAATACTATGTTAGTAAAACAGCAAAGAGTCAGAGAACAAAAGGCCATTATCCGTATTTATGACTAAACTTCCATTCCTTGATCGCCTAACTATTCATACCTTCCCTTGGCCACTTTTTTTCTCAGCAGAACCCGTTGGTTTTTGTTTACAAAGGATTTTGTCCTTGCCCGCAGCAAAATCTTGCGGCCCTCAGGAGTGCGGGTATAGACGACCTTGTGTTTGCCTAACACTTTATTCATGTGCTTTTCAAAAACAACAACCCTGTCCTTCTGCCTGCCAAACACCTCCGGTACGGAATAATATTCATCTGTTTTACCGTATTTTGTTTCTTTCATCAGCAGGTATCTTGGATTATCAATTATTCCCCAAATTTCTTCCATGCAGCCAGCAAAGACCATCTTATCCCGCATACTCCCGCCTTGAAGCCACGTGCCAATAAGCTTCCCTTCTATAGATTCCACTTCAGCTTTGCAGCACAAGGCGTCTTCAATCTCGCCAATTTCAACCAACGCACTTAACATTGCTTGGCTGATCTGCTTCATTCTCTTCTCAGGTGTACCGAAACGGAACGCCTTAATTCCATATCGGGCGGCCATAATGGCCGTAAAAATCGTGCAAACGCTCAGTATGTTTGCCCAAATTGAACCCCCGTCTTGGCCCCTTAGCGCCAACATACGGCCGACAGCCAATAAAAATGTTACGACAATATCCATGATTGCCATGCCTAATGCGTTTACAAAGACATAGCCGGGCTTGACCTCTTCTTGGGAGACAGCTTCCATTTGTTCCACTTCCATATCCCCGCGAATCTCCTGAAGCGCACTTAGCCACCTCATTTTCAAGGCTTGCCGGTCCGCCGCACGGTTCAGCATCATCCTATTAACATCCTCCATTTTTTCGCGGGAATCAAACTCTGGTATGCCCAGCCGCTCAATTCCGCTCACTATCAGATTCTCTTCCCAGGATATCCCTAAAAAAGCTTCAAACCGACGAACCAGCATTTCATAATCACCGGATAAATCCGCATGCCTGGTCCTTCCGGATTTCTGCGGGAAAATGCAGGCAAGATGCCAGATATTCCCGGTTTTCTCCGGATTTCCACGCTCGGCCCGGATAGTTCGTCCCCGCATTTGATTGCTCAGCATAAAAGAACCGACATAGGTGGCCAGAATCAATGAATTAACGCAGGGCGCATCCCACCCTTCGCCCAGCAGAGATTTTGTACCAACCAGCGCATTAACGTCTCCCTGGCTGAATAATTGGGTAACAGCCGCCACCACATGAGTGTTTGCCCCTTTGATTTGAAACTGCCCGTATCCGGTATCCCCCAGCGGCAGCATGCTCCCATTACAGCCATGCTCCTCAAGCAGGCTATCCAGCTTTTCTTTTGTATCCATCGGAAGAATGACAACCGTGCCGCTCAGGCAGCCCAGACGTATACCCTGCAATTCTTTCCTGCGCAGAAATTCAAATATAGGGACCGCGCCTATCTCAGCTTTCATATCTTTTTTTGTTCCTATAAGCGGCAGCTGGTCCTTTTTTATATAGTCACATAAAATCAAAAGCCGCAGGCTGCCCCCCAACGCCTGATACTCAGATTCTACAATTTTTCCGATGCTTTCCAGCTTCCCCTGGCTTTTAACAAGCAGCTTCTGAATAGCTTCCTTCTTTGTCAGAACCACTTGTTTCCGGTAAATACAGCCAGCCTCCCGCAACTCCTGTATAAGCTGCTGCCGTTGAACGTCAGAAACTCGGTAAGCATCCGCATAATCATATAAAAAGCCCTGTAAAAGAATCTCCAGCCATTCGTCAGTTAATTCAGGCAGCTTGCCCCTAGTTCCAATCAATTCCTTCAAATAACTTGGAAAGGGTATTTGTCTGGCTTGGCAAAAAATCAAAAACGAAGAAAAATACTTCGGATCTTCTAAAAATTGATCGCTGTATTCCTCCGGCTGCTTCAGTCCCTGATGGGTAGAAATCATTTGAGTCAACCTATTGTCAGATAAAAGACGGTTAATAAGCTCCTGCACCTTTTTCTGATGTTCCTCTATTTCTTCCAGCTCCGCCTGAGATGGCCAATTAAAATAGACATAATCCTCATGAGGACAAAGACTGCCTTCCCGAACAAGTTCAGGCGTAAAGATTTCTTCATCAATAGGCCCGCACATGTCAATATACCGCTTCCACTGGCCCGGCGTGCTATCGTAGGGCGGCGTGGCCGTTAAAGATATAACCGTCATTCCGCTGAGTTCTTTCATAAAAGCTTCCAGCGCTTTCCACCACTCACTCCGCAAATGATGCGCCTCATCCAGGCAAATGGTTTTCACCCCGGCAGCTCTGATTGCATCAAAAATACAGAAGTCCTGAAAATCCACCTCTTCTGCTTCAAGGATGTCATCTCCGTCATCATCTTCCTCGTCATTCTCCCTTAATGCACCCTGATAATTTTTCATAGCGCTGTATAAGGCCTGATATGTGATAGCCGTAATAGCTTTCATCTGCTTTAAATTGTTGGAAAGCAGGGCTTCGGGTTTATGTCCCTCTAAAATAAAGCCGTCAGTAATGCGCTCCAGCCACTGCTGCCGAATAGTAATGCTGGGAGATAAAATCAGGCAGGGCGCACCCAGCCGGCGTATAAGTTCAATTCCAAGCGTTGTCTTTCCTGACCCAGGAGCTGCCACAATATGTACTTTATGGTCGGCCAGATATTTCTCTGAACTGCGCAGAACCCGCTCCTGATAATCCCGCCACTTCCCTTTAAACTGCAAAATACCATCATATATATTATACATAGTGCCGTGCCCCTTTTCCTCTATCTATGGTTTAATATAACTATTCATCTTTTCTTAATTGCCAGGCTATATCCGCAATAACGGCAGAAATCTTTTTCCTTTATTTTTTACCATAAATAATTTTCTGTCAAACGATTATAAAATTTATTATAGAGGTTGTTAATGAGCGTTTTGAACCCGTATGCCGGATAAGTCCTTAATAAAACGGAAAACAACTTATACTTAACTTCCGCCCCTATCCATATGAAACAGCAAATTAAAACAAAGGCCTCACCTCACAAGCTTGAACTCTCGTAATTGAATCCTTTCCCATTCTATTCATCTTCTTCAAATTCGTCTGAAAAAGGACAGGCTTTTATACATATGCCGCACCCGGCACAAAGTTCACGATTTTTAACATCCGGCACAGGGAACCCTAAATCTCCTGGTTTTACAGAAAGCCTGCCAATAAGTCAGAAAGTAATACACCTGCCCCATGTGCAAGTATGGCCTTCAATCTTTTTCATATCATTGTTCACTGCATTCCCCTTTTGATGGCTTATTTTTAAGTATAAAAAGCACAACATGAGAGTTGAACCATATAATGCTGTGCTTTTTCTGGTAAATGGCTGTAAAATAAATATTTTTGCAATTTTTACAGGATAGACCTTGCCCTTCCCACTGAATAAAATCTTGATAAAATGAGGATAGCGTACACTTATTCTATACATATACGCCATATGAAACTATACCCTAAATTGACAAGAGCATATACGGTCAAGACAGGATTGTTTCCGTGTCCTG
>ERZ827524.3146-NODE-3146-length-10089-cov-3.521826_pt1 | contig 10089 bp, 8 predicted proteins | sample MGYA00519702_ERZ827524 | MGnify/ENA primary metagenome ERZ827524 (study PRJEB31778, sample SAMEA3449341) | human gut metagenome | biome: human gut; feature: human-associated habitat; material: faeces | place: United Kingdom | collected 2010/2012 ...
ACCCCGCATAGGAGTTGAACCGCCTCGTATCGCCCCACGGGTAAGTCATCTCCGCCTAAAAATTCCAGTCGCCCGGATTGTAGGTATCCTTCGGAACGTTGGGCACATTAGGGAAGAACGTATGCCCCGTGAGGCGTTCGATCTCCGCAACAGTCTTAAACACCCCCTTCGACTGAAAATCAACAGCCTTAACCACCTCGTTTTTAGCGTAGGTCTTATGCCGAACCATGATGGCAATGGATTGAAGTTCCCCCTGCGAACAATTTACCACCCACTTATTACCAGCGCTTTTCTTGGCTTTGAGCAGCACGATGTAGTAATGCGTCGGAATGGTCGTACCATCCACAACCTTGGGGGTATTCTCCCAATAGGTTCCCACCACCTGATAGCAAGTATCCGCCAAGCCACGCCATTGCTTGTCGACCCAGTCTTCAGCCGTATTCCACTGACCGCCGCTGGTATTGAAATAAGTCTGAAGCTGCGGACCGATATTCGAATAATAGAAAACGTCACGGTTAACGTTCTTCGTCACGCGCCGCTCGTTTGAGCCAAGCATGTGACCACGCGTGTAGCCGCTCCAGTGACCCGCTTGCGTACAATTGATGTCCGGGTCATTCCGGTAAGCGTCTGTCCGCTTCACATCGCCTGTATAGCAGTCATGTAGTGGGGCAGCCACCCAGACCGGGCAGCGGTACGATTTGCTGTAACAGGTCGAGAAATTACGCGCCTTCGTACCGGTCGCCGGATAGTCCGGGCAAAGGTGATAAGCATAATGATAGTCGCTGTTCGACTTGTCCTCCGGAACCAGTTCGGGCCAGCCCGAATACTTGGCCGAACCCGTATTTCCGCCGCCGCCGTCCGACGAGGTGGTGAAGGTCGCCGCGGCGCTGGTGTAGGTCTGCCCGCCCCAGTCGGCGCAGAGCGCGAATTCATAGGTCGTGCCGGGCGTCAGGCCGGTCAGAGCCGCCGTCTTGGTTCCCGTTCCCGTCGGAACGTTTACCCGGTCATAGCTGCCCGACGAAGCCGGCTTATACCGGAAATAGACGTCGTAGTCGGCCGTATCTTCGAAATTGAACGTACAGCTCAGCGTCGCCTCGGTCTTGGTCACGCCCGACGCCGCAGGAGTTCCGAAAGCGGGCCGTTCGGGATCGGGGTCGGGCATGTCGTCCTGCCCGGTTTTGAAGACCGCCCCTGCGCTCTGAACCCGTCCGGTCGACAGGCCGGCATAGGCGAAAACCACGTAGCTCGTTTCGGGCTGAAGCCCGGTCAGCGTGGCGGCAATGCCGGTGCCGTCAACCGCGGAACCCGCCACATCGGCAAACGCGCCGATTTTATTGTCGACAACGGCAGCATAGGAAAAACCCACGCTCGTGTTTTCGAGCACGCCCTCGCCGAAACGAGTCTGGCAGCTCAACCCGACCGTCGTGCCGTTGACCTCGGCCACAGGCGTCAGGAACCAGTCCGTTCCGGGCTCCGTCTTTTCATCCCCGCAGGAGGCGAAGGCCACGGTAAGGCCCAGAAGCAGAAATGCAAAAATTTTCTTCATTTTGATATAAATATGTTATTCCTTGTTTTTTGAATCCATCCAGATCGTCACCGGCCCGTCGTTGACCAGCTCGACCTGCATGTCGGCGCCGAATTCGCCCGTGGCGACCCCGCGGCCGAGCAGCTCGGCGACCCGGGCCGTAAACCGTTCGTAAAGCGGGCGAGAAACGGCTTCGGGGGCCGCCTTGATATAACTCGGCCGGTTGCCCTTGCGGGTCGAGGCCTGCAACGTGAACTGGCTCACGACCAGAATTTCGCCGTCTGTCTGCACCACGTCGAGGTTCATCACCCCGGCTTCATCGTCGAAGATACGCAGGCGCACGAGTTTTCCGGCGAGGTACTCGATGTCCTCGTCGGTGTCGTCGCACCCGACGCCGAGCAGCACCAGCAGTCCCGCCCCGATCCGGGAGCAGACATCGCCGCCGATAGCGACGGAAGCGTGTTTTACACGCTGAATGAGCAATCGCATGGCAGGGATATTCAGAGGTTTTCGAAATAGGTCCACAGGTTGTCGCCCGCAGGCACGGGAGCCGTGACCGAGAGCGGCTCGCGACGCACCGGATGCTCGAATTCGACACGGCGCGAGTGGAGCGAGATGCCGCCCCCGGGCAGGGAGCGCCGGGCGCCGTATTTCAGGTCGCCGCGGATCGGACACCCGACCTTCGAGAGCTGGGCGCGGATCTGGTGGTGACGCCCCGTGAGCAGTTCGACCTCGACCAGCGTGTAGTTCGTCCCCGCCCCGAGCGTCGCGTAACGCAGGCGCGCCTCCTTGGCGTCGCCCTTCGGGGCGTCGCAGGCCCGCGAACGGTTGGTCCTGCCGTCGCGCAGGATATAATGGCGCAGTTCACCGCTCTCGGGATCGGGTGTGGCTTCGGTCAGCGCCCAGTAGACCTTATGGATGCGGCCTTCGCGGATCATCTCGTTCAGACGGACGAGCGCCTTCGACGTCTTGGCGAAAACGACGGCTCCGCTCACCGGGCGGTCGATGCGGTGCACCACGCCGAGGAACACCTCGCCGGGTTTGGCGTCGCGCCGTTTGATGAAGGCCTTGATCTGGTCCTCGAGGGCGCTCTCGCCCGACGGGTCGGGCTGCACCAGATCGCCGCAGCGTTTGTTGACGATCAGCAGGTGGTTGTCTTCGTAGAGAATGTCGTCCGGGTTGAACATCGTCGGAAATTACAGAATAAAGGTGAAAGGCAGCAGTTTGGAGGCCGAATCGACCGCCGTCACCGTACCGTGGCCGCTCATCAGCACCCGCATCGGGGAACCCTGACGACGCTCGACGTCGACCATCACCTGCCGGCACTGGCCGCAGGGATAGCATTCGCGCTCCGAGGGGTTCGAGGCAATGGCCATCGTCTCGATCGGATCGTCGGCATAATTGGCTTGGGCGTAGAACATCAGCGACCGCTCGGCGCAGAGTCCCGCGGGATAGACCTCGCTTTCGAAGTTGCTGCCGTAGAGTATTTTCCCGCTGCGCAGACGCGCGGCGGCGCCTACGTGGAAATTCGAGTAGGGCGCATGCGCATTGGCCGTGGCCCGTTCGGCCTCGGCGACCAGCCTGCGGTCGGCTTCGGAAAGCTCCGACAGCGCCGCGTAATGTTCATAATCGAAACAAAACTGCTTTTCCATAACTCCTCCTTTTTTACAGGGGTGAACTACAAAGATACTAAAATTTTCAGAAATCGCTTACTGAATCGTACTTTTTCAGTCTCTTTGCTTTCAACCCGGATGAATTGTTTTATTTTCAGGACCTTCCGGCCGACGAACGGGGATTTGGCGCCGGACCCGGCCGGCCGGGTCCGCAGGCCGGAGGGTTCCGCACCTCGCAAAGAACGAGGCGGACGGACGCCGCGAGCCGTCTGCGACTATCGCGGAGGGGATTTCGCCTTAACGAAGTCCGGGCCGGACGGGACACACAAGCGCATTTCCCGTTCAGCCCGGACAAGGCGAGGTGAAAGACACCCGAGAGAATCGGAAACCGTCCTATTCGAGCACGAACTTCGCCTGCACGTTGTACTGCAACTTGATGGTCTTGAAATCGAGCGGTTCGTCCGCAGCGGCGTCCTCGGCGACGCCCATCGCCTTGGCGCTGCGCATCACGGCCATGTTGTCGTAAAAAACAGGCATCACGTTGTTGTTCGAATCGTAGATGTAGAAGCATTTGCCGATCTTCTGCCCGACGGCTTCGGCCAGCGTCGCGGCGCTCTGGCGGGCGTTCTGCATCGCCTCGACGCGCACTTCGGCCTTATACTGTTCGATTTTCGAGTGCGAGACCTTCAGGATCGAGACGTTCGAAATGCCCAGTCCGTCCAGCGCCTGCCACACCTTGGCGACCATCGCCGAGGAACCCAGCTGCAACTGGTATTTGGCCGTGGCCACCGAGGTGTTTTTCTTGAAGAACTCGCTCGACAGGTTGGCCATCTTGAGCTGTTTCTCGACATCGACCCCGGCACGTTTGAGCGCGGCGATCATGTCGCGCTGCTGGCTTTCGACCGAAATCTTGCCCTTCGAGTCGCGCTCGTTGATGATGATCTGCAAGTAGAATTCGTCGGGCGCGATCTCCTTTTCGGCACGTCCGTTGACCTGAATGTAGCTGGGGAACGCCTCCTGCATCTGCGCTGCCGCGGGGAGGGCGAAAAACGCCACCGCCGCCAATAAAATCAGTCGTTTCATTGTCTTTTCGTTTTTAAATAACCTATTACAAAGATTATGCAAGCCGGGCGTCGCGCGGAACTGTTTTCAGCCGGGCCGGTTTCCATCCCTTTGTATCCAGTAAAACGCCGAAAAACGAAAATACTGCATCCCCGATGCGAAATCAGGCCTTGAACAACTCCCTATCGCTTTTTGCCTCCGCGGTGTTTCTTGAGTTCCTTCCTGTTCATCTCGCGGATTACCAATTCCTCGGTTTCAACGGGTCGGTAAACACCCTTTTCAACGCACACGACACCCTCCTCCGTAACGAACTGCGGAAAGAAATGCTTGCGGATGAAAGGTTTTCGCTCCCGCTCCTTCGGGTCCGGATTACTCTCCCACCAGAAGGTCTGCACGGAAACTTTGTATCGCTCGCCGTCATAGCTTCCCGCCAGCGCCAGCGGCGTTCCGAGCAGCACTTCGTCCCCGACCTCGACCAGCACATTGTCGCCGTCGAGGCAGATATACCAGGCCAGCGTGCCATCGGGCTGCTCGACCAGCAAATCGGGGCTTTCGGAGGTAAAACTCACCGCCGGGGCATCGGGTTCCCGTTCGGGAATGCCGACCTCCACGACCGTGCCGCGCCGCATCGCATAGACCGTGTCGCCCTTTTCCATTTCGAAATGCAACCCCAAAGCCCCTTTCTTTTCTTTTCGGAAACGGTCGTAAACGCTCACGCCGCGCGACACACGCACCGGCCAGCGAACAGTGGTGGGCATGCGGTAGACAAACGCGGTATCGGGCTCCTTATCGACAGGGCCTAAAAAAAAGCGGTATGAATAACCGTACCTCACGCCCCGGGTATCGTCGGCGGGACGGAGAGACAGCAGCCGCGTCCCGGTATAGCGGGTCTCGTATCTGAAGGTCCCCGAAGCGGTGTTACAGTTCTGCAAATCCCGGAGCGTCAGAAAAACAGTCAACGTCCCCGGACGCGTCTTATTCTCCAGGATAAAATCCACGGAGTTATTCTCATTCCGCTGCGTGCGGATGGTCGGCGACTGGGCGACCGCCCCGACGAACATCAGGGCGAACGATGCAGTCAGAAAAATTCGTATCATCGGTCCGTGGTTCAGGTTGCAGTTCAGGTTGCGTCCCGCGCGGACGCGCCGTTTACCGCCGCACGAGCTTCACGACGTTCTCCACATGGTGCGTGTGGGGAAACATGTCGACGGGCTGCACGGCCTCGACGCGGTAGGCGGCGTCCATCAGCTGGAGGTCGCGGGCCTGCGTGGCGGGGTTGCAGCTCACATAGACGATCCGTTCGGGCGCGGCGCGCAGGATGACTTCGATCACCGGTTCGTCGACGCCCGCGCGCGGCGGGTCGAGGATGATCACGTCGGGACGGCCGTTCGCGGCGACGAATCCGTCGTCGAGCACCGCCTTCATGTCCCCGGCGTAAAAGACCGTATTTTCGATGCCGTTCAATTCCGAATTGACCTTGGCGTCGGCGATGGCTTCGGGGACGTACTCCACGCCCACCACCCGGGCGCCCATGGTCAGGATATTGCTGTTGTTGTGACGCTTGCTCAGCTCCGCCGAGTATACGTCCGAGCAGGTGCACACGCGGATGCCCTTCACCTTGCTGGCGGCAATGCCGATGCCGATGCCCGTGCCGCAGATCAGGATGCCCCGGTCGCACTCGCCCTGGGCCACGGCCTTGGCTGCCCGGTAGCCGTAAATGGGGTAGTCGCAGCTCACCGGCTCGTTGGTACCAAAGTCCTTGTAGGTCAGACCCATTTCATCCAGCAGCTTTTTGATTTCCTGTTTCAGTTCAATGCCCGTATGGTCGCATGCCAGCGCAATCATGCCGTTTTTTCCTCCCGCGTTTACTTCTTTTTGAATAGACCGCCCAGGACCGCCCGGGCCGCGTTGATGGCCAGGGCCAGGGCCAGCGCCCACCAGAAGGAGTCCACGCGGAATCCCTCTTTCATGACGTTGGCGCACAGCAGCACCAGCCCCGCATCCACCAGTATGTTTGTCAGCCCAAAGGTCAGGCACCCGATGAGTCCCGTGAGCGCCCGGGCGATGGGCCGCAGCAGCAGGTACAGTATCGCCAGCGCCAGGCCGGTTACCACCCCGAACTCCACATTGGCGCAGTGAATGCCCGGCAGATAGGTGGCGCAAAGGGGTACCACCGCAATGGTGGCCGCCATTTCCGCGATAATCTTTCCCATGCCGTCCTCCTTGGGTTTCCGTGTCCGCACCCAGGCAAGGCGCGGCCTACGGGCTGTGGCCCGCCGCTTCAAAACTCCAACCGTTTATATTCTGCGCCCGCGGGGCAATTCCTTCCACCGGGGAAAGGCGACGCCGCCTTCACCGGCGCAGGGGGCTCAATCCCTGGGCTCCTTGCGGAAGAGATATTCATCCACCTTCTGCCGGATCTCGTCACTGATCTCCCGGGCAATGGGGAATACCTCCGCGTTCACCACCCGGCAGGCCAGGAACAGCGCCTGTTGCAGGGTGATGTCCAGGGCGTGCTCATCCAGGTAGCCGCTTTTCAGGCTGTCCCGGCGGTCATGAATATAGTTGGCCCCCGGCGCGCCGAAGCGGCACAGGTTCACCGCCGGTACGCCGTGATCCGCGAAGGGGATGCAGTCGCTGGAGTATATGTCGGACTTGACCAGGCAGGCCGTGCCCATCTCCCGCATCAGGCCATCCACGTAGGCGGTGGCGGCGGGAGAGGCCAGCACCGGCGCGCTGTTTTGGCCCAGGGTGGCGCCTGCCACGTCCAGGTTAATCATCAGCAGATGCTTGTCCAGCTCATCCGCATGGGCGGCGGTCCAGCCCTTGCTGCCCAGCAGGCCCTGTTCCTCCGAGCCGAACCAGTTGAACTTCAGCGTCCGGCGGGGCGGATGCGAGGCGAAGTATCGCAGCAGCTCCAGGAGGATAACGCTGCCGGACAGGTTATCGTACACGCCGGAGGAAAAATACACGCTGTCGTAATGCGCGCCGAAGGAGATGATCTCCTGGGGCCGGTCCGTGCCCGGGATCTCTGCGCAGACGTTCTGGCTCACGCCGTCGTAGCTTTCGCCCTCCAGCTCCAGGTGCAGCGTTTTCGCGCCCCGGCGCACCATTTCCGCCGCGTCCGCCGCCCGCAGGTTCAGGGCCACCGCGTCCCCGAAGGGCTCAGTGAGGGTTTCCCGCAGCTTGCGGATGTCGCAGTCCGTTTCGCCGCGGCGGTCCAGGGTGCTGCCGGAAAAGGTCAGGATAGCCGCTACCCCTGCCTTTTGCAGGGCCTCATAATCCTTGCGGCGCAACCGGCCGTTGATCAATACGATTTTGCCAGCGGCCTGCTGCAGGTGCGCGGGCAACACATTTTCCGCGTAGTAGAATGCTCCGTCCAGCCCTTCTGCCGGGGTGGAGCGGGCACGCTGGTAGCCGGTGACTTCATACTCCTTTTCATAGGGTTCGGTGACCTTCAGCCGGGCGTGCTTCACGCGCCCGCAGGGCACGGAAAATTCCTCCAGGTGCGCCGCTACGCCCGCCCCCTGGACTTCCTCCAGCAGCCGCTGGGCCACTGCCCGCTCCTGCGCGGAGCCGCTTACCCGCTCATATCCCAGCTCCCGCAAAAGCCCGAATGCCCGATGTGCCGATACATGCATATCCCTATGCCCTCCTTCATAAGTTATGGTTGTCATGATTATAGCACAGCTTCGCCCGGAAGCGCTGCGTCCGGCAGGAAAAAATGATCGAAAATTTACAGGGCGTTCCCCTTTGTGGGCAAAGGCCCTGGAAGGGAAATGCCAATCCGTGGCGAATGAATAACAGCAAAATGCAGGATGCCGCCTGGCCCATCCACCGCCTGGCGGAGAAGCGAGGATGATCTTCTGTGGAAAACACGGTCTACCGCAATCGGGAGCTTTCCTGGTTAAAATTTAACGAGCGCGTGCTGGAGGAAGCGGAACGGGAGGACGTTCCGCTTTGCGAACGGCTGAGCTTCGTTTCGATTTTCCAGAGCAATCTGGATGAATTCTTCATGGTGCGGGTGGGGTCGCTCATTGACCAGATGTCCGTGGACGAAACCTATCGGGAGAACAAGACCCACATGACCGCCGCCCAGCAACTGGAGGCCATCTTCACCCAGGCCCGGGAGCTGAACCGCCGCAAGGATGAGGTCTATCAGCAGCTGATGGACCGCCTGGAGGGCGAAGGCGTGCGCCTGGTGAACTTCCGCAAAATCACCCAGGAGGAAAGCGCGCACCTGGAGCGGTACTTCGATTCGCACATCGCGCCCCTGCTCTCGCCGGTGATTGTGGACAAGCGCCAGCCCTTTCCCTTCATGCGCAACAAGGAGATTTTTGCCGCCGTATCCCTGGAAAGGAAGAATGGCAAGCGCAAGCTGGGGCTGATCTCCTGCGGCGCGGGTGTGTTTCCCCGGCTGATCCAGGTTTCCCAGGGCGAGGCCAAAACCTACATGCTCTCCGAGGAGCTGATCCTGCACTTCATTCCCAAGGCGTTCAAGGGCTATACGGTTCGGGAAAAGTCCCTGATCCGCGCCACGCGGAACGCGGACATTGACGCCGACGCCCTCTATGACGATGACCTGGACTACCGGGAGTTTATGGCGGACCTCATCAAGCGCCGCCGGCGCCTGGCGCCCATCCGCCTGGAGATGTCCCGGGCCCTGGGCGGGGACATGGTGGAGGAACTGTGCAAGTATATGGATGTCAGCCGGGACGCGGTGTTCCGCTACACCGCCCCCCTGGACCTGAGCTTTTTGTTTCAGATCCAGGACGTGCTGCGCCAGCGCACGGAACTGTTTTATCCCAAGCGCTTCCCACAGCGCTCCCCGCAGTTTGTTTCCGGGGAGCCCATCCTGCCGCAGATCCGGCAGAAGGACAAGCTCCTGGCCTACCCCTTTGACAGCATGAAGCCTTTCCTGTCCATGCTGCGGGAAGCGGCCGCGGACGACAAGGTGGTCTCCATCAAGATGACCCTGTACCGGGTGGCCAAGCAGAGCGAAGTGGTGGCCGCCCTGATCGAGGCGGCGGAAAACGGCAAGGATGTGCTGGTGCTGGTGGAGCTCAAGGCCCGCTTTGACGAGGAGAACAATATCGAGTGGTCCCGCCGGCTGGAGCGCGCGGGCTGCAACGTGATCTATGGCCTGAACGGCTACAAGGTGCATTCCAAGCTGTGCTTGATTACCCGCATGGACGGGGAGCAAGTGGAATACTTCACCCAGATTGGCACGGGAAACTACAATGAAAAAACCGCCCGCCTTTATACGGATCTGTCCATGATGACCCGCCGGGCGGAGATCGGCCTGGAGGCTTCGGCCATTTTCCAGGCCCTGGCCAAGGGAGAGACCGTTCAGGAGAGCGGCGAGCTGCTGGTGGCTCCCCACTGCCTGCAAAACCGCGTGCTGGACATGATTGATGGGGAGATTGCCCGGGCGCAGGCGGGGGAGGACGCCTACATCGGCATCAAGATCAATTCCCTCACGGACAAGCGCATCATTGACCGGCTCATTGCCGCTTCCCGGGCGGGGGTGAAGATCGACATGGTGGTACGGGGCATCTGCTGCCTGCTGCCGGGGGTGCCGGGGATGACGGAGAACATCCGCATTATCAGCATTGTGGGGCGCTTCCTGGAGCATTCCCGCATCTACATGTTTGGCCATGGGGAGCGGCAGAAGCTCTACATTGCCTCCGCCGACCTGATGACCCGAAACACCCTGCGCCGGGTGGAGGTGGCTGCCCCCGTGGTAGACCCCGACCTGCGCCGGCAGCTCAATGAGCTCTTTGATCTGCTGCTCCGGGACAATACCCAGGCCCGGGAGCTGCAAAGCGATGGCTCCTATCCCCGGGTCACTGCCGGGGGAGAGCTGGTAAACGCCCAGGAGGCCCTCTA
>ERZ827524.3149-NODE-3149-length-10081-cov-5.124077_pt1 | contig 10081 bp, 9 predicted proteins | sample MGYA00519702_ERZ827524 | MGnify/ENA primary metagenome ERZ827524 (study PRJEB31778, sample SAMEA3449341) | human gut metagenome | biome: human gut; feature: human-associated habitat; material: faeces | place: United Kingdom | collected 2010/2012 ...
GGGAAAAGTATAGACATCAAAAAGCAAACTGAAACTGCCCTTGTTTGTAAAAAGACGATGTTCTCTATCATTTTCACCATTCGGTGTAAATACGCCGCTGCACAGCCTATTCACGCAATTTCTTACAGCTTCACCAAGCACCGTCCTTCCCCTCACCAGACAGGCAGCGGCGAAGCCGTCGCTGTCTGTCTGGAAACGATATTTACAAAAAATACTTATCCCCCTCCGGGCCGCCCAACGCCGCAAAGCGCCGTTGGGCGGCCCGGAGGGGGAGGCATGAATGATGGCAGAACGCTTATATGCAGGAATTTGGCGGCAAAACGGCTTTCCCGCGCAGCTCTCATCTCAACCCGCCGCAACACCGTGTCCAAAAGGCGGCTGCGGGAATGCGGCTCTATGCATGCGAAGGTATAGTAACCGCTTTTTTCTAAACACTTTCATCCTTTTCCGTTCCTTTTTTCACTTGGCAAATTTTTTGCCCGAATCCCTTTTTGCGGATATGCAGCTTAGCGGCAGCGACAAAAAAGCGGAAACACGGCATCCCTTTTTTCAAGCGTGCGGCGGCAAGGTGCCGCACATCCCAAAACACCTCCAAAACGAGTCTTATTGTCCTACCACCGCCGCAGTATTGGACATCATAAAAAACGGCGTAAAGCCATAAATCCAATTAAAGCGAGAAACAGCGTCATAAACAGAATTTTTTGAAATACGTTTGTACTGCCGTGCAAAAGCGCCATTCACAAAAGCGTGCTTCCTACCCATAGACGCCGGCGGCAAACCCGTCGCTATTCGTCTGAAAACGCCTGCTTCTTTTGCCAAACCTGCCATCGTTTCCCCACGGGGGACGGGCCGACGCCGCTTCGCGGCGTCGGCCCGTCCCCCGTGGGGCGTAAGCGCGTACAGACGCTTGCATTGCGGTAAGCCCGAAGCGAATTCTTAGGACGGAAGCCGCTTTCAACGCGCGTTTTGCCGTTTTGCTCTTTTTGTCCGGCGCGGCAGCCCAAAACACAGCCAAAGCCGGCACTTCCGCCGACGGCACGCCCTAAACCGCTCCCTTTTCATCTTGGAGAAAACGAAAAGCGGCGCTTTCCTGCATAAAAGCACCGCTTTCCCAAATCGGCAGAAATCGCGCGGCCGGAAGGAACCGCGCCTTTACCCGCCGGTAGACGACCTACGAGAGCGAAAACGCGACCGTGTCCGTCCCGCCCGACGGCAGCGCGTAGGTGAAAAAGAGCAGCAGCGTTCCGTCGTCGGCGACGCTCAGCTCGCGCCGCTCGAGCGTGCCGTCCGTGCCGCACCGCTCGCGGATCGCCGCATCTGCGGCCGCGCGGATTTCCTCCGTATCCGGCGACTGGCCGCGCGCAGCGAGCGTCTCCCGCCAGCCGCAGGCGAGCGACTGATAAAAGCATATGCGCCCGTGCGCATCGACGAGCACGTCGGTCCCGTCGCGCAGGATATACCCCTCGTACACATCGTAATACGACAGCAGCAGCGACCCGTCGGAAAAGCGCTCGGCCTCGCACTGCGCGTACCCGTCAACCGACACGCCGCAGGCCGACAGCCACGCCGCCGCGCGTTCGCGCTGTGCGTCCTCGGACAGCGGCTCGCCGCCTGCGGTCGGTCCCGACCGCGACACGGCGGCCGGCCGGTCCTCGCCGGAACGGTACTCGGCGGTGAGCGCGCCCGACTCGTCCGCGTAGACGTCCAGCGCAAACGGCCAGCGCGGCGAGGACGTGGTGCAGCGGTAGGCCAGCGTAAAGGTCTCGCCGTCGAGGGTCAGCGTCCGCTCGGCGGGCGCGTCGCCGCGGACCTCCGTCTCGGGCGGCAGGTAGACGTCAACAGGGGCAAGCTCTCCCGTCGGCGGCTCCGCGCAGGCGGTCAGAAGCAAACAGACAAGCGGCAGCAGACCGGCAAAAAAACGCCGCATAAAAACATCCTCCTTCATTCGGCCCATCGCCGAAGCTGGTGCGCTCAGTTTACCATATGCGCAGCGCTTTGTCAACCGCTGCGGCGAATGCGGCGGCGGTTTTCGCGCGGGTTGTCTATGAGCGGCGATATATGACTTGATTAGGTGCTCGCCGGTTGAAGAAGGCACAGGGAAATCGTTGTAAAGCCGCCACCCGACGGCAAGCCGGACGGCAAAGCGGCGAAAAAGCTTACGAGAAGCGCAGAATCCCTCGTTGACCTTGCAGTGACGGCGTGCAGCCTGCCGCTGCGCACGGGCGTATAGGGACGGTCGCGTTTGCGCCGGAAACCGATTTCTCAACGTGTACAGGGCGGGCTTGGGCGCCGTGCTACGGCGGTTGGGAGGACGGCGCGGACGGCCGGCCGGCGATTGCAGCGTCCCACGCAGCGCTTGCGCCGCCGATGGATATACCGGCAGTCGGTGCTGCGCCGAACCGCCGCTTTGACGGCGCCACGCTTGGGGGAACGCCATTGCTGCCTGTACAGCCTCGCTTGTGCTTCCCTGTGCACAGCGGATAGCGCGGCATCCGCCTTCCGGCACGTCCGCGCGGCCTTATCGCCGGCATCTCCTGCCCGCCGCGTTTGATTTTTTTGCCGCATATCGTTGTATCCCCTGCATACGAATACGGCGAGCGGCGGCGGTTTTCGGGAAATAAGGACGTTTTCCCGCTTTTCGTCGGAAGTCCCTGCGGCGTTTCGGTTTATTCGGGTTGTTTTTAGGAGAATCCGTGCAATTGCAGGATTTTCCATATGGAAAGGCGGCGTTCGGCAGAACGGCCGCACAGGGAGGCCGCTCGGGGCGGCGGACGCGAAGCGCGGGCCGCTTTGGAAGCCGAGCGAAGCAACGACGAATCGGCAGCAGAGGAAACGTTTCCGCGCGCCTCTGCGGCAGCGCGTTCGGCCCCCTCCGCAGCGGCGCGCAGCCTTACCGCAGCGGCGCGGCGCGAGATATGCGGCCAAGGCGTTTGCGGCGGATACCAAGCCTCACGGCGGTTCGCGCGTTCAAACAGGGGGGCGGTCAAGCTCCGCTCGGCGTCGGAAAAACGGCCGGTGAACGCCATGCCGCCGTCGGCTTGCGTAAGCCGCAGAAAGCCCGCGTTCGGAGCGGCGGCGCATCGTTCGCAGAAAATCGGCGGCGCAAAGGCGCTGCTCCTCATAGGCGGCGCAGAACCCGAGCGCGAAGAACGCCGCGGCGATACACAAACAGACGCAGGCACGCCGTTCCCTGAGCGGCGCGATACCGCAGGCGGGCAAACGCATCCAACGGCCGCACACCGAAAGCGCCTGCGCGCGGGAACGGCGATGCGGGAATGCGGAAATCCCCTGCATCCGCTTGAACACGCAAACCCCGGGCAAGGTCATCTGCTCCAAGCCCTTGCTTTGGCTGCGGAACGATACGCAGAACGCCGAAGCCGGAACGCAGGAAAGGCCTTTCGGGGGCCGCGCGGCCTCGGCGCGCCGCAGCTCGGACAAGCCAAGAGCCGGATTTCTGCGGCGCATGTCCCGAATTCGTTTCGGTTGCGCCTCGGCGTGCCGGTTCTGTGCCGATTGGGGACTGTGCGGCCGCCGGGATCGGCAAACCCGCGGCCGTCCCAACGCACCTTTCGGAAGCGGCGATATAGCCGATTCTTGCCGTACACTCGGACGGTACGGCTGCCGCTGTATTTCTATGTTTGTTTCATAACGCTATACTTATCTGAATCACACGCTTCATTACAGGGAAAGGTCATAGGAGACATGATTTGCCCCTCTTTTATCCCACGGGGCCGGATTCGTTTGGCTTGCGCTCGGCAACGCCCTGTTTCGCCGTACATTGGTACATTGCATAACGCCGCATTTCTCCGCAGCATACCTTCTGCCGTATCCCTGCCTATCGCATCGGGGCTTGCCGCGCCATTGTCTGGCGACGCCCTCCTTTCGTCGGGCTGCCGCCGCTCGTCGCGGCGATATCCGATACCCCCTTTCCCTTCCTCCCTTTTCCTCGCCAACCGCTTCGGCACACCCGCAGTTATTTTCATAAAAATCCGCGCAAAGCACTTGAAAAGCGGGCGCAATTGTGATACAATACGAAATTGGTTAAGAATGTAAGTATAAATCCGCCCTCCCTTCTGCCGCCGGGCCGAACGGGACGTGGGCGCAGAAAGGAATGTGAAACATTATGTTAACCAAGAAGAGCGTGGAGGACATCAACGTCACGGGCAAGAGAGTGCTCGTCCGCTGCGACTTCAACGTCCCGATGGAGGACGGCCGCATCACCGACGACAACCGCATTGTCGGCGCGCTGCCGACGATCAAGTACCTGCTGGCGCACAACGCGCGGGTGATCCTCTGCTCGCACATGGGCCGCCCGAAGGGCGAATTCAACCCGAAATATACGCTTGCGCCCGTCGCCAAGCGCCTGTCCGAACTGCTGGGCAAGGACGTCACGCTGGCGGCCGACGTCGTCGGTCCCGACGCACAGGCCAAGGCGGCCGCGCTGAAGGACGGCGAGGTGCTGCTGCTGGAAAACGTCCGCTTCCACAAGGAGGAGGAGAAAAACGACCCCGCCTTCGCCAAGCAGCTTGCGTCTCTGGCGGAGATTTATGTCAACGACGCGTTCGGCACCGCGCACCGCGCGCACGCGTCCACTGCGGGCGTGGCCGACTACCTGCCGGCGGTCTGCGGCTACCTGATCGAGAAGGAAATCTCGGTCATGGGCGGCGCGCTCAACAACCCGACGCGGCCGTTCGTGGCGATTCTGGGCGGCGCGAAGGTCGCGGATAAGCTCAAGGTCATCGAAAACCTGCTGACGAAGGTGGACACGCTCATCATCGGCGGCGGTATGGCCTACACCTTCCTCGCCGCGCAGGGCAAGGGCATCGGCACGTCGCTGTACGACGCGGAGAAACTCGATTACTGCAAGGATATGCTCAAGAAGGCCGAGGAGAAGGGCGTGAAGCTGCTTCTGCCGGTGGACACGGTCGTCGCTTCGGCGTTCCCCGACCCGATCGACGCCCCGGTTGAGACCGAAATCGTCTGCTCGAGTGCCATTCCGGCGGACAAAATGGGGCTGGACATCGGTCCCAAGACGCGCGAGCTGTTCGCCGAGGCGGCCAAGACCGCCAAAACCGTCATCTGGAACGGCCCGATGGGCGTGTTCGAGAACGACGCGCTGGCGAAGGGCACCATCGCGGTCGCCGCGGCGCTGGCCGAGTCGGACGCGACGACCATCGTCGGCGGCGGCGACAGCGCGGCCGCGGTCGAGAAGCTGGGCTTCGCCGACAAGATCACGCACATTTCCACCGGCGGCGGCGCGTCGCTCGAGTTCCTCGAGGGGCTGGAGCTGCCCGGCATCGCCTGCCTGAACGACAAATAAAATAGAATAAAGGAAGTTACTGTCATGCCGAACAATACAAGAAAAACCGTCATCGCCGGCAACTGGAAGATGAACAAGACGCCCGCCGAAGCGGTTGCGCTCATCAAGGAGATCCGCGCGGAGATCGACGGGAAAAACACCGCCGGCTGCGACGTCGTCGCCTGCGTGCCGTACGTCGACCTCGCCGTCGTGCTCGAAGCCTGCAAGGGCAGCGTCATCAAGGTCGGCGCCGAGAACGTCCACTGGGAGAAGAGCGGCGCGTACACCGGCGAGATCAGCGCCGATATGCTCAAGGAGATCGGCGTGGAATACGTCATCGTCGGCCACAGCGAGCGCCGTCAGTACTTCGGTGAGACCGACGAGACGGTCAACCTCCGCGTGAAGGCCGCGCTGGCCGCCGGGCTGAAGGTCATTCTCTGCGTCGGCGAGCTGCTCGCGCAGCGCGAGCAGGGCATCACCGACGAGGTCGTCTCTCTCCAGACGAAGGTCGCCCTGCAGGGCGTCGGCGCCGAAGCGCTGAAGAACGTCATCATCGCCTACGAGCCGGTCTGGGCCATCGGCACCGGCCGCACCGCGACCAGCGAGCAGGCGGACGAGGTCTGCGGCGTCATCCGCGGCGTGATCGCGGGCCTGTACTCCGACGCGGCGGCCGACGCGCTGACCGTGCAGTACGGCGGCTCGATGAACGCCAAGAACGCCGCCGAGCTGCTCGCGATGCCGAACGTCGACGGCGGCCTGATCGGCGGCGCGTCGCTGAAAGCGCCCGATTTCGCGACCATCATCGCCGCCGCGCAGTAAGCGAAACGCCTGCGGCGGAAAAACGCAGAAAACACAGGAGACGCTTTGGCATCCGAGGTCCGCTATGACATTCCGAAGAAGCCATGGCATTCCGAAGAAGCCATGGCATTCAGGAGACGCGTACGCGTCTCCTGTTTTTATCCGCGCCGTTTGAAAAAACGCCGCGCCGCACAGATTTCCGGCCGATTACGGGACGGGCGGCGGTTGTGCAGCGGGCGGGAAAGACGCGCAGCAGCGGCCGCCGCGCGAAACGTGTCCCGCGCAAGGTATGCCCGCCGACCAAGCTCCGTCCGTCCGCCCGCGCCTGTCGCCGCGCAAGCCATGCTCGCCGCCCCACATTTTCAGAAGGCTTATCAACCGCCCAAGGCATATCCGCCGCTCGAAACGTTTTCGCCCGCAGGGCATGTTCGCTGCCCAAGGCATAATCCCCGCTTCGCGGCGGTGGACGGCAAAAGCCGCCGTCTGTCCTGCGCCGTTCACAGCCCACGGCCCGACGCAGCGGGATTGATGCCCGCAGGCGCAGCGCATCGTTCTCTTTTCCGGCCGTCTGTTCAGCCAAAAATCCATATTATCGGCGCTGTTCCGGCAGAAAGGCTTGCATAACAAGCGTTTCTGCAAGCCTTTCCGAGCTATTTATTGCTATATTTTTCCGAAGCCGCCTATGCAGCGCCCTTTGACAATCAACCATCCGCCCTATTGAAAATGCCGCCGCAAAAGCATTGCGGCGGCGCAAGCCGTTTATATGCAGAAGCAAGCGGCACACGGGCAAGGCTGCTGCGGCAAAAATTGCCGTGGCAGAAATTTGCTTTAACCGGACAAAAGCCCAAAGCCACGGGTGCGGCAAAATCGCCGCCGTGTGCGGGAATCCGCACACGGCGCGCCGGGCGGCCGACACGATCCCGATTTTCGGCTCATCGCCACAGAACATTTGTTCCGTTCTCGTATACGTTCTTCTTGACACCCGAACACGTCAACGCCGCTGCGCTGCACTGCGGCGGCCGATGACGATGTTCCACACGGCCGCAAACACGGCGAGCGCCAGCAGCGCTGCGCTTGAGCAAGCCGACAAAATCTGCATCTTTCCGCCCATACCGCCGTCCATCACGACGATCAGCGTATTTTGCAGCGTCAGCACCGAAACCAGCGCGTCGGTAAACGCGATGGTCCGCAGCGCCTTTTCGGCTAAGCTCTCGGTTCTTTTCGACCGTTTCAGGCCGATCGCCGCCAGCACGACCTTGTACGTCGTATACGCCGCCATACCGATGGCCGGAATCTGCCCGATTTGCACGGGCTTGCGATCCAGCACCATCATCGCGGCGGGTACCGTCAGGGAAAGGTCCAGCACCGGCAGCAGCAGCGACGCGCACCGAAACGCCCACCGTTCGCGCGCCGGACGGCGGACCGCCGACAGCAAAATCCCCCGCAGCGCCGACAGCAGCAGATAGTACAAGCAAATGCTGCCATGCCATACGGAGGCGTAAATGGCGCCCAAAATGCCGTTGTACAACGCGAACGCGACCGTGACGGCAAAGCCGCCGACCCGGCCGACCGTCTGCCGGTGCGCCAGCAGCGCCCGTATCCGTTTTCTCATCGCGGCTCGACCTCCCGCGGCGTTCCCACGCATTGCCGAATCAGCGCGGCAATCTCTTCTGCGGGCGTTTCGCAGCCCGTCTGCACCCAGCGCATCAAAATCGCCGCCAGCCCGTGCCGGTAGAAGGCCATCATATACGCGTGCTTTTCCTCCGAAATTCCGTACCGCGACAGAATCGGCGAAAATACGCTGCGGAAAAACAGCTCGTAGGTCTTTTCCACGCCAAACAGCTCGGCGTGCGCGTGCAGAACCGCATACACGCGCCGGTTGCGCTTGATGAAATCGAGGTAGGGAAGCAGCCGCCGATCAGTCAGCAGGAACAGCTCCTCGCGCGGCAGTCCGGCAAGCTGCTCGCCGCCCGTTTTGTCGTTGGTCGCGTCCGCAACAGACGCCCGAAAGCGCTCGTCGATCATCTCCACGGTTTCCCGCAGCAGGTCGGACATGCTTTCGTAGTGCAGATAAAAGGTCGAGCGGTTCACGCCCGCGCGGGCGCAGATTTCGCGCACGGTGATGTACGCAAAGTCCTTTTCTTCCAAAAGGGAAAGCAGCGCTTCGTCCATCCGGCGCGCGGTGTTGAAATATTTGCTTTCCGAGCGATTCATGCCGCTTTCCCTCCCGCCGCGCTTATGCCTGCTCCTCCGTGATCTCCCTGGCCAGCTCCATAATCTCGAACGCGTATTTCTTTTTGCCCGCATTCAGCAGCCGCTTATAAATCGGGTAGTTCACCGTTGCCATCACGATGCCGACCAGCCCTACAAGCACGCCGACCGTCATCGCCGAAGACAGGGATTCACCGATTACGCCCATACACAGGGACATTCCGGTTCCGAGGATCAGTGCGCCGGCAATCCCGAAAATATAGGCGAAAAGTTCCGCCGCCCGTCTGGCCCGACGGTCCAGCTTTTTCAGCGCTACGAGCTTGGAGGCGGGCTTGACCGTGTATTCGGCGGCAATTTTTTCGGCGTAAACAGCGTCTAAGTTTTTCATACAAAGCATCTCCTTCTGATTGGATGCCCTGATTATAACGCAGAACCGGCCCGCGCGGAACAACAGGTTTGGCAAAAAACGTTGTTTTCAAAAAATTTCTTGTGGGTGGCTATTCCGCACTCTGCGTGTCTATTGTAGCACACAAAGCGGCGTTCGTCAACGTTTCACGTGAAACATCCCACAGCGCCCGCCCGCCGTAAAAGGCAGGACGGGCTTTGCGCGAAACGCGGACGTCAGACGCGCGAAGAAAACGTAAGAATCGGCACACAAACCGCCCTGCGGCGCGCAACTTCCGGCCGGAGTTTCCGTATGCACGCCCGCATAATAGGAAAACGGAAATCCGAACGGCGGGACTGCATTGCCAGAATAGAAATAGGGGCAAGCGGCAAAAGCTGAGGACTGCACGGCCAAAATTAAAGCGAACGGCGTTGCTAAGGCTGCGCGGCCAAAACGAAAGCAAACGGCGGCTGCCGCGCCGGTCCGTTTGTAAAAGAGAACATAAGACGGCGCTTCGGGCGCGCGGTCGCTGTATCGTCTGCAAGTGACACAAGGAAGGGACGTTTCTTGCAAAGCAAGCCCACAAACGTCTTTCGTCGGTCGAAAATGCACGCCAAAACAGCGCGCCCGACGGGCGGCGTGAACGGCGCTCTCCGCCCGCACAGTTTTCCCGTCTGGCCGGAGAATAAACAAAACCGCTAAAAACGCAGCACCGAAACCCGCGTAGGGTCCGGCGCAGATTATCAAAATACAGACAGACAAAAGGAAAAAATAGATAATTTCTGTACCCTTTTCGTGCCACCGACAACCCGACGAGGCTTTCGTCTTGGTGAGAGTTCGGCCTCGCCCGACAAGGCTTCTGCCTTCCGGCAAGAGTTTCATTCCAGCAAAAGGACGCCGCCCGCCACCTGCAGAACGGCGGCAGATGCAGCGTTTCTTACCGCCCATTCCAACCCTTCGCAGCGCCGCGTCCAAAAAACGACTGCGGCGCTGCGGCTTCGTGCGTAGCAGAGCATAATCATTATGCTATTCTTTTTCGTCTTGCCATGTTTCTGCTTTTATCTTCGCAGGTTTTCGCACATTTCATTTGCCATTTCTTTTTTAAGCATGTGCCGTGACGCGTATTGTCCGCTGTTCTTTATTGCTGCCGAGAAAAAACTATGCCCAACGCCGCAACGCAGCATTGGGCGCAAGAAAGGGAAATCGGAGATAACTGTTTAGAACAACAAAGCCGCTGCTCAGAAGCCGGACCGCATCATTACATAAGATCAAAAACGGCAGCTCTGTTTTGCAAAAGCGTTTTACGTTTCTGACCAAGCAGCGGCGATAAAGCCGCCGCTGCCCATTCAAAAGCACTCATCCTCCGGGCGCCGGCCGCCGCTTCGCGG
>ERZ827524.3150-NODE-3150-length-10080-cov-3.200499_pt1 | contig 10080 bp, 11 predicted proteins | sample MGYA00519702_ERZ827524 | MGnify/ENA primary metagenome ERZ827524 (study PRJEB31778, sample SAMEA3449341) | human gut metagenome | biome: human gut; feature: human-associated habitat; material: faeces | place: United Kingdom | collected 2010/2012 ...
AGTATTTTCAAACTGCATTTAAAATGCGCAGAGGCGGTACAAGCGGGGAAGAATGTATTTTACCGGGAGCACTTGCGCCGCGGTGCAGGGCTGCGCCTTGCGGCAGCGCAGCGTGCCTTGCATAGGGCGCTTTCTTGTAAGGCTTGTGGCCGCGGGCAATTAAGATTTTTCTGTACGACATAATGGATGACGCAGGGAACGCGTTTTTTAAAAACAATGGCAGAGGGCGGGGAAATCAGCCTGCATAGGGCGCATCTGTCCTTATTGCGGCCTCTGAGCAGAACAATAAAGGGAGAAAGATGATTTATGGTGGAACAGGATACTATCAGGCTTCTGCGCGAATGCGACGCCGGGATAAAAATGGGTATAAGCGCCATAGACGAGGTTATGGACTGCGTCAGCGCTGATAATCTGAAAAAATGCCTGAACGATTGCAGAAGCGAGCATGAAAAGCTTAAAAAGGAAATACGGGCACTGCTGGACAAATATCAGGACGAAGGCAAGGAGCCTAATCCAATCGCAAAAGGCATGTCCTGGATGAAAACAGGCGTAAGAATGGCCGTAGACCAATCGGACAGCGCCATAGCAGATTTAATGACGGATGGCTGCAATATGGGAGTCAAATCCCTGAGCAGGTACCTGAACCAATACAAGGCGGCGGACGAGGTATCTAAGGATATAACCAAGCGGCTTATAAAACTGGAGGAAGAGCTGGCGGTAAATATGCGCGGATTTTTATAAATTGCCGTGCATAATCCGGCCCTGCTGAGGGCTGTGCAGGAATATTTGCATTATTATAATCAGGGCTTGACACAGGCCCTGATTTAGTTTATCCTGTTAATATCCTTAGCCGGCGGGCTGCGAAGTTCTCGGTATATTTTAAGGAGAGCGCGGCCAAGTCGAAAGCTGAAAGGGCATACCCTATATGGTACCAGGAGGTGCGGTATGAAGCAGTGCATGGATGCGGACAACCTGCATAGAAGGCTGAAAAAAATAATCGGGCAGGTACAGGCTATAGACAGGATGGTGGATGAGGACGTCCCATGCGAGGATGTGCTCGCGCAGATTAATGCGGCTAAATCCGCCCTGCACAGAGTAGGGCAGGTGGTTTTGGAAGGACATATCAAGCATTGTGTGAGGGACGGGATAGAGCACGGAGACGCGGATAAGACTATAGAAGGCTTTACAAAGGCTGTAGAACGCTTTGCCAATATGAAATAATATGCCGGTATGCCGGCAGTGCCGGCTGGCTGTATATTATAAATAAAGGGGCAATCAATAGCGCCGGCTGTATGGGCTGACTGACAGCGCAATTTTTCAAAGTGGTTCAGTTTTAAAAGCAGATTTGAGTTCTTGGGCGTGAAAAATTCAATTATTTTATATGCTGCCGCGTTGTTAATAAGGCGAGGGCTTTAGTTGATAGCATGATAAGATACGCAACCATTAATGATTTATTAGTTTTAAAAAAATATGACAGACACATTAGGGAAGCTGAACTGAGAGACAGCCTGAATAAAAACAGGATAATAGTTATGGAAAATGACGGCGTATTTATGGGCTGGCTGCGGTATAATCTGTTCTGGGACAATACGCCCTTTATTAATATGCTGTATATTCTGGGTAGTTTTCAAGGCAGAGGCTGCGGCGGACAGCTGCTGGCATTTTTTGAAAAGGAAATGCGGGAAAACGGCCATTGCTTGATTTTGACCTCTACCCTTTCAAATGAGAGGGCGCAGTTTTTTTACAGGAAGCACGGCTTTTCGGATTGCGGCTCGCTGATTCTGCCCGGACAGCCCCTGGAAATTATTTTGCTGAAAAATTTAGTTTAAGCGGAGACTTTGACAATGGATAGTTATTCAGAGATTAAAAAAATTTTCGAGGGGGAAGCAGATAAGGAAAATGCTGAGGCCATGTCCAAATATATGCGGAATAAATTTGAATTTTATGGACTGCCCACTCCTAAAAGAAAAGAATTAAGCAAGGATTTTTTAAAGCGGGAGAAGAAACGGGAGGAAATAGACTGGTCTTTTCTGGATAAATGCTTTGCGGACGGGCACAGAGAGTTCCAATACCTTGCAGTTGATTATTTGAGCGTTAAAAATGAATATTTGACTTACGAGGATATACCTGCAATAAGAAAGTATATCCAGCAAAAGCAGTGGTGGGATACTATTGATTTTTTTGACAAAGTAATCGGCGATATAGGCTTAAAGGATAAGCGCGTGGATGATTTGATGCTTCAATGGTCAACCGACGAGGATTTTTGGATAAGGAGAATTGCGATAGACCATCAGCTTTTAAGAAAGGAAAAGACCAACACGCAGCTGCTGGAACAGATAATCATAAATAATCTGGGCAGCAGTGAGTTTTTTATAAATAAGGCCATAGGCTGGAGCCTAAGGGATTATTCTAAAACAAACCCTGATTGGGTCAGGGATTTTATTAATAGGTATAAGGAAAGAATGGATAAATTGAGCGTAAGAGAAGCCAGCAAGTATATATAAATGCAGAAGGTGTTCCGCCATGCAGGGGACTGGATTTTATTGGCTCCTGCGCCGGGGAGGGTAAAGGATTAATGGGCAAAATTATTTCGGTTTTAAAAGACTTAAGGCTGAAATGCCTGATATAAGGGAGGAGAATTAAAATGAAGGTAATTATTTTGAACGGCAGCCCTCATATTAAAGGCTGTACTGCCAGGGCGTTGAGAGAGGCGGAGGAAACTTTAAATAAAGAGGGCATAGAAACTGAAACCATAATGGTGGGGAATAAAAATATAAGAGGCTGTATTGCATGCAATACCTGCGGGGTAAAGGGCAAATGTGTTTTTGAGGATTTAGTCAATGAAACGGCGCCTAAATTCGAGAAAGCCGAAGGGCTTATAGTGGGCACGCCTGTCTATTATGCCGGCGCTAACGGAACCATATTGTCTTTTCTGGACAGATTGTTTTACAGCACGCATTTTGATAAAAGCATGAAGGTGGGCGCGGCAGTGCTTTCTTCAAGACGGGCTGGCAGCACTTCGGCGCTGGATGAGATAAATAAGTATTTTACAATAGCTAATATGCCCATAGCGGCCAGCTCGTATTGGAATGAAGTTCATGGGTTTACCGAGAAAGATGTTAATAAGGATTCAGAGGGCCTTCAGACTATGCGCAACCTGGGCAGGAATATGGCGTTTTTAATTAAGGCTATAAGGCTGGGGAAAGAGCAATATGGGCTTCCCAAGAGAGAAACCGGCGCATTTACAAGTTTTCATGACGGATTATGATTTTGAGCAGGACGGATTGGGTGAAAATGCTTATCTGTCAGGCTTTACTGGGTCGGGGAATCCTTGCGGCGGCAACAGTCATGCGGCTTGCTTCAAAATAAAACGGCGGCTGCAATGGGCACAGCTGCATAAGGGCAATATTTTATATAATGCACCGCGCTGTGCCGAAGTTAAGTTTCCCTGCGGCAGTGAAGTTGCTTTGCAATGAAGTTTGCTGCGTAATGGCTTTGCGGCAAACTTAACTTCACATTTGACAAATATTTCACATAATTTATTACAGCTTCACTTCAAACCGAAGGTTTGAAACTTCACAAAATAAGATACCACCCGAAAAGGAATTCTTTGGTTCTTCTTTGGGTGGTTTTGTCTTATACCGAAGCAGCAAGCAGGGAATTTGCACGGCAACTTTCTATTGTGTTATAGAAATGCTTCCTTATCATAAGATGCCCGATAATGGCTGTTATTTTGTTTTGCAGCGGTTAATCAATCAGCGGCCGGAGGGCGCTGCGGCAGAGCAAAAGCAGCGCGGCGGGGAGGCAAAGCCGGCTGCCTAATACAGCATTATCCCCTGCATGCTGACGGCTGTGCATCAAAGACTTATTAGGATTGTTTTATTATATAATCAGCATGGCGGACAAATAATTAAATCCGCTGTTTTTAAAGGATATAATATGGGCGACAAGCAAATATTACTTAATAATATAGATAAAGTCCATACCACTCAAATGGGCGCTTATAGAATAAAGAAAAATCTTAATTTGGATAATATAGATGTTGTTGCATTTTGCAGAAATTTAATTTTAGATGAAAATTGCCGTATCTATAAGCAAGGGAAAAACTGGTATTGTGAAATTGATGATATAAAAATAACGGTTAATTCATATAGTTATACAATTATTACGGCGCATAAATGTACGCTCCGCCTCCCTCGCCGGCCGCGATAATGAGCAAATTTCCTAAGACTGGGACCGCATTGTGCCGTGATTTTATCGCTTAATAAAAAACAGCTTGCGAACTTTTATAATCCGCAAGCTGTCTTTAAAAGGCAAGGACCCTTCATATGCCGCGGGCATATATCATCGCTCGCAGAGCGATATCATATCGAAAAAAATATCGCCCGCTCCGCAAGGAACGGGTATCATTGGAACAAAGTCCCTTTTGTCTGCTGACAAAAGGGACTTTGTTTCGTGTAAAGAAGCTGCAAAAAAGATGCCTGCAAAAGTTATGAAACAGACTCGAACCCGCAAAAGGTTGGCAGTGAACAAATCAGTGTAAGAACGGCGCGTTTACAAGTCGTTAGCCGATGTGAACGCGACCTTTTGCGGAAAAGGAGGAGCAGCGGAGCGGGTTGCTGATTTTTCATAAAATAAAAAATCGGAACGAGCGTAACTCGTTCCGACGTGGAGCGGGTGAGGAAGTTATCTACAACTTTTACCAAAGGTAATTAATGTATGAATCGATCACTACATACATTATAATACTTTTGTTGTTATTTTGGAATAGTTTTTGTGTAAGAAACATGATATAATTATCTAAACAACAAATGGAGATTTGAAAGTGAGTGAGTGAAATATGTATGATAATATTGAGCAAATCATTATTTTGTTAGGGGTAATTTTAATTGTATTTTTTATATTGTATCTAATTCTTAAAAACCCATTTAAATACCCGTATTTTAAGTATTATTTTGATATTTCTGGAAAAAGAAATCCGGACGCTAAAAATTTACTCGATAAATTTTTGAATCAAGGGAATTTTTTTATAATAAAAGAACATAATGAAAAAATAGAACAGTGGAAAATAGAATGTAAAAAAAAGATAGAAAAGAGCAAAATGAAAAAATATAGAACTAAGCAATATCAAAATGTTTTAAACGACAATAAGGCATATACTTTTTATTTAACTAGAAATCAGACCAGATATAAACAAAGAAATTACATAAGAACATCTTATAAAGTTGCCGTAACAGTTGCTTACTTTAGTTGCAGCTATGACTATCTTTTTAATCGTAACGAGCAATTAAAAGCGATTAATTATGAATGCACACTTAAAGAATATAATAGTAATAATCAAAGAAAATTAATGACTAAAGAACTTAGAAAAAGAATCATAAATAGAGATAACTATACTTGTCAAATGTGTGGGAAATATATGCCAGATGAAGTTGGACTTCATGTGGATCATATTATTCCAATTTCAAAAGGTGGCAAAACTGTTCCATCTAATCTTCAAGTATTATGTTCTAAATGTAATGGAAATAAATCTAATAAATAATATACAAAAATGTATTATAAAATAAATTTATCGATGAGATCAACTTAATATAGTTGGTCTTTTTTTGATTGTTAAATAAAAAACGAGCAAATGTATTTAAGTACATTTACCCATTAAATAATCAAGAGAAACATTATATAATTTAAATAATTTCATTAATTGAGTTATGATAGAATTTTTTTATACAATAGGTTCTACAACATCTTGATAATAAGTAAGGTGCTTTGTTCTTTTACCATGAACATAATCGCTTTATAAACTGCATTTTCAAGTATGTCAGTAATGGAAGAATCTCGCCAGTTAGTTATTCATAAAACTCTTTCCTCGTTTTAAAATATTAGATATAGTTTGGTAAGAGTTTCCCTTCTTTTAGGATGATTTCTATGTGCTTTCAAGCTTTATGAGGATTAGGAACAAAAAAATCAATCCAAACGGATTGATTATATGTTAAGTTCAAACATAAAAGTTTGAACAGATTCGTCACTGGAGCGGGTGATGGGAATCGAACCCACACAACCAGCTTGGAAGGCTGGGGCTCTACCATTGAGCTACACCCGCGCTTTATTGAACATGTGGTATTATATTATACTTGAGTTTGTTTGTCAATGATTTTTAAGGAGAAGAGCATTAAATTTTTTCTGCGGGCTTTTGTATATTGCGGGCGGATGTGCTATAATATTTATGCTTCAAGCGGGAATATGGCGCGCTGGGTTTAGCTGCGGTTTAAAAATTCATTAAAGCGCGGATGCGTCCGCTTCCTTTGCTTTGGGGCAGGATGGGCCATTGCGCTCAAAGCTGATGGAAAATAAAAAAATGCGGGGTGAAAATTAAAATGGAAGGGTGCAGGCTTTGCCCGCGGGAATGCGGAGCGGCGCGTTCTAAGGGCGCGGGTTTCTGCGGGGCGGGGGAAAAGCTGCGGGCTGCCAGAATTGCGCCGCATTTTTGGGAGGAGCCCATTATAAGCGGCACTAGGGGAACGGGCGCTGTATTTTTCAGCGGGTGCTCCCTTAAATGCGTGTTCTGCCAGAATTATTCCCTCAGCCATAAGAGTCTGGGCAGGGAAATGGCGGACGACAGTTTTATAAATGCGCTTCAGCGTCTGAAAGAGCAGGGAGTGCATAATTTCAGCCTGGTCAATCCTACTCATTATTCTGCGGTTCTGGCCCGCATATTTAATAAATGGCCTGCCGGCATCCCTGTTATATATAATTCGGGAGGCTTTGATAATTTAGAGAGCTTGCAGGCGGCAGAGGCCTATGCGGACGTGTATCTGCCTGATTTTAAGCTTATGGATGAGTCGCGGTGCGGGCGGTACCTTGGGTTTGAGGGATACGCCATGTATGCCAAAAGGGCTGTAAAGGAAATGCTGAGACAGAGGCCGGAGCCTGTCTATGATGAAAACGGGCTGATAATATCCGGGGTTATTATAAGGCACCTGGTGCTGCCCTGCAACGTGGACCAGAGCAAAAAAATAATAGACTGGCTTTGGGACAATGTCCCGCGCCAGACCCCCATAAGCATTATGAGCCAGTATTTTCCGGCGGGCAGGGCAAAGGACTATCCCGAAATAAACAGGTGCCTTACTGTAAGGGAATATGAGGCCGTTGTGGATTACTTTTTATCCAAGGGCTTTATTAACGGATATATACAGGAATTATCCTCCCAAAGCCCTGAATATGTGCCTGAATTTGATTTTACCGGGATGTGAGGTAATGTAAATGGACAGAATCATAAATTTCATGAACGAGCTTTCGCCCGACGCCATGAGCCTTTTGGAGAGGAGATATAATACGCTCAGGAGCCTGAGCTATATTCAGCCCGCCGGCCGGCGGCAGTTAGCAGAATATACCAATATGACCGAGCGGGAAGCGCGCAGCGAAACAGATCAGCTTAAGAAGCAGGGGCTTATACAGTCGGACGCCTGCGGCATGCGGCTTACGCCTGAAGGCATGAAAGTGCTCCTGGAGCTTTATGAGGCGGTCAGCGCTATTTCGGACAAGCGGGAGATGGAACTGACGCTGGCCAGCGCTTTGAATATCAAGGACGTCTCTATAGTTTCAGGGGACGCTGACCAGAAAAATATGGTATACAGGGATATAGGGGCCAGGGCCGCTAAATGTTTCCAGAAATATGCCGCGGATATTTCTTCGGCGGCGGTAACGGGGCACAAGACTGTGGAATATATGACCAATTCAAGGTTCATATCGGGCCGCCACGTTGATTTGACAATATACCCTATAAGGACTGCGCAGCTTAACAGCGAGGACGACAACGCCAACAGCAACTGCGCGCGCCTTGCGCGCAAGATGGGAGCTAAATTCCATCTGCTCCATCTTGGGGAGGATTTAACCATTAATGAAATTGAAAAGAGGTACCAGACTCCCGGAGTACAGGAGGCGGTTGCGGGAGCTATGGGTGCGGACGTCATTATATCGGGCGTCAATTCCCTTAACGGCAGCCCGGTTTTTAATTCCATGAGCGTCCGCGCGAGGGAATACCTGATTCAGGAGGACGCCTGCTGTGAATTATTGGGTAATTTTCTTAAAAAGGACGGCAAACAGATAAATAACCCGCCCATATATTCTACGGCGGTTGAGGAATTGGGCGCGGCTAAGGTGTTTATGCTTATAGCCGGAGGGACTTCTTCAGTTGACGCAGTCTTAGCGCTGGCGTGCAGGCTGAAAAACATGCATTTAATTACTGACGAGACTACTGCCGGCGCTCTGATAAGGAGCAAATAAAAATTTTTTGTTAAATTATTAACATTTACCGTCTAAAAGGGGCTTATAAGGGGCAATATTTGGTTGACTGATTATTTAGGATATTATATTATTGTGTAAGGCTGTAGGAACGGCTAATTTTAAAGTGAGGGGTGCTATTTAAATGAATAAGAAGACCATAGAGGATATAGACGTATCGGGCAAAAAAGTTCTGGTCCGGGTGGATTTTAACGTGCCGCTGGACGAAAACGGCAATATAACGGACGAAACCCGTATTAAAGCGGCGCTGCCCACCATAAAATATCTGCTGGAGCATAATGCCGCAGTGATTCTCTGCTCCCATCTGGGCAGGCCTAAGGGCGAATTTAATATGAAATACTCACTGGCCCCGGTAGCCAAGCGCTTAAAGGAGATATTCGGTGAGGACAAGGTGGTTTTCGCTTCAGATGTCATCGGTGAAAGCGCTAAAAAGGCAGTAAGCGAGCTTAAGCCGGGCAATATCGTTCTGCTGGAGAATCTGCGCTTCCATAAGGAAGAGGAAAAGAACGATCCCGAGTTTGCAAAAGAGCTTGACGGATATATAGAGAAGAAATACAAAAACCTCAGCGGCCGCGGAGTGTATATAAGATGCGACTCCATGGAAAAGCTTATCGCCGTGTCAGACGGTGCGGACGGGCACACGATCATCCCCCGCTCATACGTGTACATCCGCATGACCGCGGAAACGCCGAGCGGCGTTCCCGTTGAGCTGTTTGAGCCTTTCGGCGGATTCGGCACATTCGACACCGTATTCACCTCTCCCGAAAGCCTTTACGAAAAGGTGGACGGCGTGTACGAGCGTATTATGAAAAAGCGCGAGGGCGTGTACGCCGAGGCGGGAGAGCGCACCTGCATACTCAGCGGCACTCTTGCGGGAATGCTTGCGCATGAGGCGGTCGGTCATACCGTTGAGGCAGACCTCGTGCTCGGCGGCAGCGTTGCCGCGCACTGCCTCGGAAAGCAGGTGGCAAGCCCCATCGTAAATCTGACAGACTTTGCTCACGACGCTTTCGGTGCTCCCTGTCCGCTGCCCGTATGGCTTGACGACGAGGGCGTTGAGCCTATCATCGTGGACGGCATACTGCGCGGATACATGAACAGCCGCGAGAGTGCGGAGCGCTTCGGTATGGTTCCCCACGGAAACGCAAGGACATATCTTTTCTCCGACGAGCCCCTTATCCGCATGAGAAACACGGCCATCCATCCCGGCAAAAACACTCTTGAAGAGATGATCGCCGGCGTCAGCGACGGCTACTACTTCACCGATACAAACAACGGTCAGGCAGACACCACGGGCGAGTTCATGTTCGGCGTCTGCATGGGATATGAGATCAAGAACGGCAAGCTGGGACGCGCTCTGCTTGACACGACTATTTCAGGCGTCGCGTTTGAAATGCTTAAGACCGTCGACATGATCTCCGACACTGTTGAATGGAGCTCCTCCGGCTTCTGCGGCAAAAAGCAGCCCATGCCGGTAGGCCTCGGCGGACCTGCGGTCCGCTGCCGCATCACGGTGGGCGGAAGATAAGGAAAGGAGTGCTTATATTATGAAAAAAGATCTTGATCTGCTTACAAAAGATATAATTGAGCGCCTGAAGGCGCGCGGAGCCGACCTTGCGTGGTGCAGCGCTGCCGTTAAGGAAACGAGAGAGTTCAACGTAGACGGCGGAGAATTCAGCCTGCTCCGCACGCTTTTTGACAATTCGCTGACGGTGACGGCGGTGAAAGACGGCAAGAAAGGCTCCGTGGGGCTCAACAGCTTTGAGGACGAAGTGGTCA